>SXGQ01513056.1_pt1 | contig 15356 bp, 7 predicted proteins | sample 3178371 | NCBI WGS metagenome assembly SXGQ01 (sample SAMN11356859, study PRJNA531348) | freshwater metagenome | isolation source: freshwater sample F1-20 | place: China: Fuxian Lake, Yuxi | collected 2017-12-25
AGACCCAAACGTTGGGGCTGGTATAAGCGGAACTACTTTTCAAAACGGAATTTTCTCAGTAAAATATGCCAGTCCCACAAGTAGGACTTCCAATTTAGATACCGAGTATTATGTTGCACCAAATTCACCAGATATTACCGACTTTTCCAACAATACTTACAGATTCCCAACAGATTTAGAATATTTCCAAGTTATTGATAATGTTTCAGTACAAGAATTTATTGACAATAATCCTAGTACTACACAAATTAATTCATTTTTAAAAGTTAATTTGAACCCACTTTATATTGCTAAACAACACGGTGTTTATCCTTACGGTGCGGGATATGGTTGTGAAAATGGATTGGGTAACTACCAAAGTAACGATGCTTGTGCTTGTGGTCCTGGTATGATTGCAAGTGTTCCATATTCGTGGAGAGGATTTACTAATAATTCGGATGGTAGTGTTAGAGCACAGCCACTAGATTATTTTGCAAGCGGATACACCCAAAGAGTTGTAATACTCCAAAGAGGGGTTGACCCACATTCTCCAAAAATTAAAACAAAAATAGATTTAAGTAGAATTTATGGTTATGCTAATTACGGTGAAAATCCAAATCTAATACGAGAGACTTTTTTACGTGTTAATGTACCAATACAAAACAGGGTTGATGGTGTTAATAGTTTGAAACTTTATTTAAATGACCAATTTGATAATAACCTTGGTAGAAAAAGTAGCAGTCAAGGACAAAGATTATTTCACCACACATCTATGTTCCAAATTAAACAATCAGACTATACTCCATTTACCACTAATTCTTGGAAATATTATTCCGCAACTGGCGTGTGGGCACCTTATACTGATGAAAATGGTAATCCATCGGGTCCAATTAGTGGAAATTTTAATGTTTGGGGATTAGTAGACAATCCAAATAAAGGTTTAATACAAGACCAAAATTACCCTAATGCTATGTCAACTTATTTTGGTGACCCTGATGATGAGTTCACATATTGTCCTTATTGTAACAATTTTTATAGGTTTACTGGAGAACTATACGTAAGATTGGGAAATAGTACTGTTAATTGGAATGCAAATCCATCTTATTTAACTTACATTGGGTATTTAACTAATCAATACATTGAAGGTGGGTCTTATAGTTATATTCCTTGGACTTATGGTGGATGGATAACGTTCGATGCTGGTGACTTAAGCCCACTTGGACCAACATCTTCAAATCCAACTTGTTATAATAACGGAGCACAAAATCAAAGGAAAAGATGGTTTTCAACTTCAGGACCTGACTTTGACGATGTTCCGGCAAGGACTTTTGCCCCTTCATACCAGCAATCTTGGTCAGGAGAGATGAATATGAATATACCATATAATTTTGATGAATTGGTTAATGGTAAAGTAGTTCAAAAAGACCCAATAATTGTTATGAGAAGCGATAGGTTACCAACATCCGACAGTGGATATTATATTGATGCTGGATATGACCCACAAAGTATTTATCCTCAACTAAATATGAACCCATCATTTGCAATTTACAAAATTCAAGAAAGTATTGGGGGTGATTATACAGTGTTGGAAGATTTTACACCGTTAACACAACAAACAGTTGAAATAGATACTGGCGTATTACCTGAAACAATTCCACAAAACGTCGTCGACACATTGAGTGATTGCTCAAAAGCAGTACCTTTAAGATGTTATGGTGTTGATAATGGAGTCCCTTATTTAAAAACTGGGACTGACTGTGAAAAAATGGAAATTGCTGGTAAGGTTAAGGAAATCTTTATTAAAGGTGCCGGATGTTACAACCTTGTTTCAAGACCTCTTTTATCGATATATAAAGATTATACATTTGTTGTTGAATGGATACAGAGAGTTAAAGTAAATACCGCAGTTTGTTTTAATGTATTTTCACACACCTTTAGTAACAATTGGATTAATGGTGTACTATATGCTTTTCCTTTTGAGAATATAACAATTTTTGATGAAAACAACAAACCTATAAGAAATTATTGTAAGAGTCTTATTTATTTCCATGATGGACAAAATACTTTCTATTATAGGTCAAGTCCATTTGCCGTAGATGAATATACTAATTTAACAAATGGATATTTTATTGGACAACCTAAAAACGGAAATGTTAATGTAGACAAGGGTAATACAAGACAATTAATGTTCCCAACAACAATAATGGATTTGGGACCTAAAAATGGGTATTTACAAGAAATATCTTATAATGATGATTACGATGGATATGTAATTGATAAATTACCAAATACCTCATTTAACGATATAACTGACATATTGAATATTTTTATATTATCAAGATTTGTAAATCAAAAGTTCAACAGTCTTTTAATACCTATTTTAGAAGACCCAAATCAAGGAAGTTCAGACCCATCAATACAAGCCTTTTTTAATAATACTAGATGGGACGTTGAGCCAAATTTAGTCTTTAATGTTACTCCGGATTTGGTTGACGGTGATTACTCACAAATGGTATCTATAAATTCTGAATTTGGAATCAAACCATACACAAGCGACGCTTACTCAACAGTACCTTCAGTCTATTTGGGGAATGATAATTTAGGGGGGACAGGGTTTCCAAATTTTGGATTATATTTTGAGTCAAACAATAACCTCAGAGACTTAATTTCTCCAAGACAAATTGTTTATAATACAAATGCTTCATTTCCAATTGCCCCAACAGACATTACTCAATTGACTGACAATTCACAGATAGTTCCATTTTATCAGTGGACAAGTAAAGTTTCAAGTACAATTCCTGATGGGAATCAGAATACTTCTGTAATTTTTGGAAATCAAAATAATAATTTTTGGACTAATTATTATCAAGATGACAATAATAGTCAATTTGGATTTTTTACTTCAAGATACCAATCTTTAGATAGGTTGAATATAATTTCAGATTATTTTATAGGTAACACAAGTTTGGGACAACTTTATGTTAAAGGATACCTGATTAATTATGACTCTAACGGTATCCCAACCGCAGTTAGTGAACCAAATCAAAACAATGACCAAAGATTTACTCAGGGTACTCCGTATTATTTCTATTTCGGACTCATTGCAGGTTCATCGGCAATGGATAAATTCAGACAAAAGTATGTTGACACAAATTTAATATATGAGTGATATTGGTAAAATACAATTTATAAAAGGTGATTTAAGGTACAAAGGTGCGGACGATGTTGGTATAAATATTTCAGTACCTTTGATTAATACTCAAAAAGAAATAGATGAGTTTAATCGAACTATTATAATTGATTTGGCCGAACTTTATTATAAAGAAAGACAAAGGAGTCCATTTTATCTTCCTACTGCAAAATTCTCATTTATTTTTGAAAATTCTTATTCAGGGCTATCCCAGCCACAAGGTAACCCTTACGCTCCGTTTAATAATAATTTGTTTTATGTAAATCCTGAATTTTATAAAGCGGCGTCTTATACTACTGATGGAGACCTATTAAACATACCTTGGGCAGGTTTCCCAACATACGAAGAATTTTCATTTATAAGGACTGACAATTCTATTACTGGATATACAACAGGGGATAACCCGCATGTTAATTTTCAAAATTTACAATCACAGTACTATAATTGGTTTATATATACCACATATGTTTTTTCAGGTAAAAACGATGTTAGTATGCTATATGCAAATGATAACCAACAAACTTTATCTTTTCAGTCTGGTGATGGAATACCCTATACTATGTATTATGTACAAATTGAAGGTTCCAATTATTGGCAATTAAAATCAAATGTAAAACACGGGTTAAATGTTTTAGAATATGTCGAACTTAATTTTACTTACAATGGAACAAATATATTTCAAGTTGATTTATTGGGTGATGGTACTTTTGGTTCAGAAGAATATGTAATTAACATTTTGGATATAAACTATATTACTAATGGACAAGAAAATTTTTGGGAAGGTAAAGTATCAACATTGAAAAGAGTAATTTATCCTGACTTACCAGATGAGTCAAAATCAAAATATTATATAAGATTACATAAAGTATTATCAACTTACAATGAAATAAATATTACAAATTCTGGATTTGAACTTAATTCATTTAGAGACGTAAAAAAATATTTTGGTGTGTCTTTAACACCTAATTTTACGGCAAGAATTGCAACCAAAGAGGGGTCAAGGTCTTACAATGTTTCGACTAGTAAACCAATATCCCTTTTGAATTTAAAAGATAATCAAAAAAGACCGGTCACTGAAATATTTTTTTCTGTACAAAATAGAGGATATTTTGGTTGGTTTAATCCAGTACCTAATGGAGGTAGTTTAACTTCACCGGCACTTAGACAAGGATGGGAAATGAACATTACCGAGACTTCATCATCATGGTGGACAAATCCTCAGTCTTTAACGACCATACCAACTTTATACTATAGTAGAGGAAGTTCAAATTTTAGACATAACTTACCATTAAATAAAGGGGATATAATTTATGGGGATTTCTGTGAATGGAATGATTTTGAACAAACAGAAAAAGTAATTTCAGAGTATTACCATAAGTTTGAATTTAATCAAGAAAATTTTAGTATAGGTATAAATAAAGGATATTACTATAAACCTCACAATAAATTTACTTTGAGAGTTTTTTCGGACTATATAGAAGATGGTAATTTGGGTGAAATTGTAAATGTTCCTGATTATGCATATTACTCAGAAACAAACAATTCATTTATTTGGAGAGACTTATATGAATTTGGTTTTATTGACTCTGATGGAATTGGAGTCGACTACCCATTTATGAATGGTAAACATTACCCATACGAAAACTTTATTTTTAGAATAATCCCTGAAGGTACAAATAGTGGACCATTATCAGGCTCAATACAAGACCCAATAGAAGATGCTTGTGAATAAATATAAAATATTATTATCTGAAACTGAAAAACAGTTACAAATACCAATGTCCATGAATCTTGATTTATTTGGAAGAGGAGACACAATCGATGGGTACCAAGAAACGGTCATTGACAACACTGTTGGATTACCACCAGACTATGAACTTTCAAGATATTCATGTAGACCAAATAGTTTACAACAAACTTCACTTACATATAGTTTTAATTTTAGAAACGGTACAGAGTACGAAAATTCTTATGTAGTGTCTAACAGATTTAATGCTTATCAAATTTTTTACAACACTGCTCCAATACAAAAATCCTTTTTTAAAATGGATTTCTATGATTCATCAGACCCTACAAACCAAAGAATATTTTTCACTATAATTTTAGCCCCAAGACAAACTAAACAGACTGAGACTAAAACATATAATGATGTTGAATATATTATAAAAAAACCTTATTTCATATTAGACCACGTAGGCGAAAAAGAAAGCTACTACATTTATTTTTTTCAAAACTTCCAAGTTACACAGTTGGATACTTTTTATATGAAAGCAAAATTTTTCAGCGGGTTAGATGGGCAATTCTCAGTTTTCACAACACAACCACAAACAGATTATGCCAACCCTAATAATTTACCAAACAATTTATTTTATTATGAATTGAAGTTAGATTATCTAAATAGGTTATATCATTTTGTGAATAGTTCGGGACAAATCATACAGTCATTAAATTGGTACGAATATAAAAATAAAGCAATTTAATAATGGATACTTATAAAATTAAAATATCACCTGAGGTTTTAAAATTTGATGTTCGACCTGAGTCTTACGACGGATTCAATTTTGGGTATTATTCAGGTATGACTGAAATATTATCAGGAGGCACAAACGGAACATCCTTATTAACAGGATTGACAATACCAATAGTATTAAAACAAGAGTTTAATGATATCGGATATTATTCTGTTTTTGATGGTAACATTTCACAATATGGACAACAAATAAATTTTGTTTATAGTGCTAGCAGTGCTCAACCATATGTTTATTATTTCTTTTTAACTACTGACAATAACATAAAGTATTTTGATAATACTTTTTATACTGTAGATTGGGGTGACGGGAGTCAAATAGAAAATGTTACTGTGGTTAGTCCGCAAAGTATACAACACACCTACCCCCAAATAACTACAGGACGTACTATAAGTTTGACTGGTACAAATAGTATTGGAACATTCATTGTTCAAAAAAACATACAAGTTCCTTTTACTGGTATAACGATAGATAATCCATTAGGAAAAGTTTATTTTACAAACTTTGATGGTTCATGGGTTAATACTCCTGAATTTATTGATACGTTTTTTACAGGTGATTCATACAATTATTTACCAACCACAAACGTACCATATACTATAAGTGGATTTACTGAATCATTATATGATGAGTTTTTACAATACGGGGCTCAAAAATATCCACAGGTTGGACAAGTTATTAATATATTAAATGGTGTGACTGGTGTCACAACTAATATAGGTACTCAATTCACGGCTTACACTATTAACAATGTAAATTACGTTGATTATATAAATGGTACAACTATGTTTTTTGCAATTTCAAGCGGATTAACAATCAGTGATGTTGTTTTTAGTGGAGTCACTAAAGATGAAGTTTTAATGAATGTTATAGAAATTCCCGAAATACAACTGACAGGAATAATTGAGAGAGGTAAAAATTCAGGTATGGAAAGATTTTTAAGAATCGGAGAAGTTGATAGCGTTGGAGACATTGTAAGATACGGATATGGGTTTTTCAATGTGGTAAATTTGGGAAGTTAAAACAATAAATTAACTATTTATAAAATAAAAGAATAATGGCTTTAGGTAATTATGGAACAGTAAGACTTGCAGATTGCTCTAACACAGATATAGAAATAATTTTGCATTACACCCCTTCAAGGGACGATACTCAAAACTTTGAATTAACAAAGTTGGAGAGTTCCTTAATTACTCCATATTTTAATAATTCAGCAACTGGTGGTTATACAAGTGAGGTTTTAGGAGGACTTTATAATTTAAATCTACCAACCGACACTTTTAATAGATTAGGTATATACACACTAATGTTAAGACCTCCACAAATAAGAACATCAATTGCTGCTTGTGGAGTATTGGCGGCGTTACCAAATGTTAAAGGTATTATTATTGATTTGGATAATGTGCCAAGTGAATATCTTTATAAATTCATACCACAGGGTTTAGTTGGATATAGAGTTGAATACCTAAGTGGTCAACAAAAAGTACCAAATTTTTTTAGAATTATTACTTCAGCATTTTATTGTACACCTGTTTATTCTAATGTAACTAACAGTGTTGGACAGACAATTAGGTATTCATACGTAGATACAAGTAGTAACTTGTTATTTTTAACTTTAACTCCATCGGCTTCAGGTACAAACAACCCAAGTGCGACCCCATACATAGGAGTTGAAGGACAAGAAATAATAATCACTCACACATTTTTTAACCCAACAATGGTTGAGGTTGAAATGGTTGAACATGATGCCAATACCTTAGCAATTGCGTTATACGGTAATCAAACAAAATCAATCGAGGACGGAATATATACAATTTACGATACCGAAAACAACATTTACAGACAATACAATCTTTATGAAATTAGAAACCAATTCAACGAATTGTTATATGAAGTTCGAAGAGACAGAGGTAATAATATTGATTTTACTAAAAATTTCCAACAGATAAGTAGTTAATGTCCGTTATAAAATATACATGCCCACCACAAACACCGTCAGGAAAGGGAACTTTTTCTGACAACTTGGTTGGATTCCAACTTGTACAAGGTGGAGGTCTAACTCAAGGGAACTTTGCATTTACGATTGGTAGTACTGAAAGAAGTGTTAGGTCTTTTGATAGTGCGGTTTTTTCACAACCAATTTCTTTAGATAGTTTGGGTATTAAAACTATGGATGAAGCTTCTAAAATTTATGAAAGTAATTTTAGAGTCTACCCCAATTTTGACCAAACAGTAATTACAAATTTTGTTAATTACGGTCCACTTACCAAAAGATTTGAAGCGGCGATAACTAAAATTATTAATTTCTTTCCTGCGGCAATCGAAGTATCCAAATACGGGTCTAATTTAACAACAGGTAATACTGCATATAATATAGTTTATAACAGTGCAACCACTACCACAACTTTCACTATGGATGTCACTAAGTTAAGAAATCCTTTTTCTATCGATTTTAGTTACTATGCGACTCAAAACATATCTTCATTAGATTATGAAATTTCAGAATTTAGAAATTTACCAAAAACTTATGTTGACTACGTACTAAATTTAAACGGAGAATTTTATCAAATCATTAGTATAAATCCACCACTTAGTATTAGTTCAGGTACATTAACTTTAGGTTGTAAAGGTAACCCATTCTCAGGTAACTCAACTAGTAGTGATTATTTAGTTATCAGACCAAATAATACAATAGTAAACGAAGTTTATAATTTAAATTTTGATGAGGTAGAAGAGTTATTGTTGAATAGATATATAGTACCAAAATACACATCTGTTTTTAAAGTACCTATTGAAGCTGAAGATGGTAATATTGTTACAACTAATGAGACTGCAACATGGCCTTTAATTGGAGTGTGGAATTTGGATATATCCACGCCGGCTTTTAATGACTATTTAGTACAGCTTAATAAAATAGCTGAAAATTTTGATGATTTCCAAACTAATTTAATTTCTAGATTTTATATAACCTCTGCTTTCCAAGAATTTGATACTGAAGATAATAAGATGGATAAAGTATTGAAAATTTACGGAAGAAGTTATGATGAAACAAAAAAATATATTGACGCTATATCACACGTTACTTCAGTAAACTACAATGTGGGTAATGACATCCCATCGGGGTTATTAAATAATTTTGCACAAACATTAGGTTGGGGCAGTTCAGTTTCACCACTAACAACACAAGGATTCTTTGATTCATTATATGGTACTACTGAAAACGACTTTCCTGGTTATAGTGATGGAATTACAGTATCACAATTAAATGACCAATATTTTAGAAATTTAATAATTAATTCTGCTTACCTATATAAATCCAAAGGTACTCGAAAAGCGATTGATTTCTTACTTAAAAATATTGGGGCACCCGAAGCTTTAGTTGAGTTTAATGAAAATGTCTATTTGGCGGACAGTAATATAAATTTAGGTAGATTCAACGAACTATATAATACAATATCAGGAGGAACTTACCAACCAACAACACCAATTTACGACCCAACAAATACGTATCCATTCTATGGGTTTAGATATACTGCTTTTACTTCAACAACATCATATTTTGATGTCGATGTAACAATTGATGATTATCCTGTTGATTCAAACGGATATCCAAAACCTCCAATAAATAACAATAACTTTTTCTTCCAAAAAGGGGAAGGATGGTTTGAAGCCACTCCGCAACACAGAAGTCCTGAGATAATTAATAGGACAACAAGTGTATTTACCGGACAAAATTTTAACGTACAAACACAACTTGAACCTTTCACTTATGGAATGAAATATTTAGATAGATTTCAAAATTTTCCATATTTAGGTTTTGGTTTTTCATTAACAAAAGAGGTAGACAACAAAAAAGCTTGGGCTCAAGGAGACTCAGATTATCGAACTTCATTGGGTGGAGGATTTGATACTTTATATAATGTTGCGGATGACAGGTTAGTTTTAAATGTAAAAAATGTTGAATTGTTTATGAATCCCGCGCAAGCTTTGGTTTATGATGTTTGGTATCTATCCAATACAAAAGATTACCCAATACCTTATACTGGACTATCTTCACCATATCCACAACCTGGCAGTAATGATTGGACATACATTGACCCAAAACCACAAGTGGAAACTTTTCAACAGTTTTATGAGACTTTTTGGTTAAACACGATTAACACAAGAAACAGACAATATAGTTCAGATGGAAAGACTGGCGGATACCCAACATTACAATCTATATTTTACAAGTATCTTACACTGAAAGAAGACGTTGGTATAGATAATAATAATTTCACTTACCAAAACATGATTAATTATATTAATGAAGTTGGTGATTATTGGATAAGACTTGTTGAACAATTTATGCCGGCAACAACAATTTGGAACACTGGAACTAAATTTGAAAATTCGATTTTTCACAGACAGAAATTTGTGTATAGAAGGCAAAGAGGTTGTAGTATAAGTAATCAAACAACAACATCACCACAAATATTAGCACCAGTACAAGTACCTTCACAATCAACAACAATTACAGTTAATCTATTAAATATGATACAAACTGCGGTAATCAATTCCTACAATCAGGTGGTACCACCAACAGGTAACCCTATTATAACCACAACAAATTACAGATTCCAAATCAATTATGATGATAATACTACATATTCAGTAACAAATCGTTTTAACAATAATAATTATACTATAGACCAGGTCGCACTATTAATAACTCAAAATTTATTAAATACAACATTTAATGTTGTTTGGGATAATGATTTAGATGTTGAGAATATTACTTACACTCGTGTTAATTCCGATTACTCGTTCCAACATTCAACTAAAACAATTGATAGTATTACGGCAATTGCAAGTGTAATTTTACAAAATTAAAAATGGCAATATTATATACAATATCATTAACGGGAGACTGTTCTAACACAAACAGTGGTGAACTTAATTTAGTTTTAGGTGGAAATGCTCCTTATACTGTACAATGGGTTGAACCAATATCTTTTGGATTATTAACTCAAACAGGTCAAACTAGCCCATATTCGTATGGAGGTTTAAGCGCGGGTACTTACGCAATCAATATTATTGATTCTTCACCTACACCGCAATCACAACAAATTTCATTTAATATATTCTCATCAAGTACATCATCGATTACGGCCTTACAAAACCCATCTTGTGGATTAAGTAATGGGGTAATAACTGTTAGTAGTGAAGAAATTTCCAATAGTTACAATTTCAATTTTTATAGAAATAGTGAATCGTACAGCGCATACACCTCAACACTTAATCCTTTTTCTGTTAGTAATTTACCTTCAGGTGTATATTATTGTGAAGTGACTCCATTAGGTTCTTGTGCATCAACAACACAAAACGTTATTTTAAATGAAACCCAAAACTTCGATTACGGTTTTTACATTGTGGATAACCCAACATGTACTGCCGCACAATTAGGGAGAGTCGTTATCACAGGATTGACTGGAACCCCACCATATACTTACAGTTGGAATGGGAACGGTTTGACAGGGATTACATCTGCATCAACAATTACAGGTCTATCACAAGGGAGTTATACTGTTTTTGTGTCTGACTCTGCCGGATGTTCAAAAACAAAAACCGCAGTTGTAGGGCAAGGGACTCAAATAACAAGTATTACAAGTGTTTTGACACAACCTACTTGTGGTCAAAGTGATGGTAGTGCTTTGTGTTATTTTTCAGGAGGAACTCCACCTTATATGTACACATTAAGTACAGGTGAACAAATAATATCGTATTCAAGTAATGTGTTATTTGAAAACTTACCGGCAGGTAATTATACCGTTGGGGTTACAGACGTGAGTTTATGTACGTCATCTATTGGGTTTACTCTATCGGTTCCAAATGCATTCACCGTAACTAAATTTACCTCAACAAATTCACTTTGTTCCCATAATGATGGAACAATAACAACATTAGTACAAGGAGGAAGAAAACCTTATAGATACATTTGTGAGTCATCAGATGGTAATACTGTTTTTGATATATTATCAAACATCACGTCTAATACTTTTAGAAATTTAAGTTCAGATACATGGACACTATCAGTTTCTGATGGTTCAAATTACTGCGGATTTACTCAGGAAGTTGTGATAACTAATGAACCTTCATTTAATCCATCAATAACCTATACTGCAACAACCTGCGGATACAATAATGGAATTATTGCTATCGACATTTTATCATCAACAACCACAGGTGACACCTACCAATATTTTCTATCAAACGGACAAAGTTCACCTTTGACCACAAGTACAAGTTACAGTTTTAATAGGTTAAAACCAGGTAATTATAGTGTATCAATTACAAAGACAAATCAAAATTGTACTCAGAGTTTTGATGTTACAATACAATCAACAAATGCTCCCAATATAACTTTATTCCCAACAAGCTGTCTAAAAGGAAGTGGTGGAACTGTTAGTTTATTAATTAATGGTACGGACGCACCATATAGTTACTTTTGGTCGGCAAATGCAAATGGTCAGACAGGTTTAGTAATAACAGGTCTTACTGCTGGAACATACACCGCAACTGTATCAGGAAATAGCGGATGTGTGTTTTTGGCATCTACAAATGTTACATGTAGTCCTTTGGTTACATTGACTGGTAGTTCATCTGTTACGGATAGCGGTACAACATTTGTGAGTTCAGAATATTTTAGTTTAGGTAATATTCTTTTAAGTGGTTATACATCTTTAGTAGCTAATTCCGATTCTTGTATTTTCAGAAACGCCTTCATATTTGTTAAAGTAACTTTGGCAGGTACTGAATATTTATACCCATTTCATTATTCAACATCATTAAGTGATGTGCCAACTACGGAACAATATTTTGATTTCTTAACTAATACTATTCTTTCATTACCTTATATTACGGATTGTGTTATAAATGAAACGACTAATACAATTGATATTACTTCTGAAACAGTAAATAATGTTGAGGTCTATAGGGATGAAGACCTGTCTGTCGATATACAAATACAATATGACATTGATTGTTTGTCTACAAATGGAATAATTTGTAATTGTTTGGTTTTAAGATTGGAAGGTGATAACATAGAGTCCTACCCTGGCAATGGCTCAACATGGTTTGATTTAAGTGGTAATGGAAACAACTGTACATTAAATGGAGGAAGTTATGTCTATACATACGACTATGGAGGAGGATTAACACTAAATGACAGCACGTCAACAGATGGGTATTTACAATTACCAACTTCTGCAACGCTAAATTTAGAAACATTTGGGGCGTCTCAAAACTATACAGTCATCATGGCTTTTAGAAAAGAATACTACAGTAATACAAGTGGAGGAATTTCACAATTACTATTAGGTTCGAATGATAATATTACAACAGGTTGGGGTATATATGAAAATAGTTTAGGGGCTAGCGGTACATCCTTCGACGGGGTTTATAATATTAATTACGGAAGCCCGTCCTCAGGTAACTCTGTTTCAGTACAAGTGGTTAATAATATTGTTTTGGGTGTATTCTCAAGAAGTTCAAATCAATTAATCACAAATATTAATGGTTTAATTAATACGACAACAGTAAATGATACTTATGAAACAGGTTCAGTGGTTGGAAGATATGGTCAACAACTTAATGGTTTCGGAGCCCTTAATGGGTCACTTTTCCTTTTGTATATTTATAATAGGGCTTTATCCCTTAATGAGGTAAATACTGTTTATAATTCATTAAAAGGAAAATATCAATTATAATGTCACAACAAATTACATTAACAAATATTAATGGAACACCACCTTATCAGGTTTTTGTTTGTGATATAAATCAATACTATTGTCAATTTATAAGTATAATTTTAACAACAGTACCCCCAAATTATACCTTTTCGGTTCCTTCTTATTTTGATAATGCTCCCGAAATTCTAATAAAAATTGTAGACTCAACCCAATGTGAGTTTACAATGAATTATATGTGTGTGTCACCTGAACCAAGTGAAACCCCAACTTCAACACCTTTGAGTCAAACACCCACACCAACAAATACTCCAACCCCATCTATAACCCCAACAATAACCCCAACTATTTCGATTACTCCTTCAGTAACACCGACATTATCAGTCACTCCAACAATAACACCAACTATTTCAATTACGCCAAGTATCACCTCTACTAACACTTCGACACCAACACCAACAATTTCAGTTACTCCATCTAATTTTCCTGAAAATCCTTACGTTTATTTATTTATTGAACCATATAGTGGAGCGTCTTCAATAGGACAATACATGTACAACCAAGGTTCATCATTCTTTGGTTTTACAAACAATACTCAACCTAGTTCAGTATCTGGTACATTTATTAGTGATATGACAAGTTATATCAATTTTAGTGGGTGGAGTAGCGGAGAATTTCCAAGACCAATTAAAACATCTATAACTTTCTTTGGCGCTAATTCAACAACTGCAACTACTGCAAATTCCACACCTATTAACGGAGTTGCTAATGGATTAGACCAATATGGAAATGTTATTAATTTTTATGAGTTTTTAACAACAAAAGTACCAAAAGGTACTTGTGGAAGTAAGGCTTGGTATACATGGGTTATACCAACGGTATTTACAAATCAACAATACCAAACCTCAATAGATTTAGGTTTCCAAGACCCAAATGACCTAACACAAGTTAAAATGAATCCGACAATTTATCAGAATTCTTTATTTTATTCCGGTGTAACTATTGGGCATACAACATTTAGGGTTTACACATCTTACCCATCACAAAATTTTGAATTAGAAAATAATATCGACCTTTATTTTAAAGGAAGTACTATAGGTACATAATTATATAATATGTCAATTCCTTATAAAAATCCAATAACACCATTAAGAGTCCAAGGGGGGTTATCAATAGACCCGTCGTTGACTTTTGGAAACACATTTAGTGTGTATAATGTTGGTGGATTTATGGAAGTTTACAAACTATCAGATTTAATTTACACAATTCCTACAGGTTATACTGGAAATGTGGAATATTCAGGTAACACTATACCAATAGAATTTACAAAAGGAAATGGTAATCCATGGTCTCCCGATGTTTTAACTTTAGCGTCAGATAATATATCCTCAGGTAGAAGAAGACTTGGCATGTTGGTGTATGTTTATGAAGAAGACCAAGTTTATCAATTCCATATAAGTGGATATACCTCTTTATTTACTGCCGCAACTGCAAGTACAAATTGTGTTTCGATTTCTGACTTTGGTACTACAGTAAAAAATAATACCGCTGCTGGACAAAATTTTATTAATGCTTGGACTGCGAGTACGATTGAAGGAATAAGTGGATACACTAATGAAACTGCTGTTTGGAGAAAATTCAATTCAGGTACTAGTGGAACAACTAGTGGGTCGACAGGAGGTAGCGGTACAACTAATTACGTGGCAAAATGGACAAATACAAATACATTAGGTAATAGTTTAATACAAGATAATGGAACAACGGTGTCGATTGGTTCCCCAACAACGGCAACGGCAATACTTGAAATTGCCTCAACGTCACAAGGTGTCTTATTTCCAAGAATGACTCAATCACAACGACTTGCAATTTCTTCTCCAACTTCAGGTTTAATTGTTTATCAGACAGATAGTCCTGACGGTTTATATATTTATA
>SXGQ01085455.1_pt1 | contig 15355 bp, 15 predicted proteins | sample 3178371 | NCBI WGS metagenome assembly SXGQ01 (sample SAMN11356859, study PRJNA531348) | freshwater metagenome | isolation source: freshwater sample F1-20 | place: China: Fuxian Lake, Yuxi | collected 2017-12-25
GATGTTGGTGAACCTGCCGTCAGTGGCGGACCCGACGATGTCGAACGGTGTCGACGAGGTTTTCAGTCTCGAGGCCCTCTTTACTCCTTATTCGTTCCGTGGCGGCTGGGACTCGGATGTCGAGCCACGGCGCTGGCTCGAACTGTACGCCGACCTTGTCGAACCCGGATTCCTCGACACGATCGCCGAATGGCGCTGCATGACGCCGGCGAAGTACGAGAGTGAGTTCTTCCTGCCCCAGGGGCATGCCACCAGCTTCGCGGGTGGGCCGCTCGCGGCGCTCCTGAACACGAATCCGGAGCTCACCCGCTACGCGACACCGGTGAAGGGCCTCTATCTCACGGGCGCGGCGACGTTCCCCGGTGCGGGCGTGTGGGGTGCGAGCGGCAAGAACGCCGCGCTCACGATCTTGCAGCGATAACGGCGATCTCCATTTTCCATTCAGGTCGCGCAAGCGCCGGGACAGTGACGAGTGTGCTCGCGGCAAGGTGGCCCCGGAGAGCGGCATCGCGAGCGGCCATGACGTCGCGCAGATCATCGGCAAGTTTCTCCGTCGCCACCACGTACGTCGTGATGGAGACGATGTCGCCGACTCCCATGTTCGCTTCTGCGAGTACCTTCGCGATGTTGTCCCACACCAAAGCGGCCTGATCTCCGATCGCGTCGGGTGTGGACCCATCGGCGGCATTGGGCACGACCCCCGACGTGAAGACGAGTCGCGAGCCGGCGGGTACCTCGACACCGTGGGCGTAGGCGGCGGCCGGTGGAGCCATCGATCCGGGTCGCAGTTCGCGGTTCATCTCGGAATGCTCGCAGTACGACGTGTCCCGGTCAAGGGTGGCACGCACTCGTGCCCGTCGCGGGCTCAAGTAGTTTGGAGTCGTGCGCGACTACACGGTGGGTGGCCCCGAGGCGAGGAACGCCGAGGTGAACAATCTCGTCGAGGCCGACTGGTACAAACCGCATGTCGACCGCGAAATGATGAAGACGTTGATGGCGCGCAGCAATGGCATCGCCGCGCGCGACACGGTCATCTGGCTGGTGCTCCTCGTCGGTTCCGGAGTGCTCGCCTACATGTCGTGGGGAAGCTGGTGGGCCATTCCTGCATTCGCTCTCTACGGTGTGATGTACGGATCGGCGAGTGACGCCCGTTGGCACGAATGCGGCCACAGAACCGCATTTCGCTCGCGGCGCGCGAACGATGTCATCTACCACGTCGCCGCGTTCATGGACTTTCGTGAGCCGATCAGTTGGCGCTGGAGTCACGCCCGCCACCACAGCGACACCATCATCGTCGGGCGTGACCCCGAGATCGCCTTCCAGCGCGGCGCACCGCTGCTCAACACGTTTCTCGAACTCTTTGCCATCCGGACCATCATCGCTGAGTCGAAAAAGTTGTTCCTGAACGCCGTCGGTCGTCCGACTCCCGAGCAGGCCGACTTTCAGCCCGCGGATGAAATGCGCGGCAGCATCCTGTGGTCGCGCATTTATCTCGTTGCGTTCGCCGGCGTGATCGCTTGGTGTGTCGCGGTCGGGTCGGTGTTGCCCGCGATGTTGATAGGACTACCCACGATCTATGGACGCTGGCTCATGGTCGTGTACGGCATCACGCAACACGCGGGGTTGGCCGAAGACGTCCTCGACCATCGTCTCAACACACGCACCGTCATGATGAACCCGATCAACAGGTTCATGTACCTCAACATGAACTATCACCTCGAACATCACATCTTTCCGACCGTGCCCTATCACGCACTGCCGAAGTTGCACGCGGCCGTTGCCGACCAACTCCCGACGCCCCATCGCGGCATTTGGTACGCGGTGCGGGAGATCCTTCCGACGCTCGCCCGCCAGCGCAAGGACCAGACGGTTTCCCTTGCGCGGGTGCTGCCGTGACCGAACCCAACTGGCACGTGGTCGGCGCGATCGACGACGTGTCACGAGAGGATGTCATCGGGGTCACGGTGGGGGAGAGCCAGCTCGCGATCGTGCGCACATCCGACGACAGGTTCTTTGCCGTCGATGGCCTGTGCACACACGGCCGCGCCTCTCTGGCCGAGGGTTTCGTCGACGGCACCGAAATCGAATGCCCGAAGCACAACGGACGCTTCGATGTCACCACGGGTGAAGCCGTGGCGAGTCCCGCCCGAGTGGCGCTGCGCACCCATCCGTGCCGTGTCAACGACGGCTGCATCCAAGTGCAGTTGTGATGACGGTGGCGTGACGACCAAGTGCGTGCGGTCCTCGTTCACTGTCACCCTGTCGAAGGCAGCTTTTCTTCAGCGCTGAGGGACGCGGCACGGCGCGGCCTGCAGGCTGCTGGCCACGACGTCACCGTTCTCGATCTCTCGGCCGAGTCGTTTCGCTGCGTCATGACGCGCAGCGAATGGGAGGCCTACATGGCCGGTGGCGACGAGACTCCCGGCGACATCGTTCGACACGTCGACGCCATTCGCGCAGCCGAGATGCTGGTCTTCACCTACCCCACGTGGTGGTCGGGTCTGCCCGCGCAGTTGAAGGGCTGGCTGGAGCGGGTGATGCTGCCGGGTGTGGCCTTCACGCTGGCGAACGACCGTATTCGGCCGGCGCTCGGGCATGTTCGGCACATCATCGTCATCAGTACCTATGGCTCGCCGTGGCTGTACGTGAAAGCCGTGAACGACAACGGCCGACGCACGCTCACGCGCGCATTGCGTGCCGCTACCGGCTGGCGGGCACGATGTCGGCACCTCGGGCTCTACTCGATGGACACGTCGACAGATGATCAACGCCGGCGGTTCATTGCGCGTGTCGAACGGGCTGTCGCGCGATGAGGGTCCTCGTTGTCCATGCCCACCCCTCGTCGGATTCATTCGTCTCGCATCTGCGCGATGTCGTAGTCGATGAACTTGCGACCGGGGGCCACGAGGTCCGACACCACGACCTGTGGGCGGAGAACTTCGATCCCGTGTTCACTGCCGACGAGAAAAACACCCATCTCGGTGACATCACCGAGAAACTCGAGAGGCACCCTTTGCTGGCGAGCCATGTCGCAGATCTGCGCTGGTGCGAGGTCCTCATCCTGACCCACCCGACCTGGTGGTGCGGCCAGCCCGCGATGTTGAAGGGTTGGTTCGACCGCGTACTCGTGAACGGCGTCGCATGGCGACTACCCGATGGCGCGAACCGCATCGAACCGCTGTTGCGCAACGTGCGCAGGTTCATCACCATCACCACCTACGGCTCGCCCCGCTGGGTCAATGCCGTTCAAGGTGAACCCGGCAAGCGCACCGCGCTGCGGTCGGTGCGTCTTATGTTCGGCGTGCGTTGCCGTGCCGCACGACTTGCGATGTACGGCCTCGACGGCGCATCTCCCCGCCGTCGCAAAGCTTTCGAACGGCGCGTCCGCCGGTGGGTCACACTTTTGCGGCAATGAGGGAAAAGAGGGCGATGAATGCGCCCGAAAAGATTCCGACTGCTGCCCACATGCCGTGGACGAGCGAGTCGATCCGTTTGTCGACGGCTGCGAACCGCGTGTTCATTTCACCTCTCAGATGATCAATGTCGGATTTGAGGGCGACCGCAGACCAGCCGCTGGGAGGCAGGTGTTCCATCAACGTGTCAGCCACGGGTTCCCCCAATCGGTTGCGCAGTTCCTTGTGCATTTCGTATCGAGCAGACTCACTGATGGCCATGGTAGTTCCCTTCGAACTCTGCTGTGTTGCCGTGCTGATGTGTGCGGTCGCGCACTCGAGTCGGCAAGCCACGGGGTCGTGATGTGCGACGATTGGGCGGGGGAACAATGACGGCACACAGTTTCGAAAAGGACGGGAAAGCAACCGTCGTTGCACCCAACGGTGCGCGTGTGCATCACGACCATCTCGCACAGAACGATGTGATTCACCGGAACCTGTACGAGGTTCGTCCCGGTGTGTGGTGCTTGGTCGGAAACGGATTGTCGAACCAAACCTTCGTTGATGCCCCCGAGGGCATTGTTGCCTTCGACACGGGTGACTCCGTGCAGGAAATGGCGGCGGCCCTCGCCGAACTTCGCCGTCACACCAGCCGCCCGATTGCGGCCGTTGTGTACACCCACTTCCATTACGTCGATGGAACAACCGCCGTTCTCGATGAGGCAAACCACACGAAGCCCCTGCCGATTCACGGTCACCGACGCATCGCGCTCAACAAGGTGCGTGCATCAGGTGAGGTCGGTCCCGCATACTCGCGGGGGCTCGTCGAGCAATTCGGCATCGTGATGCCAAACGAAGGTCCCGACGCATTGGTGAACGTGGGTCTTGGATTCCACTACCGCAATCCGGCCCACAGTCCTGCGACGCCAGGTCACATACCGGTCACACATGAGCTCCCAACTGAGGGCGAGATGTCGATCGCCGGCGCGCGAGTGATCGTGAAACATTCCCCGAGCGACAGCGACGACTCGGTCAACTTCTTCTTTCCCGACCTTGGTGTGTGTGTTCACAACACCGTCTGGCCCGCGCTGTTCAACGTCTTTCCGATCCGCGGAGAGGAATACCGCGACCCTCGCGTGCTCATCCCGGGCATCGAGCAGATCATCGAATGGGCGCCCGAGTACCTGGTGGGAACGCACGGCCCCCCGCTGTCGGGCCGCGACAACATTCGGGCGATCTCCGAGCGCTACCGCGACTCGATCCAATTTCTCTGGGACCAAACCGTTCGCGCCGTGAACAAAGGGTGGACGGCCGACGAGACAGCCAGTCGGGTCACCCTGCCTTCGTTGTTCGACGTCGACTATCTCACGAGCGAGCGTTACGGCGTCGCCGAGCATCACGTTCGCCAGATTCTCGTCGGCTTGCGCGGTTGGTTCGACGGCGAGGAGTCGAAACTGTTCCCCGCTCCACCCGAGGAGAGATTCGAGAAGTTGATTGCAGGATTCGGCGGACGCGACGTCGTCGCGAGCAAGGCAAGCGAAGCCTTCGACAATGACGACGTACGGTGGGGAATCGAACTTGCGACGTGGCTCGCCCGTTCGGCTGCTGCAACCGACGCAGACAGGAATTTGCTCGCGCGCGGTCTGCGTCTCGTCGCCGAACGTACGCCTGCAGCGAACATTCGCAACTGGGCGATCACGCGGGCACGACATCTCGACGGCCGAACACCGATGGATCGCTACATGCGCCACGGCTTCGGCTCGAAGTCGGTTGCGCATGTCGACTCTGCCGAACTGATTCACACCATCCGTGTCCTGCTCGACCCCGCTTCGGCGGGGGGTGTCCGTGCGCATGTGTGCTTTGTCGTCGACGGCGAGTCGGCAGGACTGTTGATTCGCAACTGTGTGGCCGTCCCCACAGATGGTCGCGGTGCCGATGCGAGCGTCTCGATGACCCGCGCGACCTTGATCGCCGTCTTGTCGGGCAAGCAGCCGTGGTCTACGGCAGACATCGAGGTCGCTGGCGATCGCGGGGTCGTCGATTCCGTGCGTCGATGCTTCGATCACGAAGGCCTGAGAGGATGACGACACAGTGACGATGCCCACGGGCGCCGATCTGCCGTTTCCAACGCCGCCGTTCGGCGGAACCCTCGGTCGCCTCATCGACGAGTCCGAGCCGTCGCGTCCCGAGGTGCCGTTGCCGGTATCCGACGCGCCGAACATCGTCATCGTGTTGCTCGACGACGTCGGCTTCGGCACGTGCGGAACCTTCGGCGGCCCCGTACCGACGCCGGCACTCGACCGTGTCGCGGCAAACGGCCTTCGGTTCAACCAGTTCCACACGACGGCGTTGTGTTCACCAACGCGTGCGGCACTGCTGACCGGGCGCAACCATCACGCCGTGCACATGGGAAACATTCCCGAAGGGGCGAGCGGCTTTCCCGGATACGACTGCATCATTCCGAAAGAAGCGGCGACGATTGCCGAAATCCTCAAGCAATACGGCTACTCGACCGGCGCATTCGGAAAGTGGCATCTGACCCCGGCACATGAACAGTCGCTGTCGGGACCGTTCGACCGATGGCCGATGGGCCTCGGGTTCGAACGCTTCTACGGCATTCTCAGTGCGGAGGCGAGCCAATACGAGCCACCCATGTTCGACCAAAGCACGCCGGTCATGCCGTACGAGGGTCGCGACGACTACCACATGAGCGAGGACATCACGCAGCGTGCAATCGATTGGATTCGTCTGCAACGCGGCACGAACCCGCACCGGCCGTTCTTCGCATACCTTGCGACGGGAGCGATGCACTGCCCGCACCACGTGTGGCCGTCGTACATCGAGCGCTTCAAGGGTCAGTTCGACGATGGTTGGGACGCATTGCGCGAACGCATCCACGCACGACAACTCGAACTCGGCGTGATCCCACCCGGCACCACCCTGACGCCCCGTCCGGCTGAAGTTCCCTCGTGGGACGAGTACCCCGACCGCTACAAACCCGTTGCTGCGCGTTTGATGGAGGTCTTCGCGGGGTTCATGGCGCACACCGACGAACAAGTCGGGAAGTTGCTCGGCGCCATCGACGAGATGGGCGAAACCGACAACACGCTCTTCATCTACATCACGGGCGACAACGGTGCCTCGGCGGAGGGAACCGTCAACGGTGCGTGGAGTGCGCCGTCCTTCCAGAACGGTCTGCCGGAAGACCCCGAGTGGTTGCTCGAACACATCGACGACTTCGGGTCGGCCAAATGCGAGAACCACTTCAACCTTGCTTGGGCCTGGGCGCTCGATTCGCCGTTCCAATGGATGAAGCAGATCGCATCCCACTTCGGGGGTACCCGCAATGCGGTTGCGGTGCAGTGGCCGCGTCGCATCACCGACGCCGGTGCACTTCGGTCGAACTTCCATCACGTCACGGACATCTTTCCCACGTTGCTCGATGCCGCGGGAATCACCGCACCCGCACACGTGAACGGTCTGCCACAGATGAACATCGATGGCGTGTCGATGCTGCCGACGATGATCTCGCCGTCGGCGCCGGAGAACCACCTCACTCAGTACTTCGAGATGTTCGGCAACCGCGCGATCTATCACGACGGTTGGATCGCCTCGTGTTTCCACGGGCGGGTTCCCTGGAGACGTTTCGACTCTGTTCCCTTCGACGGGCCACAGGAGAAGTGGGAGCTCTACGACATTCGCAACGATTTCTCACAGGGCAACGACCTTGCCGCGGTGCACCCCGAGAAACTCGCCGAACTTCTCGATCTTTTCGACCGCGAAGCGCGCCGCAACAACGTTTATCCGTTGAAGGAACCTGGCCAGAGCTTCGGTCCGAAGTTCGCCGTTCATGACGCCCTGCGCGGTCTCACCAAGATGACCTACACAACGGTGCACTACCGCATGCCCGAACGTTCCGTGGTCAACCTGAAGAACTGCTCGTTCCGCATCACCGCCGACATCTCGGTGACACAAGACGAGTATGAAGGTGTCATCGTCGCTCAGGGCGGCAACATGGCGGGGTGGTCACTCTTTGTCGGAGCGGACGGGCGCCCGCGGTACCACTACAACTGGTTCGGTCATCAGCACTTCATCGCCGTTGCAAATGAACCATTGACTCCGGGGAGACACATCGTTCGACTCGACCACGCGTACGACGGCGGCTTCGGTGGCGGGGGAGAGTCGGTCCTCAGCATCGATGACAGGCCCGTCGGTCACGTACGCATCGAGCGATCTGTACCCGTGATCTTCTCCATCAGCGGCGAAACGTTCGACGTTGGCCTCGACACAGGGGCCCCCGTTGGTGATTACCCACACGTGTATCGATTCGCCGGCGACATCCACGGGGTGACGCTCGAACGACTGAGCGAGCCCCCCGCACACATCAAGGAACTGATCGCAGACGCCGAGTTCCGGGCCAGCCTCGCGGTGCAGTAGTTCCGTCGTCCGAACTGTGAGCCGAGAGCCTGCAGGCTGTCGGTATGTCCAGAGACCATGACATGCCCGAGGTACTCACCGAGGTCGTCGCGCGTTGGGATCTCCCGCGTGAGTGACTCGGGGGAGGGCACCGCCAGCGGCGACTCTTCAGGATCCTGCGATGGGGGTCAATTCGTCGATTTCGGACTGCTGAGCAGCAATGATTTCCTCGGCAAGTTTCTTCGTCGCGGGGTTCACACCACCGGCCAGCACGTCGTTTGCCATGGCGACCGCACCTTTGTGGTGAGCGATCATCGCCTCTGCCCACCAGGAATCGAATGCGGGTCCCGTGAGTCCCGCAAGCTCGTCGAGTTCCTCGACGCTCAGCATTCCCTCCATCATCGACCCGTGATCCATGCCGTCATCCGGCGTGAGTGGTGCTCCCCAGTTGGCGAGGAAACCCTTCATCGTCGCGATCTCGGGGTCTTGCGCGGCCTTGATTCGGGTCGCAAGGTCCTTGATCGCCTCACTCGCGCCAATCGCCGGATCGAGTGCGATGTCGGCCATCTCGATCGCCTGCTCGTGGTGCGGAATCATCATTTGGGCGAACATCACATCGTCGTCGTTGAAATCGCCCGTGGCTTCTGTCGTGCCTGCCGCCGCGCTGTCGACGGTTTGGGGCTGGGAGTTGGAGGCTGAATCAGATGATCCACCGCAGGCTGAGAGCAGTGACGCCACGGCAAGGGCGCCGAGTGTGATTCGCGTCTTCATGTCGTCTCCTTGATAGGTAACGAGAGAACTATAACGAGTCGACGCGCGGGCTGCGTCAAGATCAGCCCGGAGTTACAGCGACGAGGATCGCGGTGATTGCGAGAACACCGAATCCAAAGACAACTTCGGTGGTTGTTGCACGCAACAAAAGGTCACGGGGCCTTTCGCTGTTGGTCACGCCGGCAGTGCGGTGGCGGCGCAACGTCTCTCTATTGCGGGCAGCAAGACGAATCATCACGGCAACGGCCGCGATTTTTGCGATCAGCAAAAGTCCATGTGCATTCGACAGAAGGTTGACGGGATTTCCGTGGAGCCTCACCGTTTGAATCACGCCGGTCAATGCAATGACAGCAACTGCGCGTTGAGCGACGAAGCTGAAGCGAGAAAAGGCATTGACTGCACTTGTCGCATCCACGGATGGAACGACAATCAGAATGAGTGCGACAAGACCACCCAACCAGATTGCAATTGCCGCAGTGTGTGCGACGTCCACGGGAACTCCCAGCAACGGAGCCGCCTGAGATCGCGAGTGGCCGCCATACGCGAGCGAGACAAGATAAGCAACCGAGACGATGCAAATCGGAGTCGTCAGTGATCGCACCGCAAGAGCCATGCGCAGCGACATCGTGACAAGCCACGCAAGCGCCAAACCCGCGACGACGCGGAGCAAGAGCATCCCGCCTGCCGTCATCGACAGTGCATCCACCGCAGCGGACGAGAAACTCTCTCCTCCCGTACTGATGTCATTCGCGAAGATCAAAAACTGTGCGGCCGGAGCCGCCGCAAGGATGCCCGCAGCCCACAATGCCAGCTTCCGGCCCCGGCGGGTCATCAGCGCTCCGGATGCAATGTCGAACTCGGCGAACAACAGGCCGCCGAGGAGAACGATTGCCGCGAAGTTGGCGAAGCGGAGTGCGACACGGACTGCATCAGGTGCGCCAGCGGTGTCGTCGGTTGCGGCGTCAGCATTGGGTGTGGTGGGTACCGGAGCCACCCCCATTGCGTCTTGAACAGTGAACGAGACGCGTCCGGAGATCACATGGCTATCGGTACTGACCAGACGCCATCGGGCGGAAATCGCACCGTTCAGTCCGGATGGCATCGGAAAGACGATCACACGATCAGTCGCACCATGTTGTGGGCTGGCCAAGGCAATCCGACTGCCATCACCGTTGATGATCGACCCTGATGCGGATTCGAGTGGCACTGACTTTTCGAACGTGACCGACCAATTTGCCGGGGCCGACGTCAGAAGTTCGCCGTCACGAGGCGAACTGTCGATGAACGTGTTGTGAGCCGAAGCGGGGGATGCGCCAAACAGGCCGCCAACCAGGACTGCGACGATTCCCGCAACGATGAACACGATTTTCCGTCGCACGCCGCACCTCCCCGAATCGTCGAACTTGTGCGAACCCTAGTCACGCGGCTCTTTGCACCCGCCCGCTGGAAAAATGAACTTTCGAACTAGCTTTCACAACTGGTCGGTTCGGCACCTTGGGCGAGTTTCGCTCCGGGTTCGGCTCCGCCCCGCCCCTTTAGAAGGCAGAGCGAAAGTCCCCGGCCCTTGGTGGGCTTGCGTGGGACGGTGTCAAGGGCTTCCGTCAGTTACGTGTATTGACGAATTTGGTCACGCATGTAGGTCACTCCGCCCCAAGCAAATGATCGTCGTCGGTGACCGCTAGGACGCCACGGAATCCAGCGCAATGCGCCGTGCCTCGGAACTGTCGATACCAAGGGTCATCAAGAGGCGTTCCAATAGTGTCGAGACGTACTGGTCATTGGTCTCGCCTTCCACTGCGCGGCGCAGTGCCATCAGCAGTGCCCCGAGGACCACGTCGATTGTGGCGTCGTCGATCTCCGAGCCGAATCTTCCCGCTTTGCGCCCGGCAACGAGGTTCGCATGCAAATAGGCGAGCGGTCCATCGACGAGCTGTTCGCGTCGTTGTGACTCGAGCCGCAGCACTGCCCTCATGGTGTCCGGAGCGACGGCGGACTCACGCAGAGCGCGGGCCGTGATCACCGCGAACCTGACTGCGTGGTCTGAGGTCTGGACCTCGGTTTGCAACCTCGCGGCAAGGGTCTTTGCCGTGTGCATGACGATGGCGTCCATCAACTCGTCCCTGTCGCGGAAGTAGTTGTAGAGAGTCCCGTGGGACACACCTGCCGCGGCCGAGACTTCCCCGAGGCTGAACCCCTCACCCGACTCGGCCACAACTTGGAGAGCGGCATCAAGCAGACGTTGCCGCGTGCGCGACCGCTTCTTGTGGCCACGTGAGACGGGAACGGAGGAAGTCATGGAGCCAGCGGACATGTAATTGACATTTTCGTCAGAAATGAGAAAGATGTCAACTATGAGCACTCCAGCCTTCCGACTCCGGCTCGGGCACGCCACGATCGCGGCTCGCGACCTCGACTCCATGGTGACCTTCTATACAGAGGTGCTCGGCTTCCTCGTGACCAACCGCGGCGAACCGATCCCTGGCATGGGAGAGATGGTGTTCATCTCGCAGACGTCGGACGAACACCACCAGATCGTCCTCGTCCACTCGGCGGACCCTGCGCCGCGGTCGTTCATGCTTGCCGACCATCTCGCATTCCATGTCGATTCTCTCGACAACCTGCGCGAACTCTCCGTACGGCTCGTCGACGCCGGCAACACGAGCGCCATCCCGATCAACCATGGCAACGCGTGGTCCGTGTACTTCACGGACCCTGAGGGGAATGGCCTTGAGTGCTATGTCGACACGCCGTTCCACGTGGCCCAACCATTCGGTGACGGGCTCGATCTGTCGAAGTCAGACGCGGAGATCGAGGAGATCACCCGTGCGAGGCTGGCGTCAGAGCCCGAGTTCCAACCCTTCCCGCAGTGGCGCGTGGCCATGGACGAGCGACTGGCGCAGAGGAACTGAACGATGGACCTCGGAATCAGGGGGCGGAGCGCGATCGTTTGCGCGTCAAGCAGGGGTCTCGGTTTCGCCAGCGCGAACGCGCTTGCACGCGAGGGAGTGAACGTCGTCATCAACGGCCGTGACGCGGGAACGCTGGGCGAGGTACGCAATCGCATCGCTCGCGAGCACAACGTGCAGGTCGCCGCCGTGGTCGGTGACATCACCAGTGCCGCGACCCAGCAGGCTCTGCTGGAAGCGTGCCCCGCTCCGGACATCCTCGTGAACAACAACGGCGGGCCCACACCAGGGAAGTTTGCGGACTGGGACCGTGACGCGTGGATAGCGGCACTCGACGCGAACATGCTCGCGCCCATCGCGATGATCAGGGCCGTCATCGACGGGATGGTCGAGCGCCGCTTCGGGCGCATCATCAACATCACCTCCGCGATGGTGAAGACGCCGATGTCGCCGATGGGTCTTTCGACCGGCGCACGGACGGGACTCACATCCGTCGCAAAAGCACTCTCAAAAGATGTCGCACACGCGAACGTCACCATCAACAACTTGTTGCCGGAGCGGATCGATACGGAACGTCAGAACCAGATGGCGAACCTGCATGCACAGAGGGCGAAGATCACCGTCGAGGAGGCATACGCGCAGATGGCCAAGTCCATCGCCGCCGGGCGACTGGGCCGGCCCGAGGAGTTCGGTGACGCGTGCGCGTTCCTCTGCAGCGCACAGGCCGGGTACATCAGCGGTCAGAACATCCAGTTGGACGGTGGCTCGTACGCGGGATTGATGTGACGGCGCCACCCGGAGTCGACGTCCCGTTTCTCGTGGTGGGGGCGGGACCCACCGGGTTGACCGCCGCGCGACTCGTCGCGCAGGCAGGCGTGGCCGTCATGGTGGTGGAGCGCCGCGACGGGCCGCAACGGTCACCGGCCGCGCACGTGATCAACGCCCGAACGCTGGAGATACTTCGCCAGGCGGGTTTCGACATGGGGGCCATCGGCGCACTCGCGAAGCCCCCCGCCGATGCCGGCCACGTGAACTTCGTGACCCGGCTGAACGGGCGACTGATCGGCAGGCTCCCGTTCGAGCAGCAAGGTGACGACATGCGCGCGGTCACGCCTCATCCCCTGAGGAACATCTCCCAACACAAGCTGGAGCCCGAGATGGCGGCGCAGGTGCAGAGGTCGCCGTTCGTTGACCTGCGCTACGACACCGAGTGGATTTCCTCCACGCAGGAGGGCGATACGGTCGTCTCGTTGCTGCGGGACACGGTGACCGGCGCAGAGGTGTCTGTGCGCAGTTCTTGGTTGGTCGCGGCCGACGGTGCGGGCAGTCCGGTGCGCAAGTCGTGCGGCATCGAGATGGTCGGCCCCGCCGCGATCCAGAGTTTTGTCGCTGTCCACTTCCGTGGTGATCTGCGCCGTTACACCGGCGACAGACCGGGGGCGCTCCACTTCGTCATGGACCCCGCCGTGAACGGCACGTTCATCGCACACGACATCGACCGTGAGTCGGTGTTCATGTTCGCCTTCGACCCGGCGAGCGAAAGCCTGCAGGACTACGACAACCTGCGATGCAGAGCCATGGTCCGCGCAGCCATCGGTGACGAGGAAGCAGAAGTGGAAGTTGTCGGCACGGGAACGTGGCACATGACAGCCCAGGTTGCGGACAGTTTCCGGCACGGCCGTGTGTTCCTGGCAGGTGATGCTGCGCACCGATTCCCCCCGACGGGCGGGATGGGGCTGAACACCGGGTTGGCCGATGTCCACAATCTCGTCTGGAAGATTCTCTTTGTGGAGAACGGAAGTGCACCGCTCTCATTTCTCGACACCTACGAAGGTGAGCGGAAACCGGTTGCCGAAGTCAACAGCCAGCAGAGCCTGACCAATGCGTTCAAGATGGTGATACTTGCCGGTGCCCTCGACCTGCACCCTGGTGCGACAGGGGCTGATCTCGATGCGGTGCTCGATGACCCGTCGCGCGCCTCCGGGATTGCCACGGCGGTGGAGGAACAACGGACACACTTCGACATGCTCAACCTGCAACTTGGGTATGTGTATGAGACGCCGCTCAACAGGGGAATGGTGTGTGCGCCGAGCGAGATTGACCCGACGGTGTTTCGACCCGACGGTTCGGTGGGAACACGTCTTCCGCATGCGTGGGTGGGTGATGGTCGGTCCACACTCGATTCCGTCGGAAGTTCGGCCATGACCCTGTTCTCCTTTGGCAACCACGATGCATGGGCGGACGCTGCTGCGTCGTGCACGGTTCCTGTGAACCACGTGAGGGTGGGTATCGATATCGATCCCGGTGCGCAGTGGGGTGCGCTCTGCTCCGTCGGCGCCGACGGGGCGTTGCTCGTTCGACCGGACCAGCATGTTGCGTGGTCCGTCGAACTGATGCCGCGCGACACACCGCGAGCTCTCCGCGAGGCGTTGACGGCGGCACTGGGATCGTGAGGAGGACCGGATGAGAATCGTCATTGCGGGGGCCGGGATCGGCGGGCTGACCGCGGCACTGGCACTTGCGCGCACGGGTCACGATGTGATCGTCCTCGAGCGAGCTTCGGCAGTGTCGCCTCTCGGTGCTGGTCTGCAGATCAGCGCGAATGCTCGCCGTGTGCTGGTGGACCTCGGTCTCGGTGACGAATTCGCGTCGGTTGCCACCGAACCGTCGCGCATCGTCGTGCGGCGTTGGCAGGACGACGCTGTGCTCGGTGAGTCACCGCTGACGGGGGTGCACGATGCCCTGTTCGGCCACGCGTACGCGAGTGTGGCCCGCAATGACCTGGCGCGCGTTCTCGTCGATGCCGCATCACGAATGAAGAACGTGGACCTACGGTTCGGTGCGGGGGTCGACAATGTGACCGTCGAGGGCCCCCATGTCACCGTGCTGAGTAGCGGTGCAATCATCGACACCGATGCCGTTGTCGGCGCGGACGGTATCCACTCCGTCGTGCGGGCCGTGGTGAACGGGAAGGACAGCCCACGGTTCTCCGGTTGGGCTGCGTACCGCGCGCAGGTCCCGCGTGAACGAGTGGATCACCTGCCGGCGGAAACGACCAACAGGGTTGGTCCCGGTGCGCACGTGGTGTCGTATTTCATCGGTAGGGACCGGAGCCATCTGAATCTTGTGTTCATCGCGCCCGAATCGGAGTGGACGGGGGAGTCGTGGACGGAGCAGACGAGTCTCGAGTCTCTGCGCGTGGCGTTCGATGGGTGGTCGGGGCAACTGCAGCAACTGATCGATGCGGTGGAGGAGCCCGTCTACAAATGGGCTCTCTATGACAGGGAACCACTGGCCACGTGGTGCAACGGGTCGGTGGCACTGCTCGGTGACGCGGCTCACCCGATGTTGCCGTTCATGGCACAGGGCGCGTGCCAGGCAATCGAGGACGCGGCAGTGCTTGCGCGTTGTCTTGCGGGTCCCCCAATGAACCCTGGGGAGACTGCACGCGCGCTGAAGCAGTACGAGGCAACCCGGATGGAACGAGCCACGAAAATACAGTCCATCTCCTACTTCAATCGTGTTGTGTTCCACTATCCGGACGGTGACGAGCAACGGGCCCGGGACGAGATGTTCGGTTCGGACACTTGGTCACGCGCAACGGACTGGGTGTACGACCACGATCCACTGACTGTCCCGCTCGTTTCCGGCCGGACCGAACTAGCCTGAGAAACCGGTCGGTTCGGTCTTCCGGGCGAGTTTCGCTCCGGGTTCGGCTCCGCCCCCGCCCCTTTAGGAGGCGGAGCGAAAGTCTCCAGCCCTTGTGGGGTAGTGCCAAGGATTTCCTCTAGTTACGCGTTCTGGCGTTTTCAGTGACGGGAACTTGAGAGTGATTTGTTCAGCCGACAATGAGTGGGAGTGGTTCCATCC
>SXGQ01217557.1_pt1 | contig 15354 bp, 11 predicted proteins | sample 3178371 | NCBI WGS metagenome assembly SXGQ01 (sample SAMN11356859, study PRJNA531348) | freshwater metagenome | isolation source: freshwater sample F1-20 | place: China: Fuxian Lake, Yuxi | collected 2017-12-25
TGCTGGCAACGCCGGTAATCCTGGTAATCCTGGTAGCGCAGGTTCTCCTGGTAATCCAGGTGCCTCTGGTAATCCAGGAAATGCTGGTGATCCAGGAACTGCTGGCAATGCCGGTAATCCTGGTAATCCTGGTAGCGCAGGTTCATCTGGTAATTCTGGTAATCCTGGTAATTATGGCAATCCTGGTAATCCGGGAACTGCTGGCAATGCCGGTAATCCTGGTAGTGGAGGCAGCGCCGGCTCAAATGGAACAACTGGTAATCCAGGGGCTTCTGGTAATCCTGGCACCGGTGCTACTTCCGGTACTTCTGGAAATGCTGGTAATCCAGGATCTTCTGGTAATCCAGGAACAGCAGGAACTAGTGCTGTCACACCTCCAACTGGAAGTAATAGTAGATTGGTGACTGCTCGTGCAACATATGGTGTAACTGTAGGAACAGGAGCATCACCCGGTTTCGTAACAATATCTTGGAATAGACAATAAATATGGCTAATTACATTTTTTCTCCAATGGCAACATTTGGAGTTTCTGAACATCCTTTTGTCACTTGGAATGATGCATTCAATGATGATGAAATCAATAAACTAGTAGAATATTGCAACAATTTAAAATTTGAAAAAGCAACAGTTGGCATGGGAGAAGAAAATGCAACTGTAACAAAAATAAGAGAATCTAAAGTTGCATGGGTCGATAACACAAATGAAAGTGGATGGATTTATGACAGGTTAGCATATGTTGCAAGAGGGCTAAATGGTCAATTTTATAAATTTGATTTATATGGTTTCTCAGAACACATGCAATTTACAGTATATGAAGAAGATTCTGGTGGTCATTATACTTGGCATATAGATTCTGGAGGGCGTAGTCAAACAACTCCTCCAAGAAAACTATCTTTAGTATTGCAACTATCTGATCCTTCTGAATATGAAGGTGGTGATTTAGAAGTTTTTACTTCATCTGAGCCGACCAAAATTGATAGAAAAAAAGGCTTAATTGCTGCATTTCCAAGTTATACATTACATCGTGTAACTCCAGTAACAAAAGGAACTCGCAGAAGTTTAGTCATTTGGGTAACAGGACATGCTTTTAAATGAAAAAAATAACACATGAAAATTTTGTTGGCGTTTACGACAACTACTTTAGTGAAGAATTTTGTGATAACTTAATCGAACACTTTGAATGGTGTCAAAGAAGCAATAAAACATATTCTCGAATAGAACAAGAACAATTTAAAAAAGATGAATCTACAAATTTAAATCCAAGCAGTATTCAAGAAATTGAATACGCACATCCAAATGTTTCAAGTTATGTAAATGAGTTTAACAGTGTTTTTTGGGATGAATGTTATGCGGACTATTTAAAAAATTATAGTACATTGTCTGCATATGATTTACATACAATTTATTCCTATAAAGTACAAAAAACGGTTCCATCTGGCGGATATCATATTTGGCATTGTGAAGATGGATCAAAATTGTTTTCGCGCCGAGTTGGCGTTTACATCTTATACTTAAATGATGTAGAAGAGGGTGGCGAAACAGAGTTTCTATATTTCTCTAAGCGAATTTCAGCTAAAAAAGGAAGACTAATTGTTTTTCCTCCCAATTTTCCATGGGCTCACAGAGGTAATCCTCCGTTATCTGGTGTAAAATATATTATGACTGGTTGGACGGAGTTTAATTGAAAAAAATTTTGACTAAATACCACTTAAACGGGAGCTTGTATTTTGGCAGAATATATCGAACTAGACATAGAAGCTGGTGCTAATTTTGCTCTACAGATAGAAATTGTTAACAATGATGATAGCATTCGTAATTTAGTTAATCACGTTATAACTTCTCAACTTAAAAAATCTATATATTCTACCGAAGCAATTGATTTTGTCATTTTTACAACTGATGCCGCAAATGGCAATGTCGCAATGACTCTTAGTGCAAATACAACAACCAATCTTGAACTTGGTCGTTATGTGTATTCTGTCAGAATGAATGATGTTGCAAACAATTTTACAGAAAGATTGTTTGACGGTATAGTAACAGTCTCTTAAGCGTCACCGAATAAAAAAGGTAAAATAAAAAAAATGGCAAAGGTACGAGTAAGAACTGGTGTGCAAGGAATATCAGGATACTCCGGTTTTTCCGGCTATTCTGGTAGATCCGGTTATTCTGGTATTTCCGGATACTCAGGCACTTCGGGGTATTCAGGTATTTCTGGTTACTCTGGTAATAGTACATCCGGTTTTTCGGGTTATTCTGGTCAAGATGGTTTTATAGGCGTTAATGGTGTTTCTGGTTACTCTGGTTTCTCTGGCACAGGCCCATCAGGTTACTCTGGTTTTTCTGGCATAGGAACATCCGGTTACTCAGGCATTTCTGGTTACTCTGGTAATAGCACATCTGGTTTTTCCGGCTATTCCGGTAATAGTACATCAGGATATTCTGGCGTGTCTGGTTTCTCCGGCTATTCAGGCACAGGCCCATCTGGTTTTTCTGGCTATTCTGGTGTAGGTACTTCAGGTTATTCCGGTTACTCAGGTGACTCGGGGTATTCCGGTTTCTCAGGTGTTTCGGGATTCTCTGGTTACTCTGGCATTTCTGGTTACTCAGGTAATTCTGGCTATTCCGGTATTTCCGGTATTTCCGGTTATTCCGGTGCATCGGGATACTCTGGTTTTTCTGGCGCAGGAACATCAGGTTTTTCAGGCATTTCTGGTTTCTCGGGCTATTCCGGCACATCTGGTTACTCGGGTGTTTCTGGTTACTCTGGTTTCTCTGGCATTTCTGGTTTTTCTGGCCAATCAGGATTTTCTGGTTATTCTGGTCTAGGTGCATCCGGTTATTCCGGCATCTCTGGTTATTCCGGTCAAGATGGTGTTGTAGGATCAATTGGCGCTTCCGGTTATTCTGGTATCTCTGGTTATTCTGGTCACTCTGGTGTCTCTGGCTACTCTGGATATTCAGGCATAAGTGGTTATTCAGGTAGCTCTGGTTTTTCTGGTGCCGGCACTTCTGGTTTTTCCGGTCAATCCGGATTCTCTGGTTACTCTGGCATTTCTGGTTACTCAGGTAACTCGGGTTATTCAGGATTTTCTGGCGTTTCTGGTTATTCTGGTTCAGGCGTTTCCGGTTATTCTGGTACAGGCACTTCTGGTTATTCAGGTATTTCTGGGTATTCTGGCACGCCTGGTGCCGCAGCTGCTTCTGGTTATTCTGGTATATCAGGATATTCTGGTTTATCAGGCGTTTCAGGCTATTCAGGCCAATCTGGTTTTTCTGGCTATTCGGGACAATCTGGTTTCTCCGGTTATTCAGGCGTATCTGGTTATTCTGGCCAAGCCGGAGAATTCGGCGGCGCATCATTCTACTATCAATTTGATACTAAAACCGACTTACTAGATCCTGGCAGTGGTAGGTTAAATGTTAATAATGCTTCTTTAGCTGTTGCAACAACTCTTGTAATTGATGACGCTGACCGATTCTCAACGAATATTCTTTCATTCTTACAGACCATCGATGACTCAACCTCGACAATTAAAGGTCAGGTTAAAATTTCTGAAGAAGCGAACGTACTTAATTTCGTCATCTATTCGATTACTGGATTACATGTAGATGATGCTGGCCATTTTGATGTGCCTATTGCTTATATTACAGGTAGCTCTTCACCTTTTACGAACAGCACCAATGTTATTATAACATTCGCTACAACTGGTGATAAGGGTGATCAAGGTGTGTCGGGTTATTCAGGCGCAAGTGGTTATTCTGGTTTTTCAGGCACATCTGGTTTCTCTGGTACAGGTTTATCTGGTTTTTCTGGTTATTCTGGTACAGGCATTTCTGGTTATTCTGGTTATTCTGGCGCGCCTGGTGCTGCAGCTGCTTCCGGTTATTCTGGTATCTCAGGATATTCAGGTTTAGCTGGCTCAACAGGCACATCTGGATACTCTGGCGATTCTGGTTATTCTGGACAATCTGGTTATTCAGGCATCTCTGGTATCTCAGGATACTCGGGCCTTTCAGGTTATTCAGGTTCAGCTGGTTCAATAGGTACATCAGGTTATTCCGGTTATTCTGGCGCCTCTGGTTATTCTGGTATCTCTGGTTATTCAGGCGTAAGTGGTTATTCAGGTAATTCTGGTTACTCTGGTGAAGGAACATCAGGATATTCTGGTATTTCCGGTTATTCTGGCGCACCTGGTGCCGCAGCTGCTTCTGGTTATTCTGGTATCTCGGGTTACTCCGGATACTCTGGCACTTCTGGTTATTCTGGTTATTCAGGCGTAAGTGGTTATTCTGGTAATTCTGGTTACTCTGGTATTTCGGGTGCCTCAGGCGATTCTGGTATTTCCGGTTACTCCGGTTATTCCGGCATTTCAGGATATTCAGGCCTTTCTGGTGTATCTGGTTATTCTGGATATTCGGGCGTAAGTGGTTATTCGGGTAATTCTGGTTACTCTGGTTATTCTGGCATATCTGGTTATTCTGGTGTATCAGGTTATTCTGGATATTCTGGCAACTCCGGTTACTCCGGTTATTCAGGTGTCTCTGGTTACTCCGGTTATTCTGGTGCAGGTACCTCTGGTTTTTCTGGCTATTCTGGCGCAAGCACTTCCGGTTTTTCTGGATATTCGGGCATTTCTGGTTATATGGGTGCTCGGTCATATGGTGTAACGAATAGCGGTTCAGGTGCTTATGTAATTGATGGTTCAAATAATCCAACTTTAAATTTGCTCCGTGGTTTCAGTTACATCTTTAATGTAAATGCTTCTGGCCATCCATTCTGGATACAAACAGTTTCTGGAGCATATAGTTCTGGAAACATATACAACACGGGTGTAACTAATAATGGAACTCAAAGTGGCGTAATTATTTTTGCTGTGCCATACAATGCACCAAGTACACTATACTATGTTTGTCAGTACCATTCATCGATGGCTGGTACAATTTCAATTAGCGACCTTGGGCCAAGTGGTTATTCTGGCATTTCAGGTTATTCTGGTTCAGGCGTTTCCGGTTACTCTGGTTATTCTGGTGCAGGTACCTCTGGTTTTTCTGGATATTCTGGCGCAGGTACCTCTGGTTATTCTGGTTACTCAGGAAATAGTGGTTATTCCGGTCAAAGCACGTCAGGTTATTCCGGTTATTCTGGTGCAAGTACTTCTGGTTATTCTGGTTACTCAGGAGATAGTGGTTATTCCGGTCAAAGCACGTCAGGTTATTCTGGATATTCTGGTGTAAGCGGTTATTCCGGTTCAGGTATTTCTGGTTATTCTGGTTCAGGTGTTTCTGGATATTCTGGCATCTCTGGTTATTCTGGCCAAGATGGAGCAGCTTCAGCTAGTGGATATTCCGGTTATTCCGGTATCTCCGGTTATTCTGGCTATTCCGGTATCTCCGGTTATTCTGGTCTCTCTGGCTATTCAGGCACTTCGGGGTATTCAGGTATTTCTGGTTATTCTGGCATCTCTGGATATTCTGGCATCTCTGGATATTCTGGCCAAGATGGAGCAGCTTCAGCTAGTGGATATTCCGGTTATTCCGGTATCTCCGGTTATTCTGGCTATTCCGGTATCTCCGGTTATTCCGGCTTTTCCGGTATCTCCGGTTATTCCGGCTTTTCCGGCTTTTCCGGTATCTCGCCTGATGACGGATATTCTGGATATTCTGGTATCTCCGGATATTCTGGTCTCTCTGGCTATTCAGGCATTTCTGGTTATTCTGGCATCTCTGGTTATTCTGGTGTAAGTACCTCAGGTTTTTCTGGTGCAAGTACTTCCGGTTTTTCTGGCATTTCAGGTTATTCTGGTGCCGCCGGCGGCGGTGGCGGTGGTTCAGCAAATGTAGCAATATACGAAGAAGGCTCACTGCTAACTAACACAGTTGTCAGTTTAAATTTTGTTGGCGATGGAGTAGTTGCAAATGCTACAGGTAATGCTGTAACTGTTACTATAAGCGGAGGTGGTGGCGGTGGTGGAGGCAGTGCATCATATTTAACAAGAAGTTATACTGGCAACGGAGCGCAAACTGCATTTACAGTGACTTCGGGTTCCACAGCAAATAGTGTAATTGTAACAGAAAACGGAGTTGTACAAACTGCTATTACTGATTATACGGTTGCAGCAACAACATTAACATTTACTACAGCTCCGGCAAACAATACAGCAATTCAAATTCGTGAATTGGCTATAGGTGGTGCTACAGGTGGAGGTAGCGATCAAGTTTTCCAAATTAATAGTTTACAAGTTACTACTAACTATGCTATACCTGCAGGCAAATCTGCTATGAGTGTAGGACCGATAAATATTGCTAATGGTGTTGTAGTTACAATCACAGCAAATACGAAATGGGTAATATTATAAATGGCAAGTATTAACGCAAGCATATTAAACACTGGAGTAATTACAACTGGAGATGCTACAGGCATTCTACAGTTACAGAGCAATGGCGTAACTGGACTCACTTTAAGTAACACTGCCAACGTCACTGTGGATACCAATTTAACTGTTTCGGGATATGAAGTAAAGCCAATAGTATCGGGCACTGTTCAAGTAGCAACCGGCGCCGCAAATATAGATTTTACTGGTATTCCAAATTGGGTTAAAAAAATTACTGTGATGGTCAGAGGAATTTCTACTACTGGCGCATCACATTATATAATTCGTTTGGGCACAAGCGGTGGATATGTCGCCACAAATTATTTGGGTAGTAGCACGAATTTTGGCGGAGCCGGTACCGGCTCGGCTGAAGCACACACCACTGGTTTTGGATTTTCTGGTGATATAATTGCAGGCTCAATCTATACAGGCATTTTGGTCATCGTAAACATGACGGACACAGTTTGGGTCGCATCTGGTTCTGGTTGCTTTACTGATAGCCCATATTCAAGCACTTCCGGCGGAGCTGTTGATGCAGGCGGTGTTGTAACTAGTATTCGTTTAACTACTGTCAACGGCACTGACCTTTTTGACGCCGGCTCTATCAACATATTATATGAATAAGGTAACAACATAATGCCATACGGAACATTACTATTAGACGCAATTGAAACTACAGGCAACTTGGCCATTACCGGTAATGTTGCTACCAGTAGTTTTAACAGCTCAAACTCATTAGGTATGCGTAACCGTATTATCAATGGTGCCATGTCTATTGATCAACGCAATGTTGGAGCAGCACAAACAATAACAGCCGCAGCAGCATTAGCCTACACAGTAGATCGTTGGTATGCTTACTGTACTGGCGCCAATGTTACTGGACAACGAGTTGCTGGCACAGGCAATAATCAACATGCTTATAGGTTTACTGGTGCTGCATCAGTGACTGCTATTGGATTTGGACAAAGAATTGAAACTATTAACTGTTTTGATCTTTCAAATTCTATCGCCACATTAAGCGTAGAATTAGCAAACAGCTTACTTACAACTGTGTCTTGGACAGCATACTATGCTACTACCACAGATACATTTGGTACACTGGCCAGTCCCACACGCACATCATTTGCCACAGGCTCATTCACAGTTACATCAACATTGACACGTTATAGTACACAAATTAGCGTTCCTGCAGCAGCAACCACAGGCATTGAAATTGTATTCACGGTAGGCGCACAAACATCAGGTACCTGGACCATAGATAATGTACAATTCGAAGCCGGTAGTGTGGCAACATCATTTGAGCGCAGGCCATTTGGGCTAGAGGTGGCGTCGTGCCAACGATACTATCAAAAGACTTATGATCTAGAAGTTGCGCTCGGCACCGCCGGCGTTCCCGGCCATGTTAACTGGAATTGGGGCACAATGGCAACTTTTGCCACATGCACCATTTATAACAAAGTCACCATGCGAGCTGCTCCTACTATTACCACATATAGGGTAGGTGACGGTGTAATAAATGGATATACGTACTGGGGCGGTTCATCAGATATTAATGCCACTGGAACTCTCAACGGATTCACTCTTGGTACAAATACCATTACATGGGGTATGGACGGAACAGGTAGAACAAACATTGTTTTTCATTATATTGCGGCAGCGGAGTTATAACACATGTACAAGCTATATCCAATTCATCCTCACACTGGTCGGAGACCCAACTGCGTAGAAAGATTATCCGACGGCGCCTGCATTCCTTTTGATTCAGCCAATGTTGACTATCAGGAATACTTGAATTGGTTAGATGAAGGTAATACGCCCGAACCAGCAGATGAAATACAACAAGGATAACCTGCAATGGCACTGATACTTGACGGAACAAATGGAATTACATTAACTAGCTGGACTACTGCAACTCGCCCGGCTAATCCCAGTGCTGGTCAAATGGGATTGAATACCACGTTGGATTACATTGAGTGGTACAGTTCTGAACAATCAAGTTGGTTTCCTATATATCAGCCAGCCAGCTATAATGTTGAATATTTAGTAGTCGCTGGTGGTGGTGGCGGCGGCGGGCAGCATGGCGGGGGCGGTGGCGGGGGCGGGTATCGTTGTTCGGTTAGCGGAGAAACCTCCGGTGGAGGTTCTGTTGCAGAATCCACACTATCTGTGGCAACATTGACATCTTATACAGTGACAGTAGGTGCCGGTGGTGCAGGCGCAGGTGGAGTAGCTGACCCTGCTAGAGGATCCAGTGGCAGTAGTTCTGTGCTGTCGTCTATAGTAGCACTAGGCGGTGGAGGCGGTGGCTCCTATCGGGCGGGTCTAAACGCAGGTGGTGATCAAAATGGTGCTACCGGTGGCTCGGGCGGTGGAGGCGGGCCAGCTGAATCCGGTACCGGGAGTTGTGGATATGCAAGTTCTGGTGGCGCCGCAACTGCCGGTCAAGGCTATGCAGGAGGCAATGGATCCTACGCTGGTGGAGGGGGAGGCGGGGCCGGTGCTGCGGGTACTCAAGGTTGCGGAGGAAACGGTGGAGGTAGTGTAGGCGGCACCGGAGGTGCAGGTTTAAGTTCATCGATAACTGGCTCAGCTGTGGGCCGTGCCGGCGGCGGAGGCGGGGGATCTTATAACGGTTCAGCGGGACCTGGTGCTACTGCATTTGGCGGTGGATCGGGATCTGCTGGAACTTCTGGCGGCACTGATGGGTCACCGGGTACAACTAATACTGGTGGTGGCGGCGGGGGTGGTCCTCATTTAGCTAAGTATGGCGGCAATGGTGGATCAGGAATTGTGATTATTAGATACCAAAGTGCAACACAGCGAGGAACAGGTGGCACGGTTACAACCTCTGGTGGTTATTTTTATCACACCTTTACCTCATCAGGAACATACACGGCATAATAGGATAAAATATGAGTCATTACGCAAAAGTTTTAAGTGGAATTGTTACACAAGTTATAGTGGCAGAAAAAGAATTTTTCAATAACTTTGTTGATAATAGTCCAGGTGAATGGATACAAACTAGTTACAATACTAGAGGCAATGTTCATTATGGACCTGACGGAAATCCAGATAATGGCGTAGCATTGCGCGGCAATTATGCAGGCATTGGTTTTACATATGATAGAGAAAACAATGTATTCTATGCGCCAAAACCATATAATAGTTGGACATTAAATAATAACACATGGACATGGGAGAGTCCAGTTTCATATCCAAATGACGGCAAACAATATATTTGGAATGAAGAAAGTGTTAATTGGATAGAAAACTCCGCGCCACCACAGTGAGATAACATGACGACAAAAATTAACACGTCAAATATTCAATCAGCTGCCTTAGCTTTTATTCAAGGTCCCGTTGTTTCTAGTATAGAAATAACTAATAGTAGCTACACTGTGTTGAATGATACTGCTGTTGATACAGCAGGTGGCTACATTAAAATTACAGGAGTGAATTTTGTTGCAGGCATGAGTGTTTTAATTGGCAGTCTCACAGCAACTAGTGTTAGTGTTGTTAGTAGCACAGTGTTAAATGTTCAAGTACCTGCTCAAAGTGCAGGTTCATATATTGTTTATGTTGTTGCGCCCGATGGTGGCGTAGGTATTGTTGTAAATGGATTGACATATAGTGGATTTCCAACATGGGTAACTGGCAGCACATTAACTCAAGGAGCAGTAGATACTGCCATTAGTATACAGTTAGACGCTACAGGTGCAAGTAATTATTCATTAGCAGCTGGAAGTAGTTTACCAGCTGGATTATCATTGACAAGTGGTGGATTACTAAGCGGAACTGTGACTGGAATAACAGTTGAAACTTTATATAATTTTACAATCGAGGCAACTGATACTGAATTGCAAGATAGTCCTCGCTCTTTCACTATTACTATTACAGCGAATGATCAATATTTTCCATATGTAACTACATTGTTAAGCGCTAACACACCGGCCAGTACATTCGTCACAGATGCCAGCGCAAATAGTTTTGCGATAACTATTAATGGCGATACAAAGCCAAACAATTTTAATCCCTATACACCTGGGTATTATAGCAATTATTTTGATGGTAATGGTGATAATTTATACGTGCCATCAAATGCAGCCTTAGCATTTGGTTCTAGTGATTTCTGTTTAGAATATTGGATTTATCCCACAGTATTTGGCACTAACGATAGACCATTGGGTAATAATACCGGTTGGGCTGCTAATTCTTGGGGATTGCACATCAATCTTTTGGCAGTCAATATTGTTCAGAAACACTCATTCTGGGTCTATAACCATAATAATAATGGTGCCATGTTCACATCCACACAGTCCGTTGTTCTAAACACCTGGACTCATGTTGCTATTACAAGAAGTGGTAATAGCTGGCGAATGTTCATTAATGGTGTGCAAGAAGGTAGCACTGTTACTTCCTCAGCAGCCCTGGATGGTGGATCAAGTGATGATTTGTATATTGGAGGCGTGCCAAATGAATATGTCACTGGATATATGTCAAATGTCCGAGCAGTAAAAGGATCTGCGGTTTATACATCAAACTTCACCCCAAGCACAACCCCATTCACAGCCATTGCCAACACCAGCCTACTAACCTGTCAGAGCAACCGCTTCATAGACAACAGCACCAACAACTTTGCTATCACACGCACCGGGGACGTCGCAGTATCAGGCTTTGTTCCATTCACGCCAAACAGCAGTTATGCAACTTATGGTAGTGGGTATTTTGATGGCAGTGGTGATTGGTTAGCAGTGCCTATTAATGCAACCTTTGCTTTTGGTACAAATAATTATACCTATGAAGCATGGGTGTACCCAACAGCATTCTCTAATGCTTATAATACAATATTTTGTAATTTTAGAGATGATGAAGGTACTAAAGGGTGGTCTTTGCTTATTACTGGTGCTGGTTTAATTCATGTAAACAATCAGGGCACATATAATGACAGTGCAAACGCACTATTATTAAATACATGGACACATGTTGCAGTTTGTAGAGTCGGGAATACAGTAACCCGTTATATAAACGGAGTTGCAGACCCTACTACACTCACCGTAAGTGCAAATATTACTAATGTTGTCTCACAAGGTCCTACCATAGGAGGTAGTCCAGAATATCCTGCTACAAGAGGATGGACTGGTTATATTTCAAATGCCAGAGTTATTTCAGGGACTGCCCTGTATACATCTAACTTTACTCCAAGCACAACCCCATTCACAGCCATTGCCAACACCAGCCTGTTGACACTACAGACCAACCAACCCAATAACAATAACATGTTCTTGGACAACAGCAGTAACAACTTTCTTATCACCCGTAACGGTAACACCACACAGGGTACATTCAGTCCCTATGGTGGTGGCTGGAGTAATTATTTTGATGGCAATGGGGATTATTTGCAGGCCGGGACAAACTCAAATCTTGCGCTTGGTTCGAGCAACTTTACGATTGAGGGATGGCATTACTGCACTGGGTATAACGGTGGTGGCACTTTGTATTCAACCATCAACACATACCCATCTAGCACGGGTTTGCTTTTCTACATTAGCAACATTGGCGTATACACGATTGATGTTAATGGAACGATTCTCGCAGGGTCGGGAACTGCCGTACTAAACGCTTGGATTCATTGGGCGGTTGTGCGGAACGGCTCAACGCTGTCCATCTACATCAACGGCACTTCAATCGGGTCAGTGTCGTCATCTACAAACTTCACAGATCAGTACGCTGTCATTGGGCGAACTGGTGCGGGAGCGAACTCCAATCTTTTCCTTGGCTATCTTTCCAACACGCACATGGTCAAGGGCACGGCTGTTTATACGGCCAACTTCACGCCGCCCACTGTGCCACTGACTGCCATCGCCAACACCAGCCTGTTGACCTGTCAGAGCAACCGCTTCATCGACAACAGCAGCAACAACTTCACCATCACGCGCAACGGTGATGTTAGCGTTCAACGCTTCAATCCGTTCAATCCTGTAATAACTACACCTACAAGTTACAGTGGGTATTTTGATGGCAATGGGGATTATTTGACCACACCATCAAATGCAGCCTTAGCATTTGGTTCTAGTGATTTCTGTTTAGAATTTTGGATTTATACCACAGCATTTGGCAGCACTGACAGTAGACCATTAGGTAATCATAACGGTTGGGGTGCTAATGCCTGGTCATTACACAGCGATCACACGGCAGTCAATGAGAAATACACATTGTGGGTCCATAACTACAACAGTGGTAGTGCCATGTTGACATCCACGTCTTCCGTTGCTCTAAACACCTGGACTCATGTTGCTATTACAAGAAGTGGTAATAGCTGGAGAATGTTCATTAATGGTGTGCAAGAAGGTAGCACTGTTACTTCCTCAGCAGCCCTGGATGGTGGATCAAGTGATGATTTGTATATTGGAGGATCGGGCTCGGCAAATGAATATGTCACTGGATATATGTCAAATGTCCGAGCAGTAAAAGGATCTGCGGTCTACACTTCTAACTTTACGCCAAGCACAACCCCACTAACTGCCATCGCCAATACAAGTTTGTTGACACTACAAAGTCCTACATTTATAGACAACAGCACCAACAACTTTACCCTAACAGCCAACGGCAACACAGCACCCCGTCAGTTCAACCCCTTTGGTGTGACTAATACTACCAGTAGCAGTGCAGCATATACTACTGCATTATATGGTGGATCGGCGTATTTTGATGGCACTGGTGATTTTGCGGCAATATCTTCTACTGCTAACGCTATATTGACTGCCAATAGTAATTTTACATTAGAACTTTGGGTCTATGTTACAGGAAGTCCAGGCACTTACAATACTTTTTTTGGTGGCACGACCAATGATTTTGTTTTAGCCCATTCAACTCAATCAAACTGGGGCATTTATATTGCTAAGGCAGGGCTTGCTCCGTTTATAACCACAGGCATGGATGCATACAATGAACTATTCAACAGGTGGAATCATCTTGCTGTAACGAGAAGCGGTAATAATTGGAATATATGGCTTAACGGTGTATCCAGAGCAGCAGTTACTGACGCTATAACATTTACTAACGCACAAAAAGCAATTGGTGCGGAGAGTAACGGGGGTTCCCCTATGCAAGGTTATATTTCTAACATTCGTTATATCTCTGCTGTTCTTTATACATCTAATTTCACTCCACCAACAGCACCACTCACTAGCCAGCAAAACACAGTATTATTAAACAACATGACTGGCGCTGGTATCTATGATAGTAGCATGATGGCTAATTACGAAACTGTGGGCAATGCACAGATTTCTACAAGCGTTAAAAAGTATGGTACAGGGTCAATGTCGTTTGATGGAAATGGAGATTATTTATATTTACCACCATCACAAAACTTTGCGTTTGGTTCAGGAAATTTCACAATTGAGTTTTGGGGATACAACTTAACTCAAGCAGGTAATTGGGGCGTTTTTAGTTTTGGTGCAACAGTTGGAAGTGATTACGCAGGCATCACAATGAATGGTGGTGGCGGCTTATATATAAGCACAGGTGGCGGAGCTTGGCAATATTCTAATGCTGGCGGTATTACTTTATCTACAAACGATAATCAATGGCATCATTATGCAATCGTAAGAAGTGTTTCTCAAATTCTGACTTATAAAGATGGTGTACAACAAGGGACTTTTAATATTGCAGGGTCACTTGTTAATAATGCCGGAGCCGCAGTAATTGGCGCTAAATCAGATGCCTTATCAAACAATATGACTGGTTATCTTGATGATTTCCGAATCACCAAAGGCTATGCCCGATACACCTCAAACTTCACACCTACCGCGACACCATTTATTAGGTTTTAGATTTTAAAAATAATGATAAGTAAGATAACATAACGATGCAAATTAATACATCAAACATTCAAACGGAAGCACTAGCTTTTTTACAAGGACCTTTGATTTCCACTGTAGAAATAACTAATAGTAGCTACACTGTGTTGAATGATAATGATGTTGATACAGCGGGCGGTTACATTAAAATTACAGGAGTGAATTTTGTTGCGGGTATGAATGTTATTATTGGTAGCTTAGCTGCTATTAGTGTTAGTGTTGTTAGTAGCACAGTGTTAAATGTTCAAGTACCTGCTCAAAGTGCAGGTTCATATATTGTTTATGTTATTGCACCTACCGGTGGCGTAGGTATTGTTGTAAATGGATTGACATATAGTTAATAGACGACCTCAGAATCACAAAAGGTTATGCACGGTATACAAGTAACTTTACACCAACCTCAATACCGTTTTTTAGAGCTTAGTCGATTCAAAATGTACTAAATAAAATATTAGATAAGCGTGTGGCAAAAAGAAAATATTTTACCGAAAACAGTTTCATGTAATAATATCATCGTTGTTCTAATTGAAGCTATTAAAGAGTTAAAAAAAAGAAATCGATAGATTAAAGAAATAAAATGGCAATAACACTAAGTAGTTTATTAGGTTCTGGAATATCTGGATATTCTGGTAGATCCGGCTATTCTGGTATCTCCGGTATTTCTGGATATTCCGGTATCTCCGGTTATTCTGGTATCTCCGGATATTTCGGTATCTCTGGATATTCTGGTTTTTCTGGCATTTCTGGTTTTTCTGGTATCTCTGGTTATTCTGGCATCTCTGGTTATTCTGGTCTTTCTGGTTATTCTGGTTCAGGTATTTCTGGTTATTCTGGTTCAGGTATTTCTGGTTACTCGGGTGTAAGCGGTTATTCCGGTGACAGCACATCAGGTTATTCTGGTTACTCGGGTGTAAGCGGCTATTCTGGCCTTTCAGGTTATTCTGGTTATTCTGGTTATTCAGGTATAAGCGGATATTCCGGCTTTTCTGGTTATTCCGGTTCAGGGGTTTCTGGATATTCTGGTGTAGGCACTTCTGGTTATTCTGGTTATTCTGGTTTAGATGGAGCAGCTTCAGCTAGTGGATATTCCGGTTATTCTGGTTCAGCTGGTTTTGTAGGATCAA
>SXGQ01679092.1_pt1 | contig 15352 bp, 5 predicted proteins | sample 3178371 | NCBI WGS metagenome assembly SXGQ01 (sample SAMN11356859, study PRJNA531348) | freshwater metagenome | isolation source: freshwater sample F1-20 | place: China: Fuxian Lake, Yuxi | collected 2017-12-25
AATTTCGTGTCTATTCAAAACTATCAAGGAGTCAGCATTATGGGTCAGCAAGACGGCAAATCAGTAGTCAAGGTTGACGGTGATGGCACTGTGCTTAAATGCGCAAAAGACATGGGTTCTGCTTGCGGTTATGTTCCTGGTGCGAAGGTTTGCGGAAAATGCGGAGCAATGCCTCTTGAAATGAAAGCCGCTATGTCTATGGATGAAGAAATGGTTGAAGAAGAAGAGATGATGGAAGAAGAAATGGTCCCAGAAAAAATGTACGGGATGAATCCAAAAAGAAAACCGCTCAAAATGAAAGCGGAAGAAGAAATGGAAAAAGAAGAAGAGGAAGAAGAAGAACTTCCTGCTGAAGACGCAGAAATGCCAGAAGAAGACGAAGAAGAAATGGCAGTAGAAGAAGACGAAGAAGATGAAGAGGACGAAGAGGACGAAGATTCACCAATGGCTTCTTTGAATGCTATGAAAGAACTTCGACTTGAATCTCTTGGTTACAAGTCTCTGGATGTAGGTCGCAATGGCTACATGTGCGCAGTTGACCGCAAGGTTTACCCAGGTGGCACAAATGTGTGTGAAGACTGCCCAGGCGGCTGCATGTCCGAAAAGGGCATGCCTGGTCTTCTCCATGTTGAGGGTCTTGCTCAAGATATGTTCGAGGGTAAAGTTATTGATTCTGGATACTCTTCAGAAGCCGACATGTTTGTTGTTGACGTTGAAACAAAAGATGGTCGCACTGTGGAGGTCTTTGTAGATGGCACAAGCGCAGAAGTACTTGGTTGGCACAAATTAGACTCAGATGCTTTTGAGCAAAAGTCTTTAGTTGACCAAATGTCACTTATTGACTTTAATCAAGCTGCAGAAATTGCAGTTAAATCAATTGAGGGTCAGGTTGTAGCAGTAGAGCCAGATGTCTTTGAGGGCTATGACACGTACGCTGTAGAAATTGATGGTCTTGACGGCAAATCCTATGATGTTTTCGTCGCTCTTGATGGAGAAGTTCTTGGCTACGATAAATATGAGCCAGAAGAATCAGAAGAAATTGAAGCAGAAGCTGCAGAAATTGCGCTTAAGCGTGCTTTCTCTGATGAGGAACGAGAGAAGATGTCCAAGGAAGGCACAGCGTTAGCTGATGGTTCTTTCCCAATTGCCAATCGTGACGATTTGGAAAATGCTGTCAAAGCTTATGGTCGTGCAAAGAATAAGGGAGCCGCTAAACAGCACATCATGAAAAGAGCCAAAGCCTTAGGTGCTGAATCAGTAATCCCTTCAAATTGGTTAGCCCAAGGAGAAAAATCTGAAGTTGCCGATGATGTAAAATCGGATACAACCGTAGCCGATAATGAATTTTTAGCGTCGCTCCTTGAATTTGAACTCCTGAATTTGGAAGTTGACGAAAAAAATTCCTAAAAGAATTTGACAACTTCAAGAAAATGGAGCCCGTTATGACGGGTAAACAATTTAAAATTTCACGCCTACACACAAGCGCTAGGTTCGTTGCCCCACCAACCGTAAATGAACGCATAGACGCTTTCTTAAACAAAGAGTTGTCGAATGTAGGTATGTCTTTTAAAGCTGCAACAATCAGCAAAAATCCAGTTGCTAAAAATGCACCTAAAAGAAAAAAGGGGAAAAGCTCAATTAAAAGATTTGGTATGGCGGTCTATGACCCAAATGCAACTTGGGCTCCTGGGAAAGTTTATGTCCCATGGATTATGAAGCACAATAGAAAAAATAACGACACAGTTCCAAATGTTGGTTGGGTCGATGCAGTTAAAACAATTGACATAAAAGATGTAAAAAGGGTTTTCAGAAACTACAGCAATCAAAATCAAAATAAACCATCTTTTAATTTTTCTGATTCAAAACCAAATCCGAGAACTGGGGGTTTTGAGAAAAAAGCGTTAGGTACATCAATCGGCAGGATTGTCCCAGGCGGAGATATTGGGACAAGGGCAGCAGCAAAGATAGGTTTGGTCGCTGACGCTTTGGGTAAATTGCGCTGCCCTCCTGGAGTGCCAGCAGCAAATCAATTCACAGACTCTGTAGGTTCTAACTGTTTTGATTTTATGCCAGACGTTGCAAAACGATTGCTTAACGCAGCAATTAATAAAGGCCAACTAGTTATGTCCGATATTAATAAAATTGCTGGAATTGAAAACGCGCAAAGAAGAGAAAGTGGATTAATTGTCCCTGGCGGTTTAATAGTTCCGCAAAAAGAATTAATTATTCCATCATTGCTTGGGCCAGACGGCAAAATTGTTGAAAAACTACAAACCATTGAACCAATTGTTTTTGCAGACACCGTTAGGGGTCAACTTGCAAGAGATTATCCACAAATTGACGTTGAGGAGCGAGAAAGGATTGTGGCTTTAGCCGAGCAACGTGCGCGTTCGGTACAAATTATCAACAATAAAATAAAAACCGCGATTGATTACATGCGCGAACTAGGCATTGATGTTGACGAGAATGACCCAACAAGTATTACCGCTGGCGTAATGAAGGCTTTGCAAATACTTAAAGCTAAAGGCTGGGATGTTGAATTCAAAAATCTTTTATGGGGTTCTCAAATGGATGGCTTCAACGACTCTTTAACCGTTGAAGAAATGACCGCACTACATCACAAAAACGTGCTTTCTGAAATTTTTGAAATGATGAGAGATGAAAAAAACTTAGAAAAATATTTTTCTTTAGAAGAACTGGATACTTTTGAAAAAAACCCAGAACTTTCTCCAGAAAATTTACCACGATTAAGGGAACGAGTTTTGCGTGCAATTCTTAATCAAAATTATGATTCATTGTCGCCGACCGAAAAACTTGTAGCCGAAAGGGTCTCGTATAAATTTGATGAATTTTTAGCTTTTGAACATGGATTTTTGCTTTCAATAATTGCTGAACATAAAGAAAATCCAATGGATGTAGAGCTTATAGATGGTTTTAGAATTATGGACCCAATGTCGGAAAGAGACAGGGGTACCGAAGGCATGATGCTGCCCGACGAAGATGGCAAACTAATAATGCACTTAAACCCAATTGGGATGATATTGGAAAGTCCGCCCCAGCCACAAAGTGCGGACAAATGGCGCTTATACAGAAGCAATGGTAAGGGTTTAGAAATTGAACAAATAGAAGCAATTTCTAAAATCGTAGATGCGGGTCAGCGAAAGCAAGCATTAGATGCATTTTTACGACAAGTTCAAATTGGCGATTCATCAGAATCTCGCGATAGAAGCAAACATTTAGCAATATTATTTTCTGAACAAGCTGGCTCCATTGGGCGAGCAGTTTGGATTTTCCAACACGAACTAGGACATGCCAAACAGTATGCGTTGATTGCATACCTAATATCTCACGACCCTGACGGCAAAAGACTTAAAGGTATGACCAACGCAGAAATAATGTCTTTGGCAGACGAATTACTTACTGGCGGCAATTCTTTGATGTCAATGGAATCGATACTTAGCAACCCAAAAGTTATTGATTCAGCATTTGCTCAAATAGGGCCAATGGTTGAACAATTGGTCAAAGATGGTGTTGCTGGTCCCTATCCTTTGTCGCACTTGAATGCATTAAATATTTTGATTGAGATTGCACAAATTCCATCGGAAAAAGAAAAAATAAAATTTATTAATAGTCTTAGTGACGAATACAATAAACTGCTTGAAAAGCCCGATAGCCAAAAAACCGCTGCAGAAAAAAATAGAGAATGGGCGCTAAGTTCAGCCATAAACTCTATTGAACAAATTCTATCTGGTAATAAAAATTTTCTACAGGCGATTCAACAGCAAAGAGCGCTCATGTTTGCTGAAGGAATTGTTGAATTAAATGCCGCTGTAAAATTTGGCTTAGTTGAACCCACTGACGAAATCAAACAAGTTCTTGAGCACTTAAACGGACCAATGGATTTGATGCATAAATTTAAAAATACTCGAGAAGAGTATGGCAAATTCAAAATTAGCGCATATGGATACAACGCAGATGGAACCCCTCGGGCAAGCAAACTTAGTTTTGATAGAAAACGAAAAAAGCGCATACGGGGTCAAGATATCACTGGCGAAAGCTATACGGAAAGACAAAAACGATTAATCGGCGACGACGACCCAATATCAACTCTTGATTCAAGCGAATCTTTTGAAACAAAAAAATCTATTGTTTCAAAATTTTCTAAAATAAAAGACAAAATTTTGTCTCGTGCCACACCCAAACAACAAAGAGCAATTGAACAAGAGTTGCCAGAACAGAATAATGGAAAAATTTTAAACGATATAGGTTTGATTAATGCCGAACTAGACGCAAGTAGCAATATCCGAAATGGCATTGTCGAAGGTAAAACATTTGACAAAAAACTTGAAGACGACATTTTGCCAATATTAGATTTGATGGAAAATAATCGGACAGAACAGGATTTAGCAGTAGCGGTAGATGTCGGAGATATTAAAAATTCAAAAAACATAAATCGCATGAGTTTTGTAGATTTTATTAATTTTATGCGAGTAGGAATTTTAACGAATAAACAAAAATACGAATTGGACACCAATCCACTTGGACCAGCAACTCAAAAAATAATTATTAAAATTCCCAAAGGCTCCAAAGGTATCCCAGATTATGATTTTTCACCATCCAAGCCTTCTCAAAAACCAACATTTTGGCCTGGCTCGTCACCAAATACAGAATTTGGTTTAACTGACCAAGAAATCGCAGAGGGTATTGAGTCTGGGGAGCTAGTTCGTCCAACCTCATCCCCAAGAAAATTCCCTTGGGACAGAGCAGGGAGAGGAAAAGACCAGGGAGCAAAACCGCGTGGCGTAGCGTCAGTTAATTTAGGTCTTCGCTCTTCTAGTACTGCAGCAGCCACCCGCTCTCGAGAAATCCTTCAACGTGCAAAAAACAAAAATATTGATATTGACGCGTACGAACGTGACCGCATGCCCAGGGTCGAAGAGTTTGGCAAATCAGGAAGACAAAATGGAGAATTTTATTTAGGGGAATATAGATTTTTAGTATCGGAAGAAAAAGAAGAAAAACGCTCAAAAGACATACAGGAAGCTATTATTGCTGGCGGATTTGCACCAAGCTATGACAAAACTCAATGGATAGAAGTTGACGATAAATTTATTTTAAAAAATTGGTTTTACGGTGAAGAAAAAGAAGGATTTGGTGTCAAATTACATATTTTAAAACTAATTGCTAGCGCTCAAGGCGATTCTGAAAAAGTCAAACAGATTGACAAACTAATTGATGACGTAAAAAAAATGTCCGCAGAAGAATTTGACGCTGCGGTAAAAGATGCTGCATCACGCTTAGCGCCTCAGTTCAGTCAAATGATTTCCGTTGAAGTTGACGACCCAGTAAGAATCATACAAAGCGGAAGATATCTCACAGCTCACGAGAGAGAAAAAATGAAACTTGCTAACGCAAGAGGACTGAGTGAAAGAGATAGGTTCGATATAGAAACAGTGATTAGGGCCAGGTCTAACGTAGAGCAGAAATTCTTAGGAATAGACCCAAGTGATTTATCCGAAGAAACAACAGAATTAAGGCCAGCATCTGGCTATGCATCAACACAAAATTCCATAAAAAGACGCATGGCCCTCCTAAGAGAGTTGTACGGCGAAGAAGTTCACATACAACATCCTTATGCAATTGGGGAAAGAGCAAGAAGGTCCAGCGCAGATATGAGGCGATATGGCGATGCCAGAATAATTTTGCGTCCAGAAGTTGCTGAGCGAGCTTTGGTATTTAAAGGAGACAGTATTGCAAATACTGGAGATTATTCTACGGCATTAAAACTTTCAACAATAGATGAAAGTCAGTATAGAAGTAATTTTTTTGACCCAATGTCTATTCTGTATGCAGACAGAACTGGTGACATGGATTCAATTGCGTCTCCTGCAGAAAATTTACCTCAAGACGGTAAGGGCGACTACGTATATCAAGAAGCAATGATTTTAGGGTCTTTTGAAGCACAGGATGTGGCGGCTCTAGTTATAAGCCCACAAGAAGCACGCGATTCATTTGGCGAGCTTTCATATTCGGGTTTTAACAGGACAGCAGACTCAAACATCACTTCGTTAATTGCTTCAGCACAATTGCGGGAAAATTTATCAGACAAAGGTATTGATGTTGTTTTAGACTCGCGAGAATTCCCTCTTGATGAAGTCGAACCATTTAATGCCTCCATGACAAAACCATGGATAGAAAAACGGATTAAATTAAACAAAAATAAACCAAACAGTATTTGGCACAATTTAGAAATCGAACAATTAGATATAAATGGTGACACAACCCCATATGAAGCGTATTTACAAGTGATAAATATGAAATATGGAGAAGAAGCAGAATTCGATGGTTTAATGGTGCTTTTTGACCATCCCGACAACGAAGATGGAAACAATAAAAAAAATCAAAGAAATCTATCTAACATGATTAATGCAGAACTTAAAAGATTGGAGACAAAAAGAGCAAAATCTTCATCTCCAAACCAAGGGCTACGTTCAAATTCTGCCTCGACAAGAACTGCACAAACTTCTCGTGGTGAAATAGGTTCGATGCTTCTTGCTCCTGGAAGATTAAAAATTACTGGCCAACGAGACGATGGAACTGTTGTCGCTGAGTTAGAAGAACAAAAACGACCAATCGAAGCTTTGTCTAAACTAGAAAACTCATTAAAAGAAATTATTGCAAGTCCAAATAGTAAGGCTTCTCATAAAATTGAAGCTCGTCGAGCATTGTCTGTTATTAAAGCAAGAAGAAATATTGAAACATCAAATAACGGATTATCCACAAAATTAAACAGCAATCTTATAGTAAGTAAATTACCAGAAATGATTGATGTCAATTCTTTAAGAATTTTAGAAAAATTAAAAAATGAAAAACAAACTTGGGGCAACCCAATTTCTTATCAAATCGAAGAAATGGCCAGCCTGTCTGATTCAAAAAGTTCAAGATTTGAATCAAACGAACAATCAGTGCAACAAATTAATGAAACAATTTCTGGTTTAAAAAAATCCATTCTTAAAAAAGACAAAAAATTTGATTTACTTCCAGAAGTTAAAAAACAAATTGAAAAAATGAATGATGATGACATAAGACAAAATTTAATAAAAGCTGCTAAAAAGTATATTGACGGCTTAGATAAGCGTCCTCGTTTTAGGTTTAACACAAACAGTATTGATTACGATAATTCTTCGGAATTGGATAAATTTTTAGAAACTGGAATATTCGAAAACCCCGATACGGATAAACTTGAAAACGTAAAACAACATTTAAGATTTGGTATTTCTCAAGACGCTTCAGATTCAATACGCCCAGTCAGAGGCTATTTGCTGCATTCTGACGAAATCAATGCTCGGTTGAATAAAGCACAATCAATAATCGAAAAAAACAAAGACAATTTTGAAAAACGTGGAATTAATACAGCAAAAATAAACCCAGAATTTTTGCCTGATTTTTTAACATTTGACCCTAAAGAAAAAGCTCCTTCATCAAAAACGCCAAAATACCTAGATGGCAATTCAGAAATTGTATTAAAAGATACTTCGGCTCACAGAACTTTAACAACTTTAGGTGACTCAATGAAAGGCGCACGCAGCGCGGTAAATCTTGATGGCGAAAACGACGACGAAACACTCCTAATTGCTATGTTGCGCAATAGGCACATAGATGCTGGCGAGTTGGGTTCAGAAAACGCAACATCTTTAACTACTGAAAAAAGAATTTCAAACTTACTAAATTCATTTCTTGGTAAAAAGAATTTCAACAATATCGGGATTGGCGAAGATGGTAAAAGGCAATATGCAGAAGCTATTGTTGCTGGGGGCTTTACTCTTGACGACGTAGAAGAAATTAGGCTTGATAAAAACTATGTTGAAACAAACATCTATAAAAATTTTAAACCCAAAACACCCGACTATGATAAAGCTGGGGAAATTTTGCAACGTTTGTCGATTAACGACGATTTAAAAAATGTTTTAAGCATTGCAATCAATCCCAAAAATTCAAGAGAAAAAGAAGCATCAAAAGAGATGATTGAAAGAATTTTGTTTGTTCAGGGTCTCAGAGAAACCAGAAAGTTACGCGAAGCCTACAGAACTCGCGTAAATTCAAAAATCAAAACAGGAGAGAGTCCACGAATTATTTTTGCAAATTCTGACGGCCTGGATTACGACAACCCCAAAACCTATAAGAACTATCAAGAAGGTATGACTGTTGACCAATTATTAGACGAAAGACTCGCCCAAGACATTAGGGACATCCTGCAGCGACTAGGTAGAAATGTTGCAAGTCTTGAAGAGGTCAGGCAATTTAGGAAAACAATGATTGGCGCAGAACAATGAAATCAATACTTGTTGGCGAACACCGCGGCAGAAAATTATATTATTTACCCGAAAGCAAGTCTCTAGCCGAAGATGGGGCCCTACTGAACGCTTCTGGTCAAATTAAAATAATTAATTTTTGGAAATTTGCAAGAACAAAGACAAATATTGACAAAATTTTAAACACCAATTTTCATGATTTTTTTTGGAATGGGGACAACGGTAAGTCAAAAAAACTATGGCAAGAAACTTTTATTACAAAAATTGCAAATTTAGAAAATGAAAAAATTTCTTTGACTTTTCTGCAAAATAAAAACAGCGCTAGAAAAAACAAATTAAACCAGATGTCAAACAGATGTTTGGATTTTAAAATAAATCTAAATTCTCAAACCATTGAAGAAAAATCTTTGAGAAAAATAGGAAGGCGAATTGGTCGAGCCCTAACGCCAAAAAGAAGAAAATTAGTTGGACGCAGGGCTATGTCTCGAATTGTCGGTGAACAAAATCCACTTGAAAGGCTTGACGCCGATGGTGACGGTTTCATTTTTGATGGCACCTGGCGAGAAATGCCAGCACCAAGAAAATTGCAAGGTTTACGTTCTGAAAATACTGAGCCATCAGTACTACAGCAACCCGTTACCGCAACTACCTCAGTCAATGCCTCCAACCCAGGAGCACTCAATCTGCCCAACCTAGGACAACCGCAGGTTGGGAGACTAATACAAACAGTCGAAAGACTCCCTAGGGTTGGTGGAGAACGAGAAACAGGTAAACAAATTCAGGAATGGTTTCGCGAAAAACTTTTAGCGGGGATAAATATTGTTCAAATATCCAAAAAACTCAAAGCTCGCAATCAAGAAATTTTAAATGCTTTTGGAGTCACTGATATTAAAACAGTGAAAGAAGCCGAAGATTTACTTTCTAAAATTTATCCAAATTACATCAGTCAATCAGACAAGAAACATAGACGGTCAGCTTCTGCGCTGTTGGATAAAACTTATTTTGAGTTTTTGTGGTACGACTCAAATGGATTTTTAAAAGATGAAAATAGCGAACTATTAAGCTGGGAAAAAGATTTATTGTTATCACATTTGGGTCTTATTTTGCTTTCTCCAGAAGCAGGAAAACATAATTTTAACCTTGTCTCAGCAACAATGTCATATAAAGCAACAAAAATATTTACTGAAATTTTGTATGACGGATTAACTCAGGGGAAATCAATAGATGAAATAGTTAATTCACCGCGTGTTCCAGATTTCATAAAAGCACAAATAGTCTCTGCTAAATCAAAAACAGAATTTATCCCCGTATTAGAAATGCTTCCAAACGGAAGCCCTCAAGTGAGATTTTTAAATAAAGAAGATTTTAAAGAAGCAATTCGTTTAAATCCAAATCTCTTATCCTTAATTCAAAGTCTCCCAAGGTCAGGCGCTCCAAGGAAGGCATTTATTGAACAACTTTTGCGTCCTTTGCATGAAAACCTTGGTAAGCCAACAGAAGATTCAAGGAATCTTGGATTTGTTGGTTTTACTAGAGATGGACAAGAAGTTTTGTTAAATAGTGATTTCTTGCCAGTCGCGAGAAAAACTCCAAATATGAAAACAAGCAATAAAAAAACGATAATACAAATGTATCGCGACCCATCGACGGATGGACAAATAAGAAGAAATATTCCTGGTATGTCGATGAGTGGGACTGCAATTTTTGAAACCTATTTTGAGCAAGACAATATTAGTAAGCGAATTATAATCGCTGCTCAATTAGATGAATTAAATAATAGAACACGCAGAACAAAACTTAATGAAATTTTTCAAAAAACAAGAGACACTCTTACTCAGTTAAATAAAAAACAACAAAGAAAAACTGGAAGTGCAGAAGCTATTGCCGAAATAGCGGAGGCCATTAAAGAAAGAGAAATGCAATTACAAGAACTTGAAAATGAAGCAAAAAAAATAGACGAAGATTCTTGGGCCAAAGACATAAATGAATTATTAGAAAACTTAATTAATCTTTCTGCTGCGGCAACCAATTTTCACGAAGGAGGGCATGTTTTAGATAAAGTAGCCATGGAAAATGATAAAATGCCTAAAATCAAACAGGCAATATCAGATAGAATAATTGAATTAAGAACTAAAAAAACTCCTTTGACCGAAGCCGAAGAAGCTGAACTGTCTATTTTGGAACAGCCGATTTCTGATTTTACGGAAAAAAATTTTGAAGCTTGGTACTATTTTAGGCAACATATTAAATCTTCAGACGAAGAAATTCTAGGAAGGTTGCAAGAAACAGAAACAGAATTAGTTATTTCTGGCTTATTTCAACTGTTTAATAATTTGGCAACCCCCGCCAACATATCAGAAGACCCTAGAAGATTTGATATTACAAATCAATTACTAAGAAGAAAAAATGTTGTAATGGACATAGTTGAAAAATTAAAACAAAATTTACAAAATAGGGACCCTCAGATTGCTGCTAGTGCAAGAAATAGTCTTGACGAAATTATTAAAGCACACGCACATAAACTTGATGAAATAATAATCGACCCCAAGACTGGCAGCCCAATAAAAATATCTAAAGATAAAATTGACCAAATTAAAAATGAAAACGAAATCATAATTCGTGCAATTTCACAGTTGAACATGCAAGACACCGCAAAACTAATTTCAAGGCTAAGAGAATTAGTACCAAAAGAAGGTGATTTTACATTAAGGTCTCTTTTGATATTGACCGCCAGAAAACAGCTTCTTTCAAGAAATAATTTCAGTAGAGAAGTTGGTGAAAGTTATAGAACCCCATACAACAGCGGATTGGGTTTGGGCACCGACATTCAAGACCCTAGAGCAAAAGTCGAGCGAAACCCCGACCCGTATGACATAGATTTTGAGCACGTAGTTCCCAAGATTGCCGAGCAGGGTTTCCCGCAAGTGTTTGACGATGAACTAAACGAAGCTTTAATCAGAGCAATTCGTGCTTATAGTATTTCTCATCTTGGGCATTATGCAGAGATAATACCAATTGACCCATTAACTCAAAAACCAAAACAGCTCGCAGACCTCCCAAGATTACAACCAGACGAAGATGCTCCTCGTACCCTAGCTATCAATTCGGCAAGATATGCAGTTTCTGTTTTATTAAAAACTTTTAAACGTTTAAATTTTGATAATCAAACAACTAAAAACAATACAGTTTCTTCATTTTTGGAATCAATGCCTAATTTAGGAATGATAAATCTGTATAAACTTTTTTCAGAAAATCAATCTTTAAACCAAAAAGCAAAACAATATTCTTTTGCAGAAATATATAACTCGTTAAGCCCTGACGAAAAAATCATGTTTAGAGAGGCAATAAGGGCAGACAGTCTTCAACTGGTATCAGAGATGGCCAGGAGCAGACCAGAAATGATGCAAGTTTGGTTAAAATTCTTAAAACAAGACCTGCTAACCATTCTTGCTGACGGTACTAACCCTATGAATAATGTGCCCGTAATGACGGCATTTATGGCAATTCAATCAAAACTCCAAGATTTAACCAAAAGATTTATTTCTGAAGGATTCGATGAATCATTTTTAGAAGAATTAATTTTGGAACTCAAAAAAACAAATTTAAAAATTAGCCCGCAAATAGTTGAGCAAATTAGAAATTTTAAAAACAATCCATACTTAATGGACATCAAACAAAAAATGGTTGAGGTAATTAATGCTAATCACGGAGATGAATTTAATTGGGACGATTTGTCGCCTGAAGAAATAGACGCAATCGTACAAATGGTTCAACGGTGGGGTAACGATATGGGTAAACGTAGTTACGCCCTACATGATTACAGACAGCTATTAAATCCTGCGCGCGCCGCGTTACACCGTTTAGCGCAATTGGGCTTTCGACAACAATATGCTGAAATTCCATCAGAAATAAACTTAGTGATTGAAACGGGAATCCCGTTCTTGTTGGGGGATAGGCAATTAACAAGTTCTGAAAAGTCAGCATTGACCAAACTGGTTAAATGGATGAGACCCAATGAAAAAATTGCACCAGAAATTAAATCCTTATATCTAGACAGGGGAAATAAATGGCTATTATAAAACCAGAAGATATTGCAGACTATGAATCTTCTCCAAAATCTATTAAAAAATGGATAAGAGTTTTTGGCAATGTTTGGCCATTTGATAACAGGGATTATTGGGGAGACCTCATTTTTGCCCACAAACTACGAGTTATGATTGGTGAAATATCCGAAGAGGAGTCTCCAAAAATTATGGCTGATTTAAAAAACAGAATAATAGATAACCCTTCGGTTTTCATAAAACTTCCCTTAGCCAAAGCCAATACAGGTTTTGATGATTTAATAAATGGCCCACAAAATCGTGAGGCTTGGCGCCGATATGAAAATGGTACACTTATTGATAACGACGAGGTTGCTGAGTGGTTTGGACAGCAACTGTTACGCGACGAATAGCACGGAATGTGGCCTTCTAAATGAATTTTGAAGAAAAAGCAGACCCACTTGGTGGGCTAATACCTCAAGAACGCATAACAGGCGACATTCTTCGTGGTTATGGCCCACGTAGAGGTAATTTAGAAAGACTCCTTAGATATTGGCGCCCAATCATGCGCAAGCCTGGTGGATTTCGTCGTTGTAGAGTGATTCTCGCAGACCACCCAGAACTTTATCCCCTCAACAATATTTGCGCTTGGCTCCACCATGAGACAACTGGTCTTTGGCCAAACGAGGGTTGTCACCATCCAGGCATGAGAAACTGTCGCGGAAAACTTAAAAAAAGAAATTGGACAAATGCAGAGTTTTTAAGAAGAATCAATAAGCCAATTAACCCGCCAGGCAAACTGGGGAAATTCAAAGGCATTGATTTTGAAGATGATGAAAACTATTTTTTTTCATCAAAATCGTGGAGAGAATCTTCAGAAAATTATCCAGTTGTTACCAATATTGACTTCAAACATGCCATTATGGTTATGAAGGACTTTATTGAAATGGAACCAAATTTTGTTGATTTTATTCGTAATGACGAAAATTGGGAAATCGTTGGCGAAAATGATGAAAATATTAAAGTTTACATGCCATACATTTCAGATAAATGCTGCGGTCAATAATGGAAAATAAATCAAATAACATTTCGCATGTAAAAAGGCTTATGCAGCCTAGTGCTTGCTGCCCTGATTCGCAAATTAAAAAACTTAGGGTTGTTTTTAGCTCAAGCAAAACCAATCCAAGCAATGTTTTGCGCGGTTTTGCGGCAAATAAACAAGAAATAATTTCTTTTAAAGCACTCATCAAAAGAGGCACTAATGAAAGAAACTACAACGTCAAAAGAGTAGGTGTAGTTGGGTCGGGTTCGCCAGCACTTCAAGCAGTCCAGGCCGCTGGCTCTTATTTAACTCCTGGCGATATTAGCAAGTTAAGAAGTCCAATTCGCTCTACTGTTTATGGTGCATTAACTCCTGGGAAGCCTCGCATACCTGGTTTGGGAAAACTAAGAAGAATAACCAACGTTGGTGATGGTCAATCACGTTGTCCTGAAGGCTATCAATACGGTGGCAGATTTACTGATAATCAGTTTTCAACATGCGGCAAGAAATTATTTGCATTACCAGGAATTCTTGGGGCAACGATAGCTGCAATTCGTAAATTAGATAGATTTTTAAATAAACCCGTCAATACAGGTGGGCAAACCCTGGGTGCTGGTCAATACCCAGACAGCATTGTTGATAGCAGGGCTCCACAAATACCAAAAGTTTCTTTTGCTAATCCAAAAAAAATGAAATTAGAGGTTCAAAAACTAATTACACCGTTAGGTGTTAGCAAACTTTCTGCAGCGAGAATGGTCAGAAGAGACGGTTTTGTGCTAGAACCAGTTGTATCTCCAGCAGTTTTGAGAACCATCCCAGACAATAGGGACATGGAAGGCGCGACTTATTTGGCTAACTATTTTGAGCCAGGGCAAATTGGTGGCGAAGAGCTCGGTCTATTATCCAACACTGGTATTCAGAGTTTGAAATATGTACTGCCAGGTGGTTCTTATTTAACGCTCGAAAAGAAAAGACCATTAACAGTTGGCGAAAGACGAAAACTGGGAAGAACCGTAAATTCAGCCGCAGAAATTTCGATAGAAAAAGACCCTGCAGCAAGATTAAAATTTGTCGCAACCGAAACTGGTGACGGTATTGGCTATAGCGAAAATTTTGTTGGTATTAAAAATCCAAATAAAATTTTAGAAAACGGCAAACAAAGATGGGCCCAAGTTGCATTTAGTAAAAATAGAAGAATGACCGCTACGGAAGAAGCTGAACAACCAACAGAAAATCTAAATGCGGCAGGGAAAAATATAAGTTCTGTCGATGCGGCCATTGCCCATCTCAACAGCAATGGCAGTCTGGCAGAAATTTCTCCAAGTATTTTGCAGGAAGTTCTAGCGCGAATGTCTGAAATAAAAATACAAAAAATCAACAAAAATCAATCTTTGGTCACTTTGCCAAATACAAGTAAATACATACTTAAATCCAGCAAATCAGAATTTGAACATCTTGCAGAAAAATATGCATCAAGCATCCAGGAGCATTTTGGGCTTTTGGCTCCAGACATCTTTTTTGTTGGCGAAGGGAGTAAGCGAAAATACTTAAGCCAAGCGCTTGACAGTATTTTGCCCAACTATAGACCTGATAGAGACAGCGATGTAACGGGTGCTGATATGCGTGATATTTCATCCTTGATGATTGCCGATTTGTTGTCCGATAAGCCCAATAGGGACGTTGATTCATTATCGCTTTTAGTGGGAAATAATGGAGAAAAACGTTTGGTGGCTACAAATAATTCAAATTCTGGCCTTATTGATTTATCGAAAATACAAATTCGTGAACGAACCGAAGCCAAATTGGAGGATATTAGAAATCAGATTGTAAGCGACTTTTATCTTAATTATTACAAACAATTAAAAGAAGCACAGCGCCGCCAGACAAAATTATTTATTGATAAACTTATACAAAGAGCAAGGCTCTTTAATTTTAGTACTTTTAAGTCAAAACTCTAT
>SXGQ01820529.1_pt1 | contig 15352 bp, 11 predicted proteins | sample 3178371 | NCBI WGS metagenome assembly SXGQ01 (sample SAMN11356859, study PRJNA531348) | freshwater metagenome | isolation source: freshwater sample F1-20 | place: China: Fuxian Lake, Yuxi | collected 2017-12-25
GACCAGCACGTGGTCGAAGCGCTGCGCCAGGTCGGCGGCAATCGCTGGGTCGGCGACCATGTGCGACCAGAACAGCAGCAGGTCGTCGTAGTCCAGACATTGCTGCTGATGCTTCGCATCGGCGTACGACTTGAAGAGTTGCTTCAGCTCGCCCAGCGCGCCAAAGCACCACGGGTAGAACTGCTGCAGCACCTGGTCAAGGCGGAGCTGCGCATTGATGACGCGCGAATAGATAGCAAGGCAACTGGCCTTCTGCGGGAAGCGCTCGACCTTCTCTGCCAAACCGAGGGCTTGGCGCTGCATGCCCATCAAGTCCTCTGCATCCGTCCTGTCCAAGATGGTGAAGTTCGGAGCAAGCCCAATGCGGTCGGCGTAGTCGCGAAGCAGCCGTGCACCGACACCGTGAAACGTACCGGCCCACGGGAAGGTCGGCGGCGCTTGGCTGGACGAGTAGCCCAGCACCTTGTGCAGCACGCGTCCTACCCGCTGCTCCATCTCGCCTGCAGCACGCCGAGAGAAGGTCAGCAGCAGGATGCGACTCGGGTCCGCCCCGGCCTGGACGAGACGTGCGACGCGGCTGGCCAGCGTCTTGGTCTTGCCGGAACCGGCGCCAGCGATGACGAGCAACGGGCCTTGGTCCCCGGAGCTCAACCCATGCTCGACGGCTTCTCGCTGTTGGTCGTTAAGGTCAGCGAACGGCAGCGGTTCCTGCCGTGGCTGTTGCGGGTTCGAGGAGCTGGGCACGTTCATGCGTGGGCCCGAGGCAAAACAAGGCAGTCAAAACGGCCCACCACGGGGCCGCACAAGCCGCCAATATACTGGATGCATCTACAGTAAATGTAACGGCAGCTGCCTCATGACCATCCGGATAGGCACCGCCTCGTGGGCCGACAAGAGCCTCATCGACACGGGTCGCTTCTATCCTCCCGAGGTCACGACGGCCGAGGGCAGGCTGAGGTTCTACGCGACCCAGTTCCCACTGGTCGAGGTGGATTCGAGCTACTACGCCCTGCCCAGTGTTGATGCAACACGGCAGTGGGCCGAGCGAACGCCCGACGGCTTCATCATGAACGTGAAGGCATTCCGACTGTTCACGAACCATCAGACCTCACCGGCTGTCTTGCCGGCAGACGTCCGTGAGGCGCTTCCAAACGACCTGAAGGTCAAGAGCGTCATTTACTACCGCGACGTGCCCGCCGAACTTGTGACCGAGCTTTGGGAGCGATTTACGGCCGCTCTTGAACCGCTTCGGCATGCAGGTCGGCTGGGCATGGTGCACTTCCAATTCCCGTCGTGGCTGGTCCGAAACCGGGCGGGGCATGCCCACGTTGCAGACTGCGTCGAAAGGATGTCCGGCCATACGGTGAGCGTCGAGTTCCGCAGCGAAAAGTGGTTCGAAGGCATTCACGGACGCGACACCCTCGCGTTCGAGCGAGAGCTGGCGGTGGTGCACACCATCGTCGACGAGCCCACTGGCCTCAGCAACACCGTGCCGGCCGTCTGGGAAGTGACTCGCAACGACTATGCGCTGGTGCGCATGCATGGCCGCAATGCTGCTGCGTGGAACGACCGCTCAGGTCACTCTGGGGGGCGGTTTGACTATGACTACGACGCTGCCGAGTTGGAGGGCCTTGCTCACCAGATTCAGCTGCTGGACAGGCCAAGTTCCGACGTCCATGTGGTCATGAACAACAACAATCAGGACCAAGCCCAGCGCAACGGGCGTACTCTCATCAAGACGATGAAGGAGCTGCGGGCCAATGTCGCCGAGCCCCAAGCTTCGACGTGTCAGCGCAGGACTACCTCCAGGCGCGGCTTGCGCTGAGCCAACCAGCGGCGCTGCTGCAGTAAATTGAATACGTCGACGGCCAAACCGGACATCCTAAGGGATTCATCCTAACCGGCTACCGACTGAAAACCCCGCTGCCTCGCGCACGGGGTTTTCTCTTTTCGCCGTGCAAGGTCACATGCGAGGCGCTTGGCGCCAGCCTCAACGGGGCTCAATGGGCAAATGGTAGGCTTCCGAGCGACATCTGGGGCCTGTTAACACTACCGCAGACCGTCTGCGATCAGTGTTATGGCCGTGCGCGCTTCCGCCGCGACGAGGTGGACTTGGTGTTCCATCCGCCACGGGACTTGCCGACAGCCTGCGGACCGTCTTTTTTGGGCGCGCCTGTGCCATCGGGATGTACCTTCACGCTGGTGCTGTCCAGCGACACGGCCTCGATGTCGATCTGCACGACTTGAGCGCGTTGCAATTGCTCGAAGGTCCGATGAAGCCCCCCGACTTTGCCAACTCAGGAACCTCTAAGACCCTCGTCTTGCAGGGGCCTGCCAGCCGGCGTGCGCCCTGCCCCGCTTCACTCGGTCAGCGCAGCTGATAGCTCAGGCTGACGAAGTAGCTGCGACCGCGCGGGTCGCCGTAAGTCGGGTCCCAGGTCACCTGGAAGTAGCGCGACTGGTTGGTGAACGGAGGGGCCGTATCGGCCACGTTCAGCACGCCGCCGCGCAGGCGCAGCTCGGGGGTGATGCGGTAGCTGGCCGTCAGGTCCCACAGCGAGTACGGCTTCACGTCGCGATCGTTCCACTCGGGGGCCGCGAGGCCCGGCGTGTTCTGGTCGCGGTAGCCGGAGAGGTAGTTGTTCGCCACCGTCAGGCCGAACGCGCCGACATCCCAGTCGAGGTTGAGCTTGTGGCGCCAGCGCTGCACGGCCTTGTCATCGCGGAACCTGGCCAGCCCGCTGACCAGCGGCGAGCGCGGGTCGGTGTTGAACTTGTACTCCGTCACCAGCGTGCCGCCCAGGCTGGCGCCGAAGCGGCCGTAGGCGGTGGCCTCGCCGCGCCAGGCGAGGGACACGTCCACGCCGGACGTATTGAGCTTGCCCCGGTTCTCCTTGGTCACGCTCACCACGTCGACGAAGCCGTCGGAGAAGCGACGCACGATGGTGGGGTCGTTGTAGTAGACCGGGTTGGTGAAGATGGTCTCCTCGCCGATCTCGGAAATGATGTCGGTCTTGCGGATGGACCAGAAGTCCACGCTGCCGTTCCACTGGCGCGACGGCTCGAACACCAGGCCCACGTTGAACTGCTTGCTCTTCTCGGGCTTGAGCGCCGCGTTCGAGTAGCGGTCCACCGGCATTTGCGCCACTTCTCCCGAGACGGGGTCCTTCACGAAGCTGGCCGTGATGCCCGAGCGCACGGGGCGGAACATCTCGGAGATGGACGGCGCGCGGAAGCCCGTGCCGTACGACGCCCGTGCCAGCAGCGCGCGGTCGGGGCGGAAGCTCAGGCCCAGCTTGGGGTTGGTGGTGTTGAGCTTGGGGGACGTGACACCGGTGGCCGCGTCGAACACGCCGTCGTAACGGTCGTGGCGAATGGCGAACTGAGCCTCCCACTGCTTGCTGAACGGCGCGGACAGTTCCGTGAAGAAGCCCATCACGTCGCGGTGGTGCTGGGTGTCGGCCAGCAGCGGGCCGCTGCTGGAGCGGTCGTTGTTGACGTCGTTGCCCTTGAGCACGTCGGTGGCGCGGAACTCCGTCTTCTCGCGGCGCACCTCGGCGCCCAGCGCCAGCATCAGGTCACCGCCGGCCATCGCGGCCAGTGCGCGCGTGAGCTTGCCGTCGATGCCGGTGCTGCTGCCTTCGGCGATGCGCGCGGCCCCTTGCAGCTTGATGCTGTCCATGAAGGTGCGGCCGGCGTCGCCCGAGGCCGGCACGAAGGGGTTGTAGCGGCCGTCCTTGATGCCAGCTTCGAGCTTGCTCAGCGACACCCAGCCGTCGATGTTGGTGTCGGTGGCCTTGTTGGTGGCATGGTTGAGGGCGGTGTCGTAGTCCCATTCGCCGAAACGCCCCGTGGCGCCGATGACGAGGCGACGCGCCTCGCTCTCCACGCGGCTGGTGCGCTTGCCGGCATCGGTCAGGCGGAAGCGGAAGTCCACCGGCGTGGTGATACCCGTGGTGGCCTGCAGCGACGTGGGCAGCGTGATGCCGGACGTCGTGCGGAAGCGCGCCGTGGCGGGCGAGGCGGCATAGTCGGTCTCGGTGCGCGCCACCAGGCCTTCGATGAAGAGCTGGTGCGCCTCGGTGAGCTGGAACGTCGCGCGGCCGATCAGGCTGGCCTTGTCGGAGGCGGGGTAGATCTCGGTGTCGCCCATGTAGTTGAACGAGCAGCCTTCACGGCCGCCGGGGCCGGTAGCCGCCACCGAGTTCGGGTTGAGCCCGCCGGTGCACGAGGCCTTGCCGAAGTTCACGCGGCGCGCGCCCGAGTTGGGGCCGCCGGGGTTCCAGGTGCCGTTGGCGTTGGAGCCCTTGGCGGCAGTGGTGGGGTTGGCCAGCACGAACGCGTTCAGCGCGGTCAGCTGCGCGGCGGTGAGGTCCACGTTGGCGGGGAAGGTGTTGCTGGACAGCTGGGGCGCCAGGCGGCCGGGCAGGTCGTAGTCCTGGATGAACCGGCGCTGGCTGGAGTTCAACGGGTCAAGCTTCTGCACGTCCAGTGCGGCGAACACGTTGAAGCGGTCCTTGGCCAGGTCGCCGAAGCCACCGGACGCGGTGAACGTCGTCTTGCCGGCGCCGCCCTCCTGCGTGCGCAAGGCGTAGGCGGTGAGATCCACACCCTGGTAGTCCTTGCGGGTGATGAAGTTGATGACGCCGCCCATGGCGTCGGTGCCATAGATGGCGGAGGCACCGTCCTTCAGCACCTCCACGCGCTGGATGGCGCCGGCCGGGATGTTGTTCAGATCCACGCCGGCGTTGTCGCCGGGGCTGGCGAAGTTGGCCAGGCGGCGCCCGTTCAGCAGCACCAGCGTGCTGGACACACCCAGGCCCCGCAGGTTCGCGCCGTTGAAGCCGCGCTGCGCGCCGGACTGGTCGGAGATGCTGGCGCCGTCGGTCAGGCCACCCACGTTGGAGGTGATCTTCTGCAGCAACTCGGCAGCCGTCGTCACGCCCGCCTTGTCGATGTCGGCACGCTTGACGACATCCACCGGCAGCGCGGCTTCGCCGTCGATGCGCTTGATGCTGGAGCCGGTGATCTCCACGCGTTCGAGCTTCTGCTCCTGCGCCTGGGCGCTGAGCGCGCCGAGCGCGGTGGTGGTGAGCAGCGCGGCGCGCGCCAGCGTGTGCAGGGAGAAGGAACGGGCTGAAGTCATGGAGGTCTCGGGTTGGACAAGCGGATGGGTCACGGGATGCCATTCAGGTTAGGGAGGCCGCTTGTGGCTTGCCTATGGGGTTTCGGCGCGCCGGTCGCTTGCGTGCAAATGCGCGTCGCTTACCCGCAAGCGCCCTGCGCGGCGATGCAACACGGCTTGCGTCCAAGCGACATGCAATTGCGTCCGTGGTGCATGGCGCACCGCGATGAGGCCCAACCCGCTGGGCACCACGCAGCCGCACTGCCACCATGGCTGCATGAAGTTGCTGACCCGATTCCTGTTTGCCGCGCTGTGCAGTGCCGGCGCCGCCCACGCCGGCACGGCCATCGTCATCGGCGGGGCGCTGAAGACCGACAACGACGCCGTGTGGCAGCGCGTGGTGGACGAGGCCGGCGGCGCCGGCGCGCGCATCGCCGTGTTCGCCACGGCCGCGGCCAATCCCGAGCGCAGCGGCGCGCAGATCGTGGCGGCGCTGAACCAACGCGGCGCGACAGCCACGTTGATCCCGGTGGCGCCCAACCTCAAGGGCGTGGACCTCGCCGCCCGGCTGGTAGACCCCGCGCTGCTGGCCCAGGTGGCCAATGCGCGCGGTGTGTTCTTCTCCGGCGGCGCGCAGGAGCTGATCGTCGACACGCTGCAGCCCGGCGGCGAACCCACCGCGATGTTGAAGGCCATCCGCCAGGTGTTCGACGGTGGCGGCGTGGTGGCCGGCACCAGCGCGGGCGCAGCCATCATGAGCCGCATGATGTTCCGCGACGCGCAGGACAACCTGCAGATCCTGAAGGGCCAGTGGCGCGAGCACCGCGAGTACGACCGCGGGCTGGGCTTCGTCGGGCCCGACCTGTTCATCGACCAGCACTTCCTCAAGCGTGGCCGCATCGGCCGCTTGCTGCCGGCCATGCGCGCGTTCGGCTACCGGCTGGGCATCGGCGTGGAGGAGAACTCCGCCATTGTCGTGAAGGGCAGCAGCGTCGAAGTGATCGGCGCTCGCGGCGCGTTGCTGGTGGACCTGACCGAGGCCAGCACCGATGCCCGCCTGCCGCACTTCAACCTGCGCGGCGCACAGCTCAGCTACCTGGACCGAGGCGACCGCCACGACCTGAAGACCGGCGTCACGACCCCCGCCCCGCACAAGCTGCGCGAGGCCCGCATCGACCCCACCGCCAGCGACTACAAGCCCTACCTGCAGGCCGACCAGTACTTCATGGACATGCTGGGCGACGGCACCATCGTCACCGCGATGGCGCAGTTGCTGGACAGCCCCTCGCCCGAAGTGCGCGGCCTGGCCTACCGCGCCCAGCCGCGGCCCGGCGACACCGCGCCCGATGTCGGCTTCGAGTTCCGCCTCTACCGCGGCCCTGGGCTCATCGGCTGGTTCAGCGGCGCGTTGGGTGGCGAGGACTACACCGTGCTGAAGGCACGGCTGGACGTGCAGCCCGTGCGCATGGCCACGCCGCTGTTCACCCCGATCTCCGTGAACTGATCCTTCAGGCGGCTCGACCGCCACGCCCATGAGAACCTTGATCCACGACCTGCCGGCCGCCAGCGCCGGCACCACGCGCACGCTGCGCAGCCTGCACTTCGGCCACGGCTCGTCCGGCCGCAAGGCCTACCTGCAAGCCTCGCTGCATGCCGACGAAGTACCGCCCCTGCTGGTTGCGCAAGCGCTGCTGGAACGCCTGCAGGCGCTGGACACCGCCGGCGCCATCACCGGCGAGATCGTGCTGGTGCCGATGGCCAACCCCATCGGCCTCGCGCAAGACCTGCAGGGCGCTCCCTTCGGCCGTTTCGACCTGGCCACCGGCCTCAACTTCAACCGCCAGTTCAGGCACCTCACGGCGGCACTGATCCCGCTCGTGGAGCCGCGCCTGTCGCGCGACCGTGCGGCCAACACCCGCGTCATCCGCGCCGCCTGCACCACGCTGCTGGAGGTCTGGCAGCCGGCCAGCGAGACCGAAGCGCTGAAGCGCCTGCTGCAGACGCTGGCCATGGACGCCGACCTCGTGCTGGACCTGCACTGCGACAACCAGGCCGTCGTGCACCTGTACACCGGCACGCCGCAGGCCGCGGCCCTCGCGCCGCTGGCGGGCTACCTCGGCGCGCAGGCGTTGCTCTCTGCCGACGTGGCCGGAGATGAGCCCTTCGACGAGACCGTTTCGCGCCCCTGGTGGGAGCTGGCGGCGCACTTCGAGGGGCGCTTTCCCATCGACCCGCTGGGCTGCCTGGCCGCCACGGTGGAACTGCGTGGCGAGACCGATGTGTGCCACGCGCTGGCCGAACGCGACGCCGATGCGCTGGTGGCCTTCCTGCAGCACAACGGGCACATCGCCGGCACACCGCCGCCCGTCCCCACGCCCTGCGAGGCCACGCCGCTGGAGGGAGTGGAACCGGTGACGGCACCGTCCCACGGCATCGTCGTGTTCGCCAAGGCGCCTGGCGACTGGGTGGAAGCCGGCGAGCAGGTCGCCGAGCTGATCGACCCGCTGACCGACGCCCGCACGCCGCTGCACGCGCGCGTTAGCGGCCGCTGCTTCGCCTGTACCGCGCGCCGCTACGCCAGCCGCGGCATGCGGCTGATGAAGATCGCCGGCCCCACCGCCTACCGGTCGGGAAAGCTGCTGTCGCTATGAAGCTGCGCCTTCCCAACACCTTCGTGCTGCTGCTGGGCCTGCTGGCGCTGATCGCGCTGGCCACCTGGGTGGTGCCTGGCGGCCGGTTCGAGACCGAGCTCGTCAACGGCAAGACCCTCATCGTCGCTGGCAGCTTCCACACCACGGCCGCACACCCCCAGGGGTTGGCCGCGTTCCTCACGGCACCCATCAAGGGCTTCGTCGAAGCGGCGCTCATCATCGGCTTCGTGCTCATCGTGGGCGGCGCGTTCGCGGTGCTGCAGAAGACCGAGGCCATCGACGCCATGATCAAGGCCGTGGCCCGCGCGCACAGCCGCTCCGCGTTCGTGCGTGCGGCCGTCATCCCCGGCTTCGTCACGCTGTTCTCGCTGGGCGGCGCCAGCTTCGGCATGGCCGAAGAGGCCATCCCGTTCGTGATGATCTTCATCCCGCTGGCGCTTGCACTGCGGCTGGACTCGCTGACCGGCGTGGCCATCCCGTTCGTCGGCTCGCAGGTGGGCTTTGCCACGGCCTTCCTGAACCCGTTCAACGTGGGTGTGGCGCAGACGATTGCCGGCGTGCCAATGTTCTCGGGCATCGGCTACCGCGTGCTGTGCTGGGCGGTGGCTACCGGGCTCACCATCGGCTTCCTGATGTGGTGGGCCGCGCGCATCCGCCGCGACCCCACGCTGAGCCCGACCTATGCGCAAGACCAGGAGCGGCGGCGCACGCTGGTCCTCGCCAGCTTCGAGACCTTTGCGGGCATGACGCGCCGCCAGCGCGCCGTGCTGTGGACCTTTGCCGCCACGCTGGTGGGCATGATCGTCGGCGTGGTGCGATGGGGCTGGTACATCGAGGAGATCGCCGCGCTGTTCCTCGTCATGGCCGTGGCGGTGGGCGCCATCGCGCGGCTGAGCGCCGACGACATCGTGGCCGCATTCCTGCATGGCGCGCGCGACCTCGTCGGCACGGCGCTCGTCATCGCGCTGGCCAAGGCCACGGTCATCCTGATGCGCGATGGCCAGATCATCGACACGCTGCTGCACGCACTGGCGCCCCTGGTGGGGGCCGACAACCCGGTGTTCGCCGCGCAGAAGATGTTCGTGATCCAGTCGGTCATCAACTTCTTCATCCACTCCGGCACGGGCCAGGCGGCACTCACCATGCCCATCATGGCACCGCTGGCCGACCTCGTCGGCATCACGCGGCAGACGGCGGTGCTGGCCTTCCAGTTCGGCGAGCTGACGACGGCCATCATTCCCACCTCGGGCATCACGGTGGGGGTGCTGGCGCTGTCCGGCCTGCGCTACGGCCTCTGGGTGCGCTGGATGCTGCCGCTGCAGGCGGCCTACCTCGTCATGGCGCTGGTGCTGCTGGCCATCGCCGCGCTGAGCGGCTGGGCATGACCGCCACAATGCGCCCATGAACTCCGCCCCGCTGCGCCGCGTCGGCCTGGTGCTGCAGCCCGGGTTCCCGGCGCTCGCGCTGGCGGGCGTGGCGGACGCGCTGGCCACCGTCAACGCGTTGCAGAGCGATGCCGTCTACCGCAGCGATTGCCTGTCGGCCGCAGGTGGCCCGGTGGCGTCGTCCGCCGGCCTGCTGGCCCTCACGCAGCCCTGGGCACTGGCGGCGCACTGGCATGCCGTGTTCGTCATCGCCGCCGATGCCGGCCCTGCGGACGCGCAGCTCTCGGCCCAGCTCAAGGCCTGGGCCGCGCAGGGCGCCGTGCTGGGCGGCGTGGATGCCGGCGCCAGCGCCCTCGCCGCCGCCGGCCTGCTCGATGGCCAACGCGCCTGCGCCGACTGGGCACAGCTTGACGGCCTGGCCGACGCCCACCCCGCCGTCGCCTGGGCCAACGGCCTGTGGGAGATGAGCGCCGACGGCCAGCGCCTGAGCGGCGCCGGCAGCACCGCGAGCCTGGACCTGTGCTGCGCCTGGCTGACCGCCCAGCACGGCGAGCGCGTGGGCCAGGAGCTGGTGCAGGCGCTGGGGTTGAAAGGCCTGCGCCCACGCGACGAGCGCCAGCGTGCCGGCTACAGCGAACAGCGCGGCGCCGGCAGCCCCAAGCTGGCCGAGGCGCTGGCGTTGATGGAGGCCAACCTCGCCGAGCCGCTGCCCACCGAAGAGGTGGCGCAGCTGGTGGGCGTGTCGCGCCGCCAGCTGGAGCGGCTGTTCAAGCAGCACCTGGACACGCTGCCCTCGCGGCACTACCTCGGGCTGCGGCTGGCCCGCGCGCAGCGGCTGCTGCAGCAGAGCAGCCAGTCCATCCTGCAGATCGGCCTGTCCAGCGGCTTCTCGTCGGGGCCGCATTTCTCGAACGCCTACAAGACCCATTTCGGCCATACGCCGCGCGACGAGCGCAGCCGCCGCGCGCTCGCCTGGCGCAGCGGCGGCCCCCAGGGAAAGACCACACCATGAACCACCTGCTGCTGCGCCCCGTGGCGGCCGCCGACCTGGCCGACCTGCACCGCATGGCCGCCGCCAGCGCGGACGCGATCAGCTCGCTGCCCAACGACGAGGCCAAGCTGCGCCGGCGCATCGAGGCCTCGCTGCAGTCCTTCGCCAGCCCCGACGACGCCAGCGGCGAGGAGACCTACCTCTTCGTGCTGGAAGACCGCGCCGCCCATCAAGGCAAGGGCCGGCTCGTCGGCTGCTCCGGCATCGCCGCCAGTGCCGGTTTCTTCGACCGCTTCTACAGCTACCGCAACGAATTCGTCGTGCATGCCAGCACGGCGCTGGCCGTGTCGCAGCGCATGCACACGCTGCACCTGTGCCACGACCTCACCGGCGCCACGCTGCTGACCTCGTTCTACCTGGACCCAGCGTACGAACACGGCCCCGCCGCACAGCTGCTGAGCCGCGCGCGGTTGCTGTTCATCCACGCCAACGCGGAGCGCTTCTCCGAACGCATCGCCGCCGAAAGCCCGGGCGTGGCGGACGACGCCGGCCAGAGCCCGTTCTGGGACGCCGTGGGCCGGCGCTTCTTCGGCATGGACTACCCCGAGGCCGAGGCCGTCATCGGCGGCCGCAGCCGCGCCTGCATTGCCGAGCTGATGCCGCCGTCGCCCGTCTACGTGGCGCTGCTGCCCGAGGCGGCGCAATGGGCCATCGGCCAGCTGCACCCGGTGGGCGAGCTGCCGTTCTCCATCCTGCAGGCCGAGGGCTTCGACGCCGACACCTACATCGACATCTTCGACGGCGGCCCCACGGTCGAGGCTTCCCTGCCCTCACTGCGCAGCGTGCGGCAGATACGCGAGGTGTTGGTGCAGGAAGAAGGCGGCGGGCCACGCCGGTGGCAGTTGCTGGTGCGGCCCACACGCGCCAACTTTGGTGCCGTGCTGGTGGAAGCTGGCGACCACATCACGCCCATGGATGCTGAAGCACTGGGGCTGCGAACGGGCGATCGGTTGCTGGCCACGCCGCTGCACAACGGAGAGCCCGCATGAGCGATGTCCGCATCACCAGCGAGCCAGCCGGCCACCGGCTCGCCCTGGCAGACGGCTCGGCCTCGCTGCTGCTCGTGCCCCGGCTGGGCCTGGCCCTGCCGCGCCACCACTTCCACATCGGCCGCGTGGTGCATGCGGCCGACGAGCTGAACCTGTTCCGCGTGCAGACCACGCTGCTGCTGGGCAACGACCACACCGGCCAGGCCGAGCTGGCCGACATGCGGTTCGCCCCGGCGCTGCCCGCCGCACAGCAGACCGCCGCGCTGGTGCAGCTCATCGCCGCCGCCCGCACGCTGATCCACGAGCGGCCCGCGGACTTCGGAGAATCGCTGGTGGCCGAACTCCCCGGCTGGCGTGACGAGGCCGGCGAATCGCCCTTCTGGCAGGCGCTGGGCGCGCGCTTCTACGCCGCGGACCCGGCGCAGGCCCAGGCACGGCTGGGCGACGCCTGGCGCAGCCACCTCGCGGCCCTGCTGCCACGGCAGACCATCTACCTCTCCTTCCTCGGCGACGCGGCACAGGCGCGGCTCGCGCAGCCGCACGGCAGCGCCCTGCCCGCGCTGGCCGCGCTGCGCGCCGCGGGCTTCCAGCCCCCGGTGCACGCCCGCATCGACGACGGCGGGCCGGTGCTGGCCTGGCGCATCCCCCAGGCCAACATCTAAGGCGCAACCCGGGCAGGACATTCCCGCACGCGGCACGCCGATGCAAGAACGCGTCGCCGTGCCGCAAGTCGGCATCTACCGGGTTCGCAGGCCCGTCACTACCGTGCGTTCAGGGCTAGAGGCGCCATGCCGGTGCCACCCTCCTCCTGCTTGGAGCGCACATGAAAACTCTCGTTGGAATCCTGTTGTGCGGCACGTTGGGCGCATTCGCGTTGCCGGCGTCGGCCGGCAAGCTGTTCCTGTCCGGCGGCGCCTATGAAGACGCCAACACCGACCTGTTCGTCAACGGCCTGCGCAAGGCCACGGGCCGCGACCCCAACTTCACGCCCAACATCAACAGCACGAGCAACTGCGGCACCAACTGGACCACCACGGCCTGCCCGCGCATCGCCGTCGTCACCGCCGCCAAGGACAGCTACGCCACCGGGCTGGACGCCTTCCAGAACGACATCCCGGCCAGCGGTTCGTCACCGCTCAAGCGCGGCTACTACAACCTGTTCCAGACACACGGCTTCAGCCCCAAGTTCATCACCGCCCACGTCGACAACTACGGCGTTCACACCAGCAGCAGCACGACCGAAGGCCAGGCCAACATCGCGCTCCTGAACCAGGCCGATGCCGTGTGGTTCGTCGGTGGCGACCAGGCCAAGATCATCCGCACCTTCCTGAACAACAACGGCAGCGACACGGCCCTCGCCGCCGCGCTGCGCAGCCGCTGGAGCAATGGCAACGGCAGCATCGTCATCGCGGGCGACTCGGCCGGCAACCATGCTCTGAACGTCACCATGCATGCCGCCGGCGTCAGCTACGGCTACCTGTACTACGGCGCCGACCTGCCCGACACGCCCGTCACCGGCTGGCAGACGCTGGGCGACACGCGCGACGGCACCAGCGCGCTGCGCTACCTGGAGAACGGCGCCACGATGAAGGCGCTGGGCTTCCTGCCTGCCGGCATCCTCAGCGACACGCACTTCGACAGCCGCTCAGGGCGCCTGGGCCGCCTCGCCGCCGCCCTGCGCGACCTCAGCGTGCAGCAGGGCTTCGGCGTGGACGAGAACACCGGCGTCGTGGTGGACACGTCAGCCCAGACCGCCACCGTGTTCGGCGCCAACAAGCTGCTCATCATCGACACCGCCAACGCCAGCGTCCAGACCGGCAGCTACTACAAGGTCAACGGCCTGCGCGTGAGCCTGCTGAGCCCGGGCGACAAGTACAACTACTCGAGCAAGGCCGTCACCAGCAGCAGGAGCAGCATCGGCACCGGTTACTACTACAGCAGCGCCTACAACTCGGCGGACATCTTCGCGGCGCTGGAAACCTCCAAGTCGCTCACCCGCGTGGTGGACCAGACGCCCACCGTCAACACCGGCACCGCTCCCGTGCCGGTGTACGGCAGCGGCCCCGGCTATCCGTCCGGCGCACCGGTGATCCGCCTGCGCTTCACGCGCGATGCGACGACCAAGGGCTATTACGGCAGCGGCAAATACACGGTCGACAAGGCGAAGGTGGACATCTACTGAGACCCGCGGGACGCCGGTGCGAGGCTGGCAGGTCTGATCCGCCTCGCCCACCTCACCAGATGAGGCGGAGGCCATTGCCGAGATTGACCGCAGCCTGGCCAAAATTCGCGACATCACCTATCAAGACACGGGGGCACGGGCTGCGGTCGGTGCATGCCAAGAGTCACGCGCTCCTGCATGGCGCAGCTTAGCATCCTGGACAACCTGCCGCCTTTACTGGCGCAAGGGCTGTTCGCCCAGCAGGGCTCCTACGCTGTGGTGCTGCGCATATCGACGTCGCCCGGCGATCTGTTGGACGACAAAGTGTCGACACCTCGCGGCATTGCCATGAAGGTGCTCGGCGTTGCGGGCGAGCGGCTGCCGAGCTCTGAGCAGGATCGACGCAAGACTTCCTGATGGTGAACGCGCCGGCCTTCAACAGGCCTAACGCGCAGAAGTTCAGCGGTGCACTGAAGCTGCTCGCCTCGACGACCGACAAGGCCGAAGGCGCGAAGAAGGTGCTTTCGGCTCTGTTGCGAGGCACGGAAAAACTGTTGGAAGCCCTGGGAACGGAGAGTGGCACCTTGAAGGGCATGGGTGGCGAACCTCAGCACCATCCACTGGGCGAAACCTACTTCACCGCGGTGCGGTTAAGGTTCGGCGCCTACATCGCTCTTCGCGCTGGCGAGCTTCGGGCGTCATCGGTGCGTGTGCTGCCACCGTCAGTCGGGCGACGGGCAGGTAAGGGCTGTGTTCTTGCGATAATCCACAACCGGGCGCGCCGGTCGGATTACCGGCAATCGGGCCTCGCGCGCGCCGAACGCAACGGCGTGCCGTTCGCCGAGTCAGGCGCGGTCAAGAGCGGTGGCGGGTGCCCATTCAAGCACGGTTGAGAACCGTCACCCGCCTGTGCGCGCCACGCGAACCGGGATCGACTTCCCCGCCGGCACCTCGCTCTCGCGGGCGTGGTGAGCCAGCGGGATCAGCGGATTCAGCTCGGGGAAGTAGCCCACCATGCAGCCTCGTGGCAGTGCGTAGCGGATGACGCGCAGCCCACGCACCTGGCGATGAACGCCGTCGCCGAAGGCTGAGGTCAGGTCCACCAGCGCGCCGGGCTCCAAGCCGAAGGCCAGCATGTCGTCCGAGTTCATCAGCACCACCTGGCGGCCTTGAACTCGACGCAGCCGGTCCTCGTCGCTGTAGACGGTCGTGTTGAATTGGTCATCGCTGCGCACGGTCACGAGGCGGAGGACGTCGGCGTCCTGGCTTTGCAAGTCCTCTGAACTTGCCGTCCAGCGTCCCGGCACCGTGAAGTTGGCCTTGCCGTTCTCGGTCTTCCATTGCCGCTGGCGGGCGGGGTTTGGCCGGGGGAATCCGCCGGGTGTTTCCATGCGGGCATTGAAGTCGTGAAAGATGTCGGGCCAGGTCAGCGCGATGGCGTCGCGGATGGCGGCGTAATCCTGGGTCCAGGCCTTCCATGGCAGGTGTGGGTTGGCCGGCAGCGTGCGCCGGGCGATGCCTGCAACGATGGCCACTTCGGACATGAGGTTCGGCGACGCCGGCTCGGCGACGGCGTGCGAGGCATGCATATGCCCGGTGGAGTCTTCCGTCGTGACGACCTGCACGCCCGACGCCTGGTGGTCGAATTCGGAGCGGCCTAGGCAGGGCAGCAGGTAGGCAACCTCGCCATGGACGACGTGGCTGCGGTTGAGCTTCGTGGCCACCTGCACTGTGAGTCGCAGGCGTCGCCAACCGTCTTCCAGACGGTGCGTCTCAGGCGCGGCTCGCAGGAAGTTGCCCCCCAACCCGATGAAGGCCTTCACCTCGCCACTGATGACGCCTTCGCAGGTCTTGACCGTGGTGCGGCCCAAGGTGCGGGGCGGCTCGAAGCCGTAGAGCTCCTTGAGCTTGTCCAGCGGCGCGAGCGTGGGCTTCTCGGTGCTGCCCACCGTCCGATGGCCCTGGACGTTGGGGTGGCCGCGCACCGGGC
>SXGQ01451489.1_pt1 | contig 15351 bp, 23 predicted proteins | sample 3178371 | NCBI WGS metagenome assembly SXGQ01 (sample SAMN11356859, study PRJNA531348) | freshwater metagenome | isolation source: freshwater sample F1-20 | place: China: Fuxian Lake, Yuxi | collected 2017-12-25
AACAGCTGTACTCATAAGCTGTTCATACATATCAAGTCCACCCATTCCAGTTTTGATGTTTGTGTTTAACATAAACATCAAATAATTAGCATAAATTTGTGCAATAGGTTTTATAACTTTTTGTAATAATAAATTTTTCATATCTTTCGTTTTTACAAATATAAGGAAAAATCAATTATAATTATCAAGAAATTTTCTTTCTAACTTTGATATATTAGAAATCCCAACTTCATTTATTCGGTCCAATATTCTATCAATATCAAGATTAGAAAATATCCATTTCTCTAATTTCGTTTTAAATGAACGATGACGATTGAAATTTAAAATATTAACAAATGGAGTTAAATACATTGGAAGATCCATTCCGTTCAAAATTTCATCGCTGATATCACGTATACTATGTACAATAAGATTTTCATCTAATATAGATGAATACTTTTCTAATACGGTTGGTTTTAATATTATATAAAGTGTATAATTACCATCATTGTTGTTGTATTCAAAATAACCACTAGATAACATATCAGATATGTAACATTTATCCTGTTCATTCAATCCATCATAATCATCGTTCAAATCAAAAGAGGATTTTATAAATTGTATTCTGTATAATCTTTTCATAATTAATGCAACATCATGATATATATAAATTATAATTCTGGATTTTACCATTCTCGGAAATCTAAATCTTTTATGTAAGGGTATAATTCATCTCTTCTACAAATTGAAGAATGACCTTCTTTATATTTAACTTTTAGTCTTACACCATTCCATTCATATGATTTTATATCTAATTCTATTGATTTAAGAAATTCTTTAAGTAATTTTCTTTCTAATTTCTTTCTGTCTTCATTAAGAGATGCTTTTATTACAAATCCATTTATATCGGTAATGAATGAACAAAGATTACCATTGTTATCGGTTGACCAAGTTTCATAAGTATCAACTATTTCTTCTTCGAAATAATCTTCTTCTGAATAAGGTTTTGTTTCTCTTTCTACTGGTAATCTTTCCCATTTCACATTAATACACGCATCACAAAGTCTTTTTAGATGTTCTATGTCCTGTCTTTCGTCAACTGTGTGTTCATCGTAATAACCTACGGATATGTTTGTACATTCAGGGTATATACTTATGAATTCGAGTGAGTCAGTCAATATACCGGTATTATCTGTTTTGTAGGAAAATTTATTTTGTATAAGATTCAATTCACTTGCGAGTGAATTCGCAAAATTTTCTGAACAACATCTTAGACCGGATTGATGTGTTATTATAGAATTAGTTCCTCTTCTGTCAAAAGATATAACTTTATCTATTTCTAATGGATTTTTTTTGTGTTTTTCAGCAACTTTACTAGAACCTATACAACCTCTTTCTTCTCCTAAGAAGAAATAGTATAATCCAGGTATATTATTTTCAATCATATTCAACATAACAACAACACCTGCTTTATCATCAGCACCTAGAATGGTTTTTTTGTCAGTCATTATTATTTCACCTTTCTCTACGTGTACTACCGTATCCTGTTTTCTACTAGCAGTATCTAAGTGTGATGTAAACATACATCTACTTTCACCAATTTTAACAAAAAGGTTACCAAATTCATCTTCACTTAGTATATCTGGAAGTAATGAAAATAACTCTTGCTCTGTTCCGTGTGGGTATGTTTTACTTGTAAGTTCGATGAACTTTTGTTTTATGTCCATTTTATGAATGTTATTTGGCTAATATACGGATAAAATATCAAAGTCTTTATGTAATATATAGTATTAGTATAAAATAAACATTATAGATGATTGAGATAGACAGAGTGAATGGTACATTATTGATAACAGGACAGTTTGATATTATGGCTGCAACTGGATCAGTTTCTGCACCACCTGTTTTCAAAAAACCGGGTGATGAATACATACTAACATTTCCGGATTTGGGTAGTGTAGAATGTATAAAAACATTCTTTTATGATACACTTGGACTTACTGACAATAGATATCTCGATACATTTTATCGTGTTTCAAGAGATGGTAATGCATTTAGTGAATGGTTTCCACTAAACAGAAATGTTACGGAATTTCCATCATTAGATAATCTAACATTAGAAGTAAAATGGATAAGATCTGGTAATTCTTTATTTGGTGAAATAAAAATAATTGAATATCATATAGAAGGTGAGGTTGAACGTGATATTGTAGAAGACGGATCAACTACATATGTTAAGCCTGGTAAAGAGATTGTAATTAAGGCTCCTTATATATACAAAGTTTTTGGTCTTACTGGATATGAAGTTGTTACTGGTTCCGATATCACACAAGCAGATTTGAAATGGAGATATTCACAAGACAATAGTAGAACTTGGTCCAGATGGGAACCGTTGACTCAGAATAATGTAAAAACTGCAAATATAAGTCCTATAAGATTTTTTCAGGTTGAGTTTTCTGTACACAATAATGGTAGTACAGCATTATCAATACAGGATATAAATCTTTTAGGTGATTTCCAGAATGTTAGTAAAGACTACTTCAAAAGTAATCTTATGGGTATAAGAGATAATTGTACGAGTAATATAGTTGGTGCAGGATATTATGATCAGTCAGGTAATTTTGTTTCTTATCCTAACCCTTCTGGTGCACAAGGTTCAGTTTCATCCGGAATATCAGGAGCGAATTGTCAAACTGATCAAAATGGTTCTGTGCTACCATCTTTAACAGAGGCCAATAAAGCGGGTCTTTATAATCCTTATCAACAGAATGAGGCACAAGCACTTTTAAATAAAATGAGTACAGATGCTGCTGAACTTTTTGGTCATAAAGTTATTTACTTCGCAACGGATCCTGATAGTAAAGGAACTGATATGACACTACATGAATATCAATTATATAATGTTGCTTGTCAGGGTGACTTAAAAGTATCTGTTGAGAATAACAACTTCCCGGATAGTCAGATAGTAATGAATCAGTTTGATTTAAATCTTTTCAGTACTATGGAAGTACATATAACTAAAAAGATGTTTAAAGAAGTCTTTGGTCCACAACGAAGACCTGCTAAAGAAGATTTTATATATTTCTGTCAATTGAATCGTATGTATTCTGTGGATCATGCACAACAATTCAGGAATTTTAATAATTCAGCAGTTTATTATAAATTGATACTCAAAAAATTCAATATGGCTGCAAATGTTGTTGTTGATGATCAAAGTATTAATGATACACTTAAGAAACTCACAAATAATAGTGCACTCGATCAACTAATGGGTATTGATAAAGAAGAAGATAAAAAATCAATTGCTAATAAAAATCAACAAAGAACTCTTACTGATGATCCAATAAGACACATATTTACAGTTCCAATTGAAAAAGAATTGATTGAAAATTCATCAACTGTTATTTCTAAATCACATTACGATTTATCGGCTATTGATTTTGGAAATGTTGCAGTTGAATATAAGAATATAGAACCTTATATACAGGAAACTGAAAATTTCTCATTTATGATGTGGTTTAGTATAAACAATTATATTAAAGATGATTCTTATCCTTTCTTTTCTTACTATGATGAGGTTAATTCACTTGGTTGGAAAACAAAACTTATGAATGATGAGATTTTAGTAACACTAAATACTGCAACTTATTCATTTATGTTAGTTGATGAACCTGGTGATGATCCATATGGATTAGAAGAAGACACTTGGTATTGTTATGTTTTAAGTGTTGACCAGAGACAAAGAGAAATGTCACAATGGATTTACAAAAGAGATGTTGATGAAGAATATAGAGCAGCAATGTTAAATGGCACCATGCTTAGATTAGTTCATGAAAATATATCAGATATAGAACCATTTGAGGCTTATATGGAAGATGTTAGATGTAAACTTTTTGGTTCTGATATGAAGGTAACTAATATAAGATTGTTTGATGATATTATGCCTAAGGATTCACATAATAAATTATTAAATCAAGCACTTGTAGGTAATGATTCAAGACATCTTGTTTTTGCGGATAATGCAAATACAAGACTTACTCTACCTAGATATCCTATGAATGAGTAATTATTTTTGATTTTGTTGTGAAATCTGAGCCTTTCTTTTTCTCCAATTATCTAAATCTCTTTCCATAAACTTTCTAAGTCTTTTAGAGATATTTATTGAATTTTCTTCACAGAAATCACGATATTCATCTAATAACTTTCCAGGAAGTCTTAGTGAAAACATTTTATCTTTTGCAGCTGGCATATACTTTTTATTTATTATGTATATACTTTTTTGAGTATTATGTTTTATTTAATAATCTTTTCTACATAAGTTACAGTTTCACCAGGTGTAAAACCTTTTTCTAAAAGAAGAGGAAGTGATGTGTCTTTGCACCAAGCATAAATTGTCCATCCTATATAATTTTGTTCAACATACTTCCATCGTGTCTCCCATAACATACGATATAGACCCTTTCTTCTCCATGTTGAATCTACCCAAGCATCGAGAAATTTTATTTTTTGATCTTTTTCAATCGCCATAAAGATATGACCAATTGCCTCATTCGTATCAGTGTGGTAGGCCATCCACATTTCGAGGTTCTGTGCATTCGGTTTTAGGTGAACTATCTTTATGTTATTTATCATATAACTATATATTACCTAAACTGAACGATTTTTTAGTATTACTGAGTTTTTATTCCTTTTTATTTTTTTCTTCTATTTCATCTGCTTTCAACTTAAGATAGTCTTCCATTGAAAAATCATCAGGCATATTTTCAAATTCTACACCATATTCATTTTGTAATTCGATAACTAAGTCTTTTATACGTCCCATATATTTTTTCGTTTTTTTTTTCAAATATAGTTTAAAAAATAAAAACCTCACTAAAAATAATGAGGTTTTCTATATAGAGACGGTGCTCAAAAATGAACACCTGGTTATTTTAGATATATTCTTTCTGCAGCATCAATTGATGCACTAACATCTTTCTCACAATATTCTTTTATACTCTCCAAATCTCCTTGCCAATAAGCATCGTGTACTTGAGAACCATCAAAACTAACCTTAGGTGAATCTACACCTAATTCGTAACACATTTCATCGAAACTATAAGAGTAAGCAAATTTTTGTTTCCAATCATCAGCCATATCTACAATTCTCATATCCCATGGTTTTTTATCATAAGGATCAATAATTGCAGCAGGTTTTATTCCATATTTGTGTAGTTTGTGTAATATCCATGGAATATCAAAATGATTTATTCTGAATCCGGATATTTTGAAATTCTTTTTTTCAATCTTTTTGAGAAGTTCGTTGAAGTCATTAACTATATCCATCTCATCGGTTCCATAAAAACTTTTTATCATCTTCTTACCATCCTCCCCTAAATATCCACAGGATATACAACAGATTCTACCATAAGTAGAAATTATTCCAGATTGATCTAAATATGAATCTTCGAGAGAGAACTTTTTATCCCATCCCATACGTGTCCATTTACCTTCGAAGAGTTTGGCACCCCTCTCGTCGTTGTGTTTGAATTCGTTGTAGTCACGATACTGACCACATGATTCTATATCAAAATGAAAAAGTTCCATAAAAAGTTTTTCTTTTCTATGGAACTTTTCATTATTTGTTCAGAATTTTTATGATTTTATCTTTTATTCCGTTCTGTTTAATACCTTCATTCATTTTTTTTGTATGAACGAAGTTTTTTAATTTAGATAAATCTAAATCATCAACCGCAACCCATTTTTCAACATCTGGATGGTTAATTAACCATTCTTCAATCTCGGCAACTCTGTTATCGGCGTTCTTATCTATCGCACTCAAAAAGTGATTAGGAGTACAGTCAATTGGTTGTTTGATAACACCATAGTCTGTAAACATTTGTTTTAGTTCATCTAATGTACAATAAAGTTTCCAATCAGAAGATACCACAATTTCGGTATCCGTCTCAGTAAGAACTTCATTTAATACCTTTACTGCTTTCTGATCAAAACTATCCATTCTTACACTCGCTGGTGGATTTCCATCATTGAACATTTTCCACTTTTTGAGTTTCTTTGAACGTCCACCCCATTGAGACATAAGACAAACTACTCCGTCATTATCTAAAAATAAAACTTTCATGTTGCTAATTTAGTCAAAGTTTTTTGAAAAATCAAAGAAATCCTTTGGTGTTTGGTCCAATTTTTTCGTGTAATGTGAACCCTTCTGGATCTACACCCTTCTGTACACGACCGTCGTGTTTATAGGGAACTGCTGTATGAACTATATCTTCACCAATTTCATTCTGGTGTAACATATAGAGTTTGCCGTTCTTTTTACTTTTGAATATAGTCATAATACTATATATTATAAAAAAACTAATCATATTGATTGGTTTTTATATATTTGTTAAAAAATTTATATGAGACTTTTACTTCTACCTTTCGCCTTACTTAGGGGACTTTTAGTTAATAACCCTTTCAAAACTGTACTTTTGGCTATTTGTTTTGTTTTCTGGTATTATGCAGGAACACTGAAAACACAGAGAATTGAAACTACGATATATCATCAGTTTGAGATGAACGGACAATGGTATGGTGTGTATGGAACAGATCCTGATGTTATGGTCTTCAATGATAAACCTACACTTGTTGGTAAGGAAAAAAACATATACGTTAATAATCAGTACCACCCAGGTAATGCATTTCTTTGGATGGCATTCGGTGTTGGATTATTGATATTGTTAGTTGGATGTTTTGTGGATGAAGGTTGGGACTTAGAAAATGTTTTGAGAATGGGTTTATCTGTTTTTATACGTTGTGATATAGAAGATGGTGCTTTTGTGTATACTATTTTCGGAAGGTTGTTGGCTAAGTATAAAAATCAGGTGGAAACGACGAACTTTCATCAGTTAGGTTCGATTTCATCTATACTAACACTTCCGAAATACGAAACTAAAATGTCGAGGAGAGAAAGATTACTTAGAATAATTGGAATATGAAAGAGGAAGTTGATGGCACGGCATCTTTGTGGTATTTAAAATAAGAATGCTTATACAAACGGATAAGCATTCTTTTGTAAATCGTTATGATTTATTTTTCGATAAAATCATTTATCATTATCAAGCACCGCTTGTTTGGCGTCTTTCAAATTTCCATATTCACCAACTAGTTTTGGTTCAAAAATCGATTCCCATTGATATACTTTGAATTTCCCACCATCTTCTATTATACCGAAATTTAAACTTTTCCCGGAAAACTTCTTTGTTATATTCTCCAATTCTTCTGGTAGATTACCTCCAGCAATTCTTCGCATCTCTTCCGCAGAGGTATCCTTAAATACACCACCAAAAGAAAAATGGGATGGTGTATACTCTTCAAATAACTTTATGTGTTTCATAATTTTTTATTTTTTATACACTATATATAAAATTTTTTACCTTATATTTGTAGTGTAGGAACGATTTAGATACTACAAACAACCGACACTACACAGAGCACAGCAGAGAGGTACTGCCTGGTAGGCCGCGAAGTACAAGCGAGGAGTCAGGCTGTCGGTTTTATAGTCAGGTGGTGGGATGGCATCCGCTCATTCACTAACGAATGTGAATGGTGTTGTGTGAAAACATATACAATACAGGTTCGAATCCTGTCCTGACTACTCAAGGTTCTCACTAGACACTAGAAAGTGGAAGTGATGACAACTCGGAAAGACGGGTACATAGTCAGGTGGTGGAATTGGTAAACGCTAAATTAGAGGGAGGTTGTAGGTTCGAATCCTGCTGTGTGTATCTTTATGAAAAGCATATAGCATCAACGGCAGAGCGCTCTTTAATAAACTATTACAGGTTCGAGTCCTGTCCTGACTACAATGATGAAAGAAGTATAATAAATTAGTGTAAGACCCGTCAACTACTGAGAGAGTAGTCATTGTAAGGGATTTGAGTATGGTTGGCACGTCATCATTTTTTTATAAAAATAGTCACTAAAAGACAAATATTATGTTCGACACAAACGAGAAATCAAAAGAGCAGAAGGAACTTGATTCCTATCTTGATTACCTGAAAAGTGCTATGGCACCTTACGAGATGAGAAAGTTGAAAGAACTAATTGATAAGACTATCAAATCCAAAGTTGAATCGGTAAAATAATATATAGTGAATGATGAAATTCAAATCATTTACTGAGGCCAGGCTATCCGATGTACTTAATATAAAGGGTAATGGTGAGATTTCCGATAATATTCGGAAAATGAAGGATAAACAATTTGAGTTCAATAGTAAATTGGTTAGTCTTATAACTCTTAAAAAGAGAGTGAATGGTAAAAAGATTCAATTGAAAGTTGAATGGAATGATTCTGCAACACATGATCTGGTGCAAAGGATCAGTAATCGTACATCATTTACTTCAATTGAAGAGTTTAACAATTTCTTCAAAGATTTTGTGAATCGTATATTTCCGGATAAAGTTGGTAAAGAATTGTTTAGTGGTAAATACGCTTTTTATAGCGTTGAGTATAACATAACAATCATAATGGAGTTCAACATAGATAGATACCAAAAGGGTGATTACATTATACGTGTAGTTACACTTCTTCCTGGAAGAATTGCAAAAAATATTATAGACTTTATAGATATCAAAGAAAGTTTCGCTATATTTGATATATGAAAAACGGACAAGATATAAAACAAGATTTCGTAAAAATGTGTGGTATGATATTTGTTAACTCTGAGGGTTCTTTATCATTTCCTTTCGAATCTATCGAACACGATCCAACTTATGATTATTTAGTGGAAAGTGAGAACTACTCTATCTTGAAATCAAAAATGTCTAGTCTTATTGATATGATCAACAAAGATAATTCAATATTAGAAAAAGATATTGAAACAGAAATTTGGGATATTTTATAGAACATTTATTCTATCATTTGATAGAATAGTATGAATGTATTATCACTATTTGATGGAATGTCCTGTGGACAAATCGCTTTATCCAGACTCGGTAAAAAGGTAGATAAATATTATGCATCCGAGGTCGACAAACACGCAATTTCTATAACTCTTAAGAACTTTCCTGATACTATACAATTAGGTAGTGTTACTGATGTAGATTCTAATAACCTACCAAAAATTGATTTACTTATAGGTGGAAGTCCTTGTCAATCATTTACATTTGCTGGTAAGAGAAGAGGTATGAGTACAAAGTGTAAGGTTGATATACTCACACTTGAACAATATCTTGAAATGAAACAAAGTAATTTTGAGTTTGAAGGTGAATCATATTTATTCTGGGAATATGTAAGACTTCTTACCGAAATTAAACCAAAGTATTTCTTATTAGAAAATGTTAAGATGGAATTACGATGGAAGACTTTAATATCAAAGACTTTAGGAGTCGAACCTATATTTATCAATAGTAACGTATTTGGACCTCAAAATAGGCAAAGATTGTATTGGACTAATATTCCAATAGATGAATTACCTATTTCTAATGATGAAGTTATAGGTGATGTATTGGTTGATGATTCTGAAATCACATCAAAATTTTACCTAACTGCTAAACATCATGCTGCATTTTTGAAGAGTTACAAATGGAAACACAATCCAATTAATGCCAAATCAAAACCTTTATTAGCATCATATCACAAACAACCACCACATTGTCCTTATGTTCCGTGTGATGATAGTGATAGTGGTTTTCGTAGACTTCTACCAATTGAGTGTGAGAGATTGCAGGGTGTTTCTGACAATTATACTGAAGGTGTAAGTGACACACAAAGATATAGAATGTTAGGAAATGGTTGGACAGTTCCTGTTATTGAACATATATTACGAAACGTTTAATTTTTTTTGCTATATTTGTTTTCTAAATTTATAGATATGGCAACTAAAGGAACACTATTAGAATTCAAAACTAAAGAATATTCGGGTATCGTTAAAGAGATGAAAGACAATTGTATCGTCGAATACCCTGCCAAAGACGACGGTATAAACGGTATCAGATCGGTTGTCATTGTTGCACCGATTGACTTCGTCGACAAAATACTACAAGATTACGTAGGTCAGGATGTCACCATCAAAGTAACTGTTGAGATTACATCTAACACAATCTGAGTATGTATTCCGAAGAACAAAAGGAGAGTATATTAAGACTCGCCAATACCATAGACAAATTCCTTACTGATAAAGGAGTAAGACCTGCATGTCCTACGATTGATGCCGAGAAGATTATCGTTGAGGACGTGCAGCACCTTACGTTCTACGTAAATCCACACAACTTAGGTTGGTACGTTGACCGTCAGTTCCGTAGAGCGCACGGGGACACGTTACTGATTGACGGAAGCGTAATAGAGACTTCGATAAGAGAAATAACACTCAACCTGATTGGAATATGAGGTACGTCTGGTCAATAGCGAAGGAGTACCGCTGGCAGCTTCTGCTCATCTACTTCTATATGCTCGTCGCTCAGATGCTCATGCTTGCCGAACCGTACGTAATAGGTAAGATGATTGACGGGCTGATAGCGAAGCAGTTCTACTGGATGTTCTGTTACATCTGCATAGTCTCGTTCGAGAGTTTCTTCATCTACAGGAGAATGGTCTACGATACCAAAGTCTACACTAGGATATATAACACACTTGTTATGCGATATTTGAAGAATAACAAAAGTGCGGACTACTCTGTAAGAATGGCTAGGACAGATATGTCTAACAACATCATCAACTTTTTGGAACACGATATACACTACTACATCTATTCGATTGTCACTGTGGTTGGAACTCTAATGTTCATATTCTTTGAAAATCCACTAACCGGATTTGTGGTATTGTCATGTGTTGCACCAATCTGTGTGATTGTCTGGATATTCTACAAAAAGATTGCTCAGAGTACCCGTGTTGGAAACACCCAATCCGAAGAAAAGGCAACAGTGATGTCAGAAGGAAATATGGAAAGAATAAGTACGTTCTTCGAAAGAAGAAGGAGTATTGCCATTTCGGGTTCGACACTACAGGGTAAGAACTGGACCGCTCTGCACACAACGCGTTGGATCTTTCTGGTTGTTGCATTGGTAGTCTTCACTGGTTCGGTCGGAGGTATAAGTCAGGGACAGGCAGTTGCAATGTACTCATACATCAATCAGTTCCTTATGTCTCTTATGTCAATTCCGGTTGGTGTCGAGACCTTCACACGTATAAAGGACGTTATATCGAGGATAAAGGATTAAAAAAAAATGCCGTCTTTCGACGGCATTTTTTATTTTCCTTGTTTGTCGTGCTTAGCATCTCTGTTCTCTCTCTTCTCTTCTCTCTTCTCGTGCTTTGCCTCTTTCTTTTCAGCCTTTAACTCTTTTTTCTCCTTTTTCTCGGCTTTCTTCTCAATCTTTGCCTCTTTCTTTGCAGATTTGTCTTTCTTCACTGCTGTTGTGTCTTGAGCGAAAGCTCCGGCCGAGATAAGCATCAAGGCACCTAAAATAATTTTCTTCATATTGTTTTGTTTTTTGTTTATTGTAAGACTGCCTCTATCGACGATGGTTTAGCGCATATGAAAAAAACCACCCAATCGGTGGTTTTTATTTTCTATCCGAAGAAGTCAGCTGCGTCTCCGTCTAAGTATCCATCATTTTCATCTTCATCAGAACCAACAATCTGTTCAAATTCTTTCTCTACTTGTTCAATTTCGTCAAGTGATTTGAATCTGAAATAATCATTGATAATAGGTGCCATCGAATTCAAAACATCTTGTGTGAATATTTCCTGTGTGAATAATTGTTTTGTGGTAAATGATTTACCCAAATGTCTAACATACCATCTCAATCCACCTGGTATAAATGTCATCTCACCTGTCTTCTTGTCAACTTCCATCTTACCTTTTGCAATTCCAATCTGTTCGAAGAACTCAGGACGACAGAATGCGTCTAATCCACTAAATTTATTTAAGCCGTTTAGGAATGATATATCAAATCTTATTTTCTTAGGTTTTGCTAAACGATTTTTTTGAGTTTTGAAAAGAACAGAAATACCGGATTGACCTAAATCCATATCATCCTCATTTCCATCTTTTAATTTCGATTTAGAAAGAAAACCCAAAACCGATGCTGAATAAACTAGACCCATACCTCCCTTACTGATTTCCTTCGGAAAAAGGTCCTGTGAAAGATATGTATGGTTACAACAAACCATAGGAATATCAAGGTATCCAAGGTCCGAACTAATACTTCTGAAAAGAGCATTTAATCCTTTTGCTCTTGTCATATCTTGTTTCATAGCCCCTTTTAATAAATCTTCTTTTTCTTTATTAGAAGACATCATACCTATAGAATCCAATACAATGAGTAATTTTGGAATTTCATATCCGTCTAATTTTGCACTTTTCAGTTCATCTAGTAATTGTGTTATTGCAATATTTATATCTTCTACTTTATTGGATCTTATTAATCTTAGTTTATCCGGTGTGTTTTCTATACCAAATTTAGTAATTCCTTCTAAATCAATACTATTTTCGGTATCTATGTATATTACGGAATATCCACTTCTTTGTGCGGATTTACATATAGAGTATGCAATGAATGATTTTCCTGCACCTGATTCACCCAAAAGTCCGAAAATTCTACCACCTTGAATTCCACCACCTACTAATTTTGCAGATAATGCTGCATCTAATAGATAACATCCTGTTGATATGAATGTTCTTTCTATTACTTCCTTTTCTACAACAATTGGAACTGTTTTTGCAATGTTATCTAAAATTGATCCAATCTTTGTGAATTCGTATTTTTTGTTAGTTTGTTTTGCCATGATAATAACTTAGTTTTTATTATATATAAATAACATATCACTCCCTAATAACTTTTTCCTAAAAAAGATTTACAGGGGAGTGATTGTTATTTATATATAAATAATGGAAAAGAATTTAAATAGACGTAAAACGAATGAAGAATTTATAGATGAGGCCATATCCATACATGATCTTAGGTATGATTATAGTTTAGTTGATTATAAATCAAATGGATATAAGGTTAAGATCATTTGTAAAGTACATGGAATATTTGAACAGACACCTAAAAGTCACCTTAATGGTTCGGGATGTATAAAATGTAGTTATAGAAAAAGTAATTATACTAAGGAAGATGTTTTGAATAAATTGAAATCTATATATGGTGATTCTTATGAATATCCGGATTTTGAATATAAATCAATGCAAGATAAAATTACACTTGTTTGTAAAAAACATGGTAGCATTAGTAAAAAAATAATTAGTCATATTAATTATGGTTGTAAAAAGTGCTATTATGAGGTTATAGGTGATTCTACTAGAAGTTCAAATGAATATTTTATTAGTGAGTGTGAAAAAGTACATATTGTTCACAGTTCATATTTCCGGATTGTAAAATGATTGGATTTTTGAAATTTGACTTTTATTTGTATGATTATAATATTTGTATAGAATTTGATGGTGTACAACATTATACTAAAGACACATATTATTATGATGATAGTATACAGATAAGAGATAAGATAAAAACGGATTATTGTAAAAATAATGGAATTAGATTATTTCGAATAAAATACCATTCAATTAAAAATATTGATACTATTTTAACTAAAATAATGAAAAAAGAAAATGTGTTATCTATGGAAAGTAAAAAGGAAAACTTTATAAAAAAATCTATTGAACTATGGGGATATAAGTACGACTACTCAAAAGTTGATTATGTTGATTATAGAACACCTGTAAAAATAGGTTATAAAGGTTTATGGTATTCTCAGACTCCTACAAAACATTTACAGGGTAAAAGAATTGAATGTCAAGAGACTAGGATGAGTAATGAAAATTTTATCATTTTATCTAAAAATGTTTGGGGTGATCGATTTGATTATTCAGAATGTGAATATCTTGGAACTAGTACTAAGGTTAGATTGTATGATAAACAAAAAAATAAATGGATTGAACAAGTTCCTAAATCACATCTAAAGGGTTATGAGGTAGTTAAACTAACTACGGAAGAATTTTTTGAAAAATGTAATGTGATACATGATTATAAGTATGAATATGATTCAAACCAATATACATCGGGTTTGTTATCAAAAATTAGTGTACTTTGTCGAGAACATGGTCTATTTAATATTAAAGCAGCATCACATATTTATGGTGTATGTTGTAAGAAGTGTGATGAATATTTATTTACTAAATATGTTAAGAATTTTTTAAATGAAAATAATATAAGTTATTATCAACAATATTCATTTGACTATGGATTACCATTCGATTTCTACTTACCTAAATATAGAATGTTTATAGAGTTCGATGGTAAACAACATTTCGAACCTATTGATTATTTCGGTGGTGTGCCTACATTCGAGAGGCTTCGTGAGAATGACCGTATAAAGAATGAATATTGTGAGGAAAATTTCATAGATATTCTTAGGATAAGATATGATCAGATAGATAATATCAATGATATTTTATCTAAAATATTTTCTACTTCAAAATAAATTTAGCTCCAACCCACGACCAGTTATCTGTGTCTTTCAGGTCTTCGGTGATTTCCTGTTGTATCATTTCACCTCTCACTGAACCTATAAGGCATTCGAGTTCGATGTTGTCACATTGATACTTAAGATACTCCTCGATGCCTTCCAGGATAGGCCAAAGCTCATTCAGGTCTAAGCCGTCGTAGTACTCGGACGTGTCCAGTTCCTCGCCGGTCTCTTCCTCACCGTCTTCGTTGTAGAAATAGTCGATCAGCGCTATGTTCCAGTCGCTGAGTCTGCCGGCCAGCGACCTTCTTCCGTCTATTTGCGGGCAGTAGGTCTCGTATTGGAACCTGTCACCGTTCGGGTCGATGTCCTGGAGTTGTACCCTTACGAACTCGTCTAGTCCTTCTAGCTGCTCCTGTATCTGTTTCTCCTTAGTCACTCGCCAGTCCCTTAGTGCGTCGGCTCTCTCGTCCTTGTTCGGCTTGTCACTGAGCCTCATCTTGTGTGCCGCGTTAGCGTACGTCCCTGGGCTCAGCTCCTCGTTGAACTTCTGGTATCCTTTTAGTTTCCTCATCTGGTATATATTACTTTCTGTCGTAGTGCTCGAGCGGTAATACCTTGCCGTGCATGAATGAGACTGTTATCTTCTGCGCATCTTTCGCGGGCCTTCCGAACACTATGTGGATCTGACAGTCTGGGTATTCCTCTTTGGTTCGGTGCTCGGCGATCTGTATGTACTTTAGCACGTCTACGATCTTCTCGTATTGTGAAATGAGCGTCCCGATGTCGTGTATCGTCGCTTCATATGGTTTGTCAAATACACTATCCCAAGTTTGCTCGTTGTCTATGTGTATCATGAAGGTGTACCTGACGATTGGGAGCTTCTCCAGCGAGTGGTTCTTGTCGTATGAGACGTT
>SXGQ01187542.1_pt1 | contig 15350 bp, 7 predicted proteins | sample 3178371 | NCBI WGS metagenome assembly SXGQ01 (sample SAMN11356859, study PRJNA531348) | freshwater metagenome | isolation source: freshwater sample F1-20 | place: China: Fuxian Lake, Yuxi | collected 2017-12-25
TTCTGTGGAACTAAGAAATGAGACTGCTTCTCCTTTAGAGCTAGCTTCTATTATTCCTGGAGGTCAAAATGTTATGGCTTTGGATTATACAAGCACCACAGCAAGTCCAGATTATTCTAATAATAGAAAATACGATTTAACCCCGGTTTCATTAACCAGTATAAAACCTTCCGAAGTTAGACCAAATTTAACAGGAAGAAGTTCTTTTATACATTCAGCTCCATATCAGTCTGCTAACTCAAACTCTCAGTTCATTTATCCTAGATTTAAATCTGTTGGATTGGACGAAGATTTATATTTCCTTCCTAAAACCGGATTAACATGGAATTCAGAAACAGGGGTAAGTGGAATTCCTGTTGATGGTGGAAGTCTAATTCCGTTTAAACCCGGTGGGGCATCAACTCCAGGCACTTCCAATGCAGATATTTGGAATGGAACATATTCTTCGGGAACAGCGGTAGGTAATGGTAAATTAAATGAATTCTGTGTACACAGATCTCACCCAGCACTTAGAGGATCCGCTACTTTTGAATCTTTGATTAGACCGACGCAGGGAACATCGGGATTTAATTACCCAGCATTTAGGCATGCCTTTGGCTTTGAGTCTTCTTCTACCGACACCCTCTTTACTTCGTCTGTAACCAATCAGACAAAAACATATCAGCAACTTTCTTACCATCAGATTGCTACAAGTTCTTACGGAGCATCTGGCGTTAATACATCATATCCAGAGAAACTAGGATTTAGTGCAGATGACGAGTGGCTGGTTGGAAAATACTCTTGCGGAGCTTATCTTTTCTTAGCTCCATCAAGTCATTCACCAGTACAGGTGGAAGGATCAACAACTCTAGCGACTAAGACCCTTTCTTCTGGTACAGAAAATGCAATAGTTATACCTGTCATATTCCAAATGAGATGCCAAGATAAACTAAATAAAGTTGGTGGATTTAGAACTAGCGGAGACATAAGAAATATTACCTATACTAAAAAGATAGGGATAGATATAAAAGTAAATAATGAGGAGTTATTTTCTTTTGACCTGTCTGTTTCTGGAAGCTATACTAAATCAGCTTTGGCTTCACCTACTTACTCTAGTTTTAGAGACAGACTTGGGATAAGAAGACTCACAGAGGTATAACATAAATGGCATCGAAAAAAGAAAAATACAAATCCTCGTTCGGGATTTTAAGATCCAATCCTAGAATTTCTGGGAATCTAAAAATCAGTATAGATTCTTCTGGAAATCTATGGTTCAATTCCATAGATTCAAACGATGAGATGTCTAAAAATCAATACAAAGGTTTTAGGGTATCTCCCGATGGTGATTTTGCACAGGATGTTTATAATTTCTTTGATGCAGGAAGAACCCCATTAGACTTTGTTTTCGGATTGAAAAATGAAAAAAGTCCAAAGGATACTTACGTTTCAACCCTTTCTGACCAGTTTGACGGATTTTATCATGCCGGGGTATCTCCGTTGATATCTAATTTATACTCGGAGGAATTTTCATTTCTTGCTCCGATTAGAATCCAAAGGGATCTTCCCAAATATTTTGTTATTTTTAGAGTTTCTGACCCTATCGATTTTTCATACTCTGTTCCGGTTACTTCTCTTGTAGTAGGAAGCTCTTACAAAGTTGTAGAAGATTACGGTCTAGACAAAACTGCTACTAGTTATTTACCATATAAGATTAATTCAGCTGGTGTTGAATATACCTCAGGATCTATTTTCATCGCTACCACTGGTACTTTTGTTGAAGTGCAGGGGCAGGGAAATGTTATCAAACTAGATTCATCTCAGAATATTCCACTTATAGGTGACGTTGAAGAGCACTTTATAGAAAATATTTTACCAAAGTCTAAAATAGTTGCTACATTTTCTTTACAGGAAAATTCTAAAATAGGTAAATATATTTCTAAAATAAGATCAAATTCTAATTACACGCAGTCTTTAATTGATGTAAAGTTTGAAAAAGATTCATTAACGACATATAACGGAGTTTCTATAAGGGATGGGGTATTTTGCAAAAAGGGTGAATATTTAAGTTCCTATTTTTCTAGCGATCTTCCAATAATAGAAATGGATGAAATAATAACTGAAGGATTTAAAAGAAATGGTGTTATTTCAAACAGCATATTAAATCTTGAATTTTTATTTGACGATCCGGATGCGGATCTTTATAGTATCAATAGGTATTACGGATTTTATGTAGACGATATAAAAACCGGAACATTTAAAATGTCATCTGACTTGTTTTTTAATAAGTCTGTTTCAGTAAATAATTTTCCCGAGCCTAAATCTCCTTCTCAGGTATCTGATAAAATGACATCACCTTTCTATCAGCAAAATGATAACGGTCTGAGGATCTTTATAGACCCGGATTCTATTTGGGGATATATCCCAACATCAGAAGACGTTCACATTAATGAAAGACTTAAATCTTTTTATTTGAAAGATAAGAACGATAATTTTTATTCTTATAAGCAAATAAAAAACTATTCCACTTCTGCCACCAATAGTGACAAGTGGGGAACTGGGACATCTCAAGACAATCTAGTAATAATTAACAGTAAATTGTTAGATCTATCTGTTTTTTCTGGACCAGATCCTTTGAAAACAAAAGAATATAAAGGAGAAATTTCGGAAGAAAAAGGGAGATCATATTCTGTAATAAAAATTGGGGGACAGCTTCTTCCAAACGATGCAATAATTCTTTATCATCCTTTTGGTCTTAATCAAATAGGAAACAAAAGATTCGATTACTTTGTTGCATCTGAATTAACATATGTTAGAGGAGGATGGGGTCCTGGAAGTTTTACTGATGAGGGAGGTGTTTATTATTTCCACCCGTTTGGAACAAATAAGCAAATTGCACAGGCAATTGCTGGTGTTCTTAATAGTGTAAATTATAAATCATACAGAGCTTTTGCAATAGAAGATGAAGTAGTAATCAGAACATCAGGAGCAGACGAAGATAATAACAATATCTTTTCTTTGTTTGCGTATAGAGATTATTACAGCAAACTATCCTTCGATAGGAGAGGAAAAATATATTTCAACGATGTTGACGTTAACGATTTAACATCTGACCTTAAGTTCATCGGAGGGTCTAAGTATTCATCGACTAGAATTAAAATTAAAAACGAGGATGCCTATAAATTATCCAGCGATAGAAGCTACGTGAGAACAAATTTCGGTCTTTCTAAAGTTAAATTCATAGGAAAATGTATAGATTATAACGATTCAGAATTACAGTATAACACTATAAAGGATTATTCTACTCATTCAATAGTTGAAATAGAAGATAATACTCATACTATTCTTAGAGGATCCTTAGGAACAATTATAACAGAAGAATTAATTAGCATAGAAACTGGTGTGTTCTCATTCTATGGAATGAAGGATCTGGATGTAGATTTTTGGAGCAGTACTTATGGCAGAACCCCAACAGAAGAATACTATAGATATATTGATATTCAACCCGATGGAATAACTCCTATTTATGAGGGAATGGATTACGCAGTGGCGTCAGGATCTACAGTTCAATACATGGGTTCAACATACGGTCCTACCTCTAATTTTATATTCAGGGGTGGAACAGCTTCAAGCTATACATTAGTTCAGGGTAACACCTCAGGAAGATCTAACGTGGTTCCCCTTTTATATGTTAAGGATCAAAATCAAGCTAGCGTTTATGGATATAATGATCCACTTCCTGATTTGGATAGATTTCCAGGATTTAATGGACTTCAGGAGATTAAATATTTAGACGAGGCAGCACAAATCTCTACCAAAAGGGATCAAATGTATTTTGGGAAGGTTGATAGCGAATATGATGTTTTAAAAGAAAACTACAATAGATCCTTTGTAACTAAATCTAGGGTTACCCCTTATATAGCAAAATGGGTTTATGAAGGTGGAACCGATGTTAGAGGAAACGACTACAGATTAAATTCTAGCTCTGCATTTTCTCCTCTGAATTTTTCCCCTAGCTTTTTTAGCCCAGGAAGAGATCCTTTATATTTCACTAATGAGTGGTATGTGTTAGAAAATCCTCCCATTTCGTCTACGTCTGATTTATTAAATACCTCTTCTAATTATTGCGCAGGTACTTTCTCTTTAAGCTCCGTACAAAATGCAGATCCTAGCTCAGAGGATTATTTCTTAAATTATTTTACTATAGACGGGAAAGATTTTTATGATTTAGACAATGTTAGATTTAGCTCAGTTAATGCTAAGCCAGTAGAGCAGAGATATACTTGGTTTACTTATGATCTAGCATCAGGATTTTCTGAAACGTTGTATAGAGGAATAAGGGTTAGAATAAAAGAAAGAACTGAGGCCTCCATAAAGACTAGAGAAACAGATTTATTTAAAATGGGGGATCAAAAATTTAATGATTATAAATTTGCTTGTATTTTAAAAGTAATAGAGGATCCTAATCCGTATGCCCCAACATCTCCAGTTACTTTTAAGGTTCATCAGAACGAGGAGTTTAAAAACATAACTCTAGTTATAACTTTAATAGTTTCTGATTCTAGATTCGTAGATCCGGAAAAACTAAAAGATATTCTTTATCAAGCTGGTGGTCCTGCCGATGTTGCTGAAGCTAACTCTACGGGATCTTGGTATTTTAATCCAACCGGAATACATGGACCAGCAGATTATTTTGGGCTGTATTCACTTTCCGATAAATTAAGACACAGAGTTACTGGAGGCTCGGGAGGAGACGAGTATTCTAAAATAACGTCGGGGGGAGTTTTAGATTCTGGAATTTCATATGTCAAGCTAAGTTCTGGATTGAATCTATCAACCCTGGCAACAATAGGAATACTTCCGGAGGTAAATTCTGCAACCACTAATGGCACGGGAATAGTACCTATTGCAGTTAATGCAGATTATGATACTGATCTTAGAAATGAAGTACAATTTTATCTTCCATCTACTCCAGTAAATTCTGGACTACAAGGAAGTAGACCTGCTGATTACAGAGATCCGCTTACACTATTTAGTCCAAAATCTGGAGATGCAGGAGCTTACTGGTACAGAACCCCTTGGATATCTGGCGTTGGTAAGAATTACTTAAACTTTAGCGAGATTGATTATTCCGGAGGATATTACTTTGATTTTTCAAATCTTGGATATGTTCCACCTACTTTTATAACAGTTCCTAACCCAATATCATATTCATCTTTTGCTAGCAGATCTGTTTATCAAGCATCTTCTGGGCAGAATTACTGGAACTCCGTTTTTGATAAAATATCTTTCCCTGAGATCTATAAAATTTTCTCTAACTATAGTTCTTATATAAAGTATACTAAATCATCTTGGGATAGTGATACAGGAACCACAGTGATATCTGATGATACCTTTATTCTAGAATTTGTAAAACCGTCTTCATTCCTTCAATCTGTTAAGAGAATTCCTGTAGAAGAAAACTATAAACCTGAAACATTCTCAAATATAACTACAGGTTACAGACTGGTAATAGAAAATGATGTTACTGAATTATTTAGATATGGTGGGGGATATACACCGAAGTTTATTGATGTAATACACTTTAAAAACACTAAGAGTGATTTTCTTCTAGTAGACAGAGACAGCGCTTCAGCTTCCAGTCTTCAAGTTAATGTTTCAATATTAAACAAGGATACTGATTCATTATTCTATGGAATTGGATCAAACTATGAAATATCAATTGGTGGAACCAGGAGAAAGAAACTTAGATTGGTAAAGGGAAATACCTACAATTTTGTATTTACCAATTTTGTTAGATCTAGTGTTCCTTCTTACTCATCGGGCACCACATATTCTCAGAATGCTATAGTTGATTATCTTGGAAATCTGTACATTTCTTTAGTTAATTCCAATACCGGAAATACACCAGCGTCTTCTCCAGCTTCTTGGAGCTCTTATACGGTTATTGCTAGAAAGGATTTTGTTTTATCTACTGTGAAAAATTCTGGAGAATCCGCCGATGTTTATTCAAAAGGATTTGCATATTCCGGATTGACTGGTGCAACGTTTACTGTTCCACAAGATGCACCTGACGAGATATTTTACGAACTTAAAGACGAAAGCTACTCCGGTGGTTCGTCTTTAATTACTGAAACCTTGGAATACAAGAATGTAACTTTCGGAACAAATAAATTAAACTTTGGCAACATAAAGAATGTCAATTTTTATAAATACGCTAAAACAAATCCTTTCCAAATAGATCCTCAGTCTGGATACAAACCCGAATATCCTCTAATAGGAGAAACCCCGATAGGCATTAGAAATACTTTCATTTTTGAAAGTACGTGGGATCCTGGAAGATATAGGGAATACACCTCAGGAAATAACTACTCCTTCTTGCCCGGAACTAAAAATATGATAGAGCAGAAGAACTTCTTTGGAAGTAAGGTTATGAAAACCCCAAATACCCTTAGAAGTGATTATCAACTTAAGCCTATAAAGGCAATCTCTGATGTTTTCAACGTAAACAAGGACCTTTATCCTAAATATGAAATTCTATGGGAAGAAACAGATTTGGAAATAAAAGCCCTTTTAATAGTAGAAAGAACAGCTATTAAACATTTCCAGGAGGGAGGAATAGACAAGAAATTTAGTGAACTTTTAGTTCCCGAGTTTGGTATAGGTGACGGAACGGTGCTATCCGATGATGTGGACGAATATCTTAAATATAATGTTCTTCCACAATTTGAAACCAAGGAGATTGGGGTGTATGTTAAAAAGATAAAGAGAGTAGAGGGGGTTGATTTAGACCCAATCATAACTAATCTTAGTAATTATGAAAAAATTTCTTCTGGATTTGTCAAATCCCAGAATAATGATATTAAAAGACGCAGTCAATTAGAGTTTGAATATAGATTAAGAAAGGATCCAACCTATGATTATTCTGTATCGTTCTCTTTCTTGGTTGGTAAGATATAAGGATATATAAAAGTAATTTAGAGAGAAATGCCGCTTATAAATATTTTGAACATACTTTCCGGGGATTCACAAACTATCCTGATAGACAAGATCAATTATAATTTTGATCAGATCTTGACTGCTGGTGGTGGACCTCAGGGACCCCAAGGAATTAGGGGTGCTACTGGTGCAATCGGACCTCAAGGAATTCAAGGACCCACTGGTCCTCAAGGTTTAAGAGGGGCTAGATGGTACGTTCAGCAAACTGCTCCGGCTGCTGGAAATCTTTATAATACCCCTTGGGGAGAACCAGAACTTGGAGACTATTGGTTAACCGATAACACCGATACTAATCCTTACGGAATTTATGTTTATGACGAAACATCCCCAGGCAGCGGAACCCTTTCTTGGCAATATTCCGGGGTTTTCTTTAATAACACCCAAACATTTGTTGCGGTTGATAATATTAATCTTAGGGACGAAAGAGTTCTTTTACATGATACCAGTTTAAGTGATCGATACGGCCTTTTACTTAGCGACTACGCAGCTACTGGAGCACCAAGTGGGTTTCAGTATACCGAACTTAATAAGTATGGCTTAAATAGCGAAACCGCAAAGTTGAAGATAGCAACTTCTACCGGTTCTCGCATAACCTCACTTCTTTCTTTTGGTAGAGCCAATCAGGATGAAGCAAATAGAGCATCTGCTGGATTTAGTCAAAGTAAAAATCCAAGATTTAAGTGGAAAAATCCTGCTGCAGCTAGCACAGATTATGATTTAGAATTTATAGCTCCTGGCGGTAGTGTTGGATTTATAACATACGCAAACAATTTTGAAGTATCGGGGGGTTCAATTAATTTAACAGGATCTACAGCAATTAATGCTACCGGGGGTTCAATCAGAATTAGAAGATCTTCTCCTTCTGGTACATTTGTTAACTCTGGAGCTGGGACATATTATGCTGACGGATCTGAAATAAGGTTTTCCCCAAATTACGGTGTTGCTGTTGGAAACTTTGTGGTAGGAGATTCAATTGGATCTCAGGGAAGCAAAGGTTTAGTAATTTCTAATTCTTCTGTTTCTGATGGAAGATCCCTAGTATTTAAGAGTGCTAACGTCGCCCTTGATAGTTCATTCGGCGGTGTAATAGCAGAAAATGCTACAGGTTCTTCTGCAATTGCAGGAATGAATTTTGCAGTAGATGGAGCATCTGCATCACACACTAGAATAGATTTTTCAGTTAGTAACTCTTCAGGTAGTAATGTAAACAGATTAAGATTAGACAAGGATGGTAATCTACAATTTAGATTTGGTTCTTTGTCCGCATCGCTAAGAGATGCTACTATTAGTATTCAAGATTCTGCATCCGGAGCAACAGGTGCTCACCTGACCATTAAATCTGGTGCAGGTACTGCTGCTCCTGGGGGAAATCTTTACATCTATGGTGGTCTTGGAGGTGCTGGAAGTACTGGTGGTAACGTTGTGATTTATCCTGGACCAGTTGCAGCCGGTTCTGGATCAAAAGGAGGTAACATATATTTACATCCGAATCAATCAAACAAAACAAATGTAACCGGTGTAGCAATAGGGATAGATGAAACAGTTGCAGTAGACGCAGCCTTAGTTGTTGCAGATACCAGCGATGGCATCACGGGAGGGGACATTATTCAGCTTAAAAAATATTCCCAAAGATCGACAAGTGGGCAACACTTCTTCGGATTTGATCAGGATGGATATTTAACCAAGGGTCTTCAATTTAATGAGACTGCTTCTTCAATACCTTTACAAGCTAGTGAATATAATCTAGATTATTATCACGAAGGAAGCTGGCACGGAACTTTAGAATTACGACCTAGACAAATAGGATCTACCGGATGGAGTTCTTCGAAGTATAAAATAGTAAAATCAAGATTCACTAGAAATGGTGACACTGTTCATGTGGATTTTGTTATTAAGATAGACAATCTTGCTTCTTCGATTCCTACGCCGGGAACACCTTCAGACGGATATCTTTACATTAAAGGATTTCCATATTCTGCAGATTTTGATAATGTTAGACTCTCCACACCATATAATGATTATTTAATTCCTGCGCAGGCTGTAACACCTATAAAGGCATCAGGATTCTCTGGAGTTGGTGCAGTTCCAGCAGGAACTATCCAACCCTATCCTTCTTTAACACCACCTACTGGATGGTTAACTTGTGATGGATCAGCAGTTTCCAGAACAACCTACGCTGCTCTTTTTGCAGTAATAGGAACTACCTATGGATCGGGTGATGGGGTTAGCACATTCAATATACCGGATTTAGGAGGAAAGTTCATTAGAGGTTATGGAGGAGCTTCATCTGGATTGGGAACAACACAGCTTGATGAATTTAAAACACACACTCATCAGATAAGCGGTAAAACTGCTGCAAGAAATACATCGGGTAGTGGTTTTAATGTTAACCAGGTTTATATAGGAGCTTACACACCTAACGATGCTCTTTCCACAAGTAGCGTAGCAGGAGGAACTGAAACCCGTCCGATCAACATGGCAATGAATTATATTATTTATGCCGGATCAACTTCCGCTATTCAAGATTTGGGCGGTGCTTTTGTTTATGATACTACTAGCAATGAAACTAGATTTTATTTATATAGCAGCTCTGGAAATCTTGGAATAGATTCCATTCCGGGTGGAGTAATTTCTTATATTTATGGAAACTTTTCTTATAAGACTTTGAGTGGTACTAGGTATACTGGAACAACTCCTGCACCGACGCCGACTCCAACACCGACGCCGACGCCGACCCCAACACCGACCCCAACACCGACGCCGACGCCCGGACCAACACCTGGTCCAACGCCGACGCCACCGACAGTTTATTCTTATACCTTAGGATATAGAGCTACTGTTCCAGGTATAGCTTGCTCTAATTATACAAATTCTCCGGGAACATATTATAGCACTACAAGTCCTTTAGGTGATGGTGCAGAATTATGGTCAGATTCCGGTCTTAGCATTGTACCTAACACTGGATTCTATTCTGACGGAACAAATTATTGGACGGTAACAAGCGGAACATTAAGTGCAGAAACTCCTTGTCCTGCTCCGCCGACTCCGACCCCGACTCCATCATCTTATGCCATAACGATTTATATTAATTCTTCTAATGGATCAGGATTCACTAGTTCTGGATTAGCTTGTATCGGAAGCGGATCACCAATGACAGTTTATAGTTTAGCTCCCGATATAAACACTGCATCAACAAACGGAAACGCACTTTATATCGATCCTGGAATGACCTCAACATATAACGGAGGAGATCTTTGGTTTAAAGATCAATCTGGTCCGTTCAGCGGATATAGTTTTGCAATAGATACAGTGGGAGTCATCTATAATTACGGAAGTTGTCTATAATTGATAATGCATGAAAATAAGTAGTACTGAATTATTTGAGGTTAAAAGTTTAGTTGAAAATTATAAGAGGATACACAACGATTTATCTTCTTATGAAAGTATTTTAGATTCAATGGAGAAAGGATTAATACAAAAAGACGAGTCCCAGATATTCCTAATTGGAACTAGAATAAAGGAGTCAGTAAATTTTTTAGAGTCTGAAAGAAATCGAGAAAAAAGATTCTATCAGAATCTTGAAAAAAAATACGGTCCTGGTGAATTTGACATTCGGACCTTTGAATACAAGAAAAGTATATGAAAAAGCTACAAAACGAAATTGAAGAAAAAGTCAGCGAAAAAGTAGAAGCTGTCAAAAAATTTAAAAATAACAACAAGAAACTACTTGTCATAGCTGGTCTTGTAATATTAGCATTTTTGATTTATGGTTTGTTTAATAACAATTACCATAAGAAAGAGATTAAAACTTTGGAAAAAGAGATTAGTGTTATCCAAGAAAAATTTGAGGAAGCCGTGGAGGAAAAAGAGAGATTAAGGGACTCTTCAGAGGTTTACGAAAATCTTGCAGAACAAGCAGGTGAGGAAGCAGATAAGTTCAGAGCTAAGGCTGCAAAAGAGAAAAAAGAGAAAGAAGCAGCACTAGCAGCTTTACAAAATTTACCAAAGGATGTAATTGACACATTCTTCATTAAAAGATATGCAGAGGTTCCTAAATCTGATATTGGTTTAGAGCTTGATAAAAACGTGGGAAATGCTATAGTTGTGGAACTTGTGGAAAAAGATCATCTGGTAGGACAATTAGCAACCGCAGAAAATCTAACAAATTCCCTTACAACTCAGGTTGGTAGTCTCCAAACATCTTTAAATTTTTCAAAATCTGCTCTTGTTAGTGCTGATTCAGCAATAGCAGCTAAATCCAAGCAATTTGAACTTCAACAAAAAGTAAGTGATCTTCTAAAAGAAGATCTAAAAACCGCTAAGAAAAAGGCCTTTTGGAACAAAATTAAAGGTACTGCTGTTGGTGTAGTTGTTGGCCTAACTGTTGGTATTATAGCAGTTAAGTAACTTAATCCCTAAAAATGGGTCAAAATCGGATTGTAATATTATCAGAGGATAATAAACTTGATATATAAGATGATATGTCAAGTTTTACTTATACCAGCAAATTCTTCAGTTTAGCTCCATATTTATTAATGGAGTATAGGTACGGTGTTCAGCCAAATCCAGAATACCACCCTGTCATTTTTGGATCTTCCGTTGTGGGATTTGAAAAAATCGTAAACGGATATTTTAATAATGCTGTTCAAATAACTAACAGAAACGAGGACACAGCTACAACGGGAAATGTTAGAGACAGAAGTTCTGTTCAGATCTCACAAAATACCTTTGTTAAATTAGACATAGACAGACTGGTTCAGTATTTAGACTATGATGACAAATTAACAGATACCGCAAATCTTGGAGTTTCTTTTGATACTAATTTAAATGCTTATTATGACACTATCAGATACCATTTTTTAAGTGGATTTGATTTTGGTTTAGCAGACGGTGTCATCGTACAAGTACAGTTTCCTGAGAGGAATGGCAAAAAATCTACAGTCTCACAGATAACATACGAAAAAGGAGACTTGGACGTAATAACACCAAATCCCAATCCGATTTATTTTAATGCTGGTATTTACGACAATTTTATTGAAGTTAAAATTCCTTCATATTCTAGCATAACCTATGAATATGACACTCAAGCTGGATCTGGGACTGAGGCTGGAACAGTAGCTGCTAAAATAAGTTCAGACGGTAAGGGATTCATTAGAAATCAACCTTTCACTGTTAGTCTTTACGAAATAGAAAGCACTCAGCAATTAAATGGTTTCTATTATTTCTATACTGCACTAAATAGTATAGCAACAGTAACACCTTTTGATGAGTATGGAGATTTAGCAGCCAATATTGTTGAGGATTCAGATTTTGATTATTTTAAATATTATCCAACCTGGAAAGAAAACTTCATTGAGGATTTTATTTATACTGAAAGCTCTCTTGGTAACATTTATTATATTATACACGACTTAGAGGTTAGAGAACAAGTGGGACAGAGACAAATATCAACTCAGAAACTTCAGCTTTTACAGGACAAAGATTTTAATGCTCCTTATATTTATAGACCGGTTATTGTAAACCCTAAGGCAACTAGTTTTAGTATTATTTACACTATGAGATTGGTAAATAAGTTCAATAACGTTTCCATCATGAGAATCGCTTCTGTCACTAGCACTGAAGTTGATAAGTATGGCCCAGCTATAAAAAAGATAAACCTTTTACATCAGCCATATCCTCAAAAGATTTACAACAAGGTAACTGAACCTACAGTATCTAAAGCTTACACATTAAACGTAAACCCTATTGAAAGAGTAATTACTAAATATGTCCCAGCTTTCTTTGAAAGAGAATCTATTAATATTTCAGCAGAGGATTTGACCATAGATAATATTGGAGGATTATCTCAATCTTCTACCACCGATGCAACTATTGCTTATGGACAAGGCAAATCTAAGATCGTTGTTAATCCTTATGATAATTATTATAAGTTTAGAATTTTTGTTAAGAATGAAGGCAAGGAGAATACAGTTTTAGATCTTGGGTCTAATTCAGACTTTTATTTAGTATTTGAGGGAGGTGATAACAAAACTGTTAAAGTGTCTAGTATGACAGATAGCACTTTTCAGAATCCTAGCAAGGGTGAATTGGTTTTTAAATTAGTGGAATCAGAATCCAAAAAGATCTCAGCATTTACTTCAAGGGATTTTCATATTGTTTCTAAAACTAATAATGGTATAGAAACCTCAATTTATCACGGAACGTGGATTTTACCTTCTGAGAGGGATCAAAAACCTGCTGTGACAACCCCAGCAACACCAGCTCCTGCACCAGCTCCAGTTCAAATAGCTCCTACAGTACAAACACAGCAACCGACAGTTGATGTGATTCCTCAGCAACCTAAAGACTATTTCGATCCTGAAAAAGATCAAGTTGTTTTAAATGTCGAGCCCGTAGTTAAGCCAACTGTAATAGCGGAAGAACCTGTGATTAAGCCTAAACAGCCTGTTAGATATAACATTGACACCTTAGCAAATCTAATTAGCATGGACGAAGCAGCGGGTAAAACCGTCCAAGAAATTTGTGATTACTATACTATACCTGGCAGACCTGGTAACGATCTATTCGAGGTAATGAATAACAAATTCTTCCTAAATGCCGTTAGATTGGTTCATCCAGATTCAAACGGAATCAGGAGTTCTCAATTCAACCAATATGCATCATATCTGGGAGAAATTTACGAACCATATGAATCGGTTAGATATCCAGTTGGCGGTGGAGGTGGAGGTGGATTTATGGACTATAATGAAAGAGGTCTAAATCCTAGTAACGATATGGGACAACAATTTTACTTATAACTTAGTTAAAGATCATGTTATTAAATTCAAGGCAGAACGCTTTTATATTTAACTTTCCGAAGGGATTTTACAGTCAACAGCTAGAAGAGAAATATTTAGCGTATGTTAAAAGAATGCCCATTCCTTATGACACGTTAAAGGATTTTATGAATTCCACAATTCAGCAGGTATCCTTTCCAACCTTCCAGACAATAGATCATGTTGAGCAAACAAGACCCGGAGGATATAAACAGAATTACAAAAGTGCAACAACTATTCAAAATTTAGTTAGAAGAGATTTTAATGTAACTTTTAAACTTGGAGAGGGATTCATCAACTATTGGATCATGTATGAAAGTATAGTTGATTTTTTAGATTTTCAAAACCAAAATGAATATCTCCCCGATTTAACCTTGCATTTGCTAGATCATGAGGGTATTATTATGTCGACCGTAAAATTTCAGCAACCGATATATACATCACTATCCGAAGTACAACTGAACTATTCTAGCACGACGCCTCAGTTCTCCACCTTTAGTGTGGGCTTTAGATGCAACTACGTCGATATAAAATTAGAAATTGGTTAAAAACATTATTGGGGTGGATTTTTCTTTAAATTCCCCTGCTTGGTGCTCCCTTAGCGAACATGGCGTAAACTGGGGATCTTACCATCGAACAACTAAGAAGGTTAGCAATATGCTTGCCAATGAAAAATCCCCGTTTAAAATTCTTGGGGAAAATTCATCATTTACCCTTAAAGTAGTGGAAAAACAAAAAGTTGAGGGTGAATATTGGGAGGTAGAGAGGAAAAAATTAGAAAACTTTTCGACCATAGCTGACAATTTCATGATGACCCTAATTCCGTTTATCACAGAGGATACTGTGGTTTTTATGGAGGGTATATCATTTGGAAGTTCTGGGAATTCCTTGATTGATATTTCCATGTGTACTGCCTTATTTAGAGAAAGAATAGCTGAACTGGTAGGATATAAAAATTTATACGTGTATTCCCCTACAGCTATTAAAAAATTTGCACTCAAAGGGAATGCTAAAAAGGATGAACTTTATTTAGCTCTTATAGATAAATATAGCGAGGATAATCTCCTAAGTCCTCTTGTTTCTGTACTGAAACAAAACCAAGACATCTGGATTAAGAAGAACAAGGAAGTGGAGACCCCATGTTCAGATTTGATAGATGCAACTTGGATTAGTTTATATGGAAAACAAATTTTAGGGGAAACTTTTTGAGACACTTAGGTATAACTTAGGAATCAATTTTAGTTAATTTAAAAAATTTAGAAAAAACATGGAAAATTTTGACATCTTTAGTTTGGACAATGAGGATTTTCTGAAACCAGAACCCCAAAGTCAAGGCGGCGACTCTAACATCTACAAGCCTTATCCGGAACTCGGAAAAGACGGAGTTTACAAATCACTTATTAGATTTCTCCCTAACGTCGCAAATCCCAAAAAATCTAAAATCCACAAGTATTATGTTTGGTTGAAAGACCCAGTAGACAATAGCAACTTTGTTGCTGACTGTCCATCTACAGTGGGTAAAAAATCAATTTTGAAAGATATCTTCTGGAAATTGAAGAA
>SXGQ01113075.1_pt1 | contig 15345 bp, 18 predicted proteins | sample 3178371 | NCBI WGS metagenome assembly SXGQ01 (sample SAMN11356859, study PRJNA531348) | freshwater metagenome | isolation source: freshwater sample F1-20 | place: China: Fuxian Lake, Yuxi | collected 2017-12-25
CTTATCTTTCGCTGCGCGAATCTCGTTGCTAAAGTTGACTGATATATTCATTTTATTCTTCTATATTAATAAAATTAAGATCTAACTCATCATCATTTACACCAAATTGTTTAAGATCAGAAAGAGCTTCGTTAAAATCAGCATCTTCAAAATCATTAAAAGAATAAATATCGACTATTTTATCGTTCATATCATGAGTTGGCTATATCTTGATCTGCGCGACGATAAGAATCTTTAACTTTACCGCCACTTTGCATTCTTAGAAATGTATTTACTCTTGCCATGCTCCAAGCCGCTCTTGATTGTCCAGGTCTATGACTAGAACTAAATGCACCTGAACCTCTACGGTATACTTTCTTCAATTGTCCAAGAGTTACTTTTTTAGAATGTTTGGCATTATGGTTTTTTACTTTTTCTTTCAAAGTATTAATTACCTTTTGGCTAAAAGTAATTTCAGCTTTACTAACTAATTGCTTTTCATCTTTTCTCTTTAAAACTTCTTTAGCTCTCTCTTTGGCATCTGGTGTTGTACCAGCAGATCCTGGTTGGTTTACGCTAGAACCTTTCTTGCGTTCATTTGGCTTTGCTGGAGTTTGAGCGGAGCTTTTTGGTCCTTGTCTTTTTTTTGCAATAAGCTCAGATAGATCTACTATTAAATTCATATTTAAAATTACACTAATTTTACTATGTATAGAAAAAAGTAAAGCCGCTTTTTAGGGCGGCTTTTTTTGTTTTTAATTGACTGTTACTTCTTCTTTACTGGAGGCTTGGCTGGAACTGGAGGCTTTCCAGTGGGCTTTGCAACCTTAGCGGAAGCGGTGGCAGTCTTGGTCATTGTCTTGGCAGTGGTCTTGCTCATATTTGTATATGTATTTTATGTTATATTTGAGAAAATATTTTTCAACTTTTTATCGAATTGGACATGCGCCACTAGCACATTCAGCCATGTCTAGCATTTCTGTACTGCCGGTAGAGATGTTCGTGAGAGGCTTAACTTTAGCACTTGCAGCTAGATAAGTAGCTTCATCAATTTCCTGATATGGAGCTTGCTTGAAACCGTGATCCTTGAATAGAAGGAAACTTACACTCTTAACGTTATGTTCGTAATTGTCTTTCAACCAAGTTTTTAGAGTATCAAGCTCTTCTGGCTTGTAATAAGCAGTAACAGAAACAGCGTTATCAGACCAAATTGTTTGGAGCTTTTTCACCATATCAAGCTGCTTAATAACATCCATGTCCTTAGTAAGTATAGAACCTTCTGGAGTTTTGCATGGGAAATAAACTACAACAGTATCGCGATTCTCAGTTCCATCAAAATTAATAAGAAATTCTACATGATAACCCATGTCTTTGCAGGTCTGAACAAGAGCATCAGAGCTAGACATGCGAACGGTACGCATGTAATATTCACTGAAAGCAGGATGAACACCTGGAGTAGCTCCACCAAGAAGGCTTAGTGTTCCGCTTGGTTTGATTGTGGTCAGCTTAATGCTTTCTGACCATCCACGCTTCGCACTCCATTCTTTGTCGAACTTACGCAAAGCGATATAACAATCATCAAGCCAATCAAGCTTATTAAGAGACTGGCAAACGCCAGTAACGCCAAGACCGAGGCGCATATTCTTATGAACGATTCGATTAGTTTCTTCATGAATGAAGGGTAGAGAGGCAATAGCTTTTTGAGTCTTATAAAGAAGTTGAGCGCAATCAATTAGTTCTTCTTTAGAAGAAATGTTATTTAGATACAGTTCTGAAAGATTACAGCACTCGTAGTTAGAAAGACTAATTTCAGCACAGGGATTGGTCATTTCGCAATTATCTGTATCTGTTGGATACATAAGATTTTGTGAAATTGGACCGTCTTTAATACGACCAAACTTTTGAGAAAGAGGAAGATTGAAAAATCCATAAGGCTCACCATTTGCATAACCAGAGTCTTTATTGATTTCATATCCATTCTTCCAAATCTCTTCAAGAACGTGATCATAACTATCAGCGTAGATAGTGTTGTTACTCATTGCTCGCCAATTAGGAACATTTCCTGAACCCCAGTTCTTGGCGCGAAGATAAAGAATATCGTCAGGATCGCCTAGAGCGATTTCTGCGCTACGACGTACATTACCAGCGACAACAACGCTGCCAATAATATTGCAGATATCCAACACATCAATCGAGCGAAGCTTTTTGCCTTCGCGAGCTTGGAAGATCTTTGTGATTTTATCGATTCCGTCAATAAGGATTTGTGGGCCACTAGCTTTTCCGCCAAAACCCTTGATTGGTTCACCGTAACCTCTGATGAGAATAGTAGAGTACGAAAACGATTTACCTGTAACGTAAAAAGCATCCAGAACTTTAGAAAGTAGATTAACCCAACCTTCGCGTTTATCTGGCACGATATAATCAGCGTCTTTAGTTGCTTCATGAATAACATTTACACTTTTCTTGATCTTTGGAAGTTCGTGAACATCTTCACGACGAATGCTGTAACCAACTCCCCCACCAAGCATTAGATTTTCAAACAAGAAAAGAAAAGCCTTTGGTTCGCGCATTGCTGTAGCCCAGCAATTTCCAGTTAAAATATTACCTTCAATAACAAATGAATGTGTATCTGGAACTTCAGCACAATAAACCTCTTCTTCTAAATCTGTAATTTCATTTGAAATTACTTTAGCCCAATTATTATAATCTCTTTCAAAGTCGTTTAATTTAGAAAGATGATCGTTTCTGATAATTAGATGGTGAGGGTTATCTGAATTATAAAAAGTTATAGACCATAATTCGCTAGTTTCACATTCCGAGTCAAAAGGATTATGATCTCGCTCAAGGTAAGGATCTGAAGTTCTATATCCAAGAACGGCGGCAATATCTCTAGCGAACTCTAGCGTTTCTTTTTTATAATTAAAAAGACGAATACGGCCATTACTTTTATTTACGCTTCCATCTGCTGCAATCCAACCAGCTAAAAAGCCAGAAAGATATTGTTTGTTTTCATTAATATCTGGAAGCTGCTTGTAATAATTAGGCATTCCAGCGTATCTTACATGTCGAGAATTTTCTGAATTATTCCAAGAAATTCTATTCAATGAAAAATAATGCTTACATTCATCATATGTATTATCAATTAAATCAATAAATGATTCATATCCATTACAAGAACCGTCTCCAAAAACAAGTCCATGTTGTATGCCTTGAGGACTCATTTCTTTAGAAGAGTTTTTTCCACGAACAACGGGAACTTTATTTCCAATTTCTAAATTTTTAGTTAGAGTTTCAATAGAGTTGTTATTTCTATCCAAAACAAACCAACGATGCTCGGGAGTCGAATGAATGATAGTTTCATTGCCATTCTTATCTGCAAAAACAGTTTTCATTAACTTTTGTTTCCCATAAGATTTAAATGGAGCGGTTACCCATTTTCCATTTTTTGTTACAATTTCGGCTTCTTTTCCAGCTAGGTCTCCAATTTGTTTCCAGCCTTGGCGAGTAAGAACTTTGGTTGAATATCTTAAGCAATTCAACAAAGAGTTAGCCCCAAACCTATCTACGGTAGAAGTGCCAAGCTGCCAAAGCATTCGGCCAGCAAAATTACACTTTAAATTAAAAACGTAATCATAAATACGTTCTGCTTCTTCTGAAGTATATTGTGCGCCAATCTTTTGTGCGCCATTAATACAACGTTCTACGGTTTCATTCCACTCTTCGGTGGTTCCGTCTTCTTTTAGACGAGCATACGTTCTCTTGTATACTATATATCCAAGCCCATTAAAACCCCAGTTGGGCTGTTTGTTTTTATATTTTGATAAAAATTCTGGCGAAAGCAGAGTTCGATGATTAGTCATGGTAAAGAGTATTATACACTAGATTTTAAAATTATCTATGTCATACTTTACCATACGTTCTACGAGGTTGTCAAAGGAAATTTTGGGTTTCCAACCTAATTCTTCTCTGGCTGGAGTTGAGTCTCCCAAAAGAAGTTCGACTTCGGCTGGTCTATAAAATTTAGGATTAATTTTAATTAAAACTGATGATTGAACTTCATTTTTAATAGCGTATTCAGTAGATACGCTCATTTGTTCTTCTTGTCCACATCCATGCCAAACACCTTCAATTCCAGCGCATAGAAAAGATTTATTAATAAACTCCCTAATTGTATGGGTCTCGTTGCTTGAAAGAACGTAATCCTTTGGCTTTTCTTGATTCATTATTTTCCATACACCTTCAACAAAGTCTTCGGAATCTGACCAGTCTCTTTTTGCGTCCAAATTTCCCAGTTCTATTGGTGCAAACGATTTGTTATTTTTAATAGCATGATATATACGAGCAACGCCTTTGCTAATTTTTCTAGTTACAAATTCTTCACCACGTTTAGTTCCTTCGTGATTAAAAAGAATACTGTGTACTGCATATAAATTATACGACTCACGATAAACTTTAACAAGATGCTTTGCAGCAGCTTTACTCGCGCCATATGGACTTCTTGGTCGAGAAGGATGATTAATATCTTGAGGAGTATACTGAACGTCGCCAAATTCTTCGCTTGATCCCGCCGAATAAAAACGACATTTAGGTTGAAACCTTCGAATAGCTTCAAGACATCTTACTACCCCAGTAGCATTTACATCAAATGTCTGCAAAGGAATTTCCCAACTACATCCAACGAATGATTGCGCTCCAAAATTTATAAAATAATCAGGTTTTATATCATTAACTAAACTATCTAAACTTACACTATCAGTTAAATCACCATATACAAACTCAAATCTGTCATTATTTATAAAATTACTGCAATTTACAAAATTTGCATTTGCGCTACGACGCATCATTCCATAAATACGCGCATCTGTATTTTGAAGCAAATATTCGCACATATTTGCTCCATCTTGTCCGAGAATTCCTGTAATAATTATTTTCATGATCAAGGATATTTATTCATTTGATCATATATCCATTTATATGTTTTTTCTAAACCAGTCTCTAGCGAAATAGATGGTTCCCAATTAAATTTATTAAGTATTAAAGTGTTATCTGAATTTCTGCCATTGACACCTTTTGGAGCATCAAGTTTATATTTACGTTTTAATTTAATACCAGCAATCTTTTCGGCAATATCAACAAGTTGATTAATAGTTACTTTTTGAGAACTACCGATATTAATTGGATCTCTAAAATTACTACGCATCAACATCGTTGATCCTTTTATGCAATCGTCAATGTACATGAAAGATCTGGTTTGATTACCATCGCCCCAAATCTCAATTTCATGATCACCTGTAATCTTAGCCTTGATAACTTTACGACAAATTGCTGCGGGAGCCTTTTCTCTGCCTCCATCCCAAGTGCCATAAGGACCATATACATTATGATATCTGGCTATTCTAGTTTCAAGACCGTAATCTTCATAAAAATGTCTGCACATTCTTTCGCTAAATAATTTTTCCCATCCATAACCATCTTCAGCTAACGCAGGATAAGCGTCTTCTTCTTTTAGAGATGTAATATTTGGATCTTTTTGTTTATCTCCATTATAAACACAAGCTGAAGAAGAAAAGAAAAATCTTTCTGTTTTGTTATCTCTAGCTGCTAATAATAAATTAGTATTTGTTAAAACGCTTAACATGCATAAAGCTTTATTATGTTCGATAAATCCCATACCACCCATATCAGCAGCAAGATTATAAATTTGTTTTGTGTTTTCAGCGGCAATATAACAATTTTCTTCTTTTTGAAGATCTAAAGATAGATTTTCTACATCATCAAATTTCTGATACCATTCGGATATTGGTTTACGATCAACAGCGCGAATTTTATAATTAATATTCTTTCTCAAGAAATTAACTAATTCTCCTCCGATGAAACCACCTGCTCCAGCTACTAAAATTGTATTTTTCATATTATATATTATCGTATACGAGTTTTATTCCTTCTTTTATATTTATTTTTGGTTGCCAATAGTTTAGAATAAATTTATCAGCTTCGTTCTTTTTATTTTGTTGAATGTCATAATCTACTCCAACTGAATAAGAACATCCATTGATATTGCTAATTATTTTAGCTATTTCAATTATTTTAGTCCATTCAAAACTTGTAATATGAAGATTTTTATCTCTTGGAATATCAAAATAGTTTTTCATTAATATTTCAAGACATTTGCAGCAATCATCTGTATGCAAAAATTGTCTTTCTTCTTCGCCTGAAGTTTTAATTGAGATATGATTATTATTTTTTGCAGACTTAATAAAATCAGTTATAACGTGAAATTTTTTTTCATCCTTTTCTATTCCATAAACATTCCAGAATTTTATCAAAAGTCCGCCCAGAATTTGTGTATATTTTTCTCCTATTGTTTTTAATAATCCATAGTTAGAATAGCTCATATTAGCCATTTGACTTGATGCAAATATAAATGGTGTTTTATATTTTTCTAAAGATTCAAAAGTATACAACATTAATTTCATATTGTTATCAATGAATTCTTTTGTATCTTGATATTTTTTTAGATAAGTAGAACCGCCAACATCAAAAGCTAAAAAATAAACAAAATCTATCTTTTTTAGTATTTCATCTAAAACGTATCGATTTCTTAAATCTTGATCGTTTGAATTTTCAAGATCGAATTCAATTACATTATATTTATTTGATAAATGTTTTGCTAAAGCTGATCCAACTTGGCCTTTAGAGCCTAAAATTAAAATATTTTTCATTTTATATCAATTCATTTGGAATTATGAAATATTCTTCAAATCCATTTATTGAGTTTTTTGAATTCATTGCTAAATCAAATGCAGAATAATTCATTTCAAAAAATTTATTGAAATCAAATCCGCCATTTTCAACTTTTTTAAATCCTGGAAAATTATCATAAACGCACATAACTCCATGTTCAAAAGTGTCATGAGTAGATAATTGAAAAATAGGTCTATCATTTTTAATTAGATCTATACATGATTTAAGAGCTACACTTTCCATTCCTTCAATGTCCATTTTTATAAATTTAGGTTTAGGAAGTTTATTTTCTATTATTATATCTGGAAGAGTTCTATATTTTATCGTTTGAGGAGGATGCAATAATCCATTACAATCATTAAATCTTGTTATAACATTATCTTGATTCTTTTCATGTAACGCTATATTTAATAGCTTAATGTTGTCATAATTTTGTGTATTTAAAATTAAACTTTCAAAATTGATTGGAGAACCTTCTATTGCTATGACATTAAAACCCATTTGAGCAAAATTTATTGTGAGTACTCCTTTATAAGCTCCTATGTCATAGACAACATCATTAGGTTTTAGAAATTTTTCATAAAACTTTTTATTAAAAGATTGTATTTGTGTATCGTAGTCTTGTTTTGATATATCTTTCATTTTAATATATTATAGCAGTTATCAAGCATCCATTTATCAGGAGAAGAGAATGATTTAAATTTTAAATAATTTTCTTTTATATAAGGCAATTTATTATAATAATCTTCTTGATTAATTTTTTCTAAAATAGAAGAAAGTTCAGATACTGTATTCCATGTATAAAAACCGTTTTTATTAAAATGTTGATTTATATTTGGATCACCCCAGTAAATAGGTATACAGCCACTTGCAAAGCAGTCTATAATTTTATCTGTAAAATAATTAGGGTATTGACAATTTTCAATGACTATAACATACATGTAATCTTTAAATGGTTTAATTCTGTCTTGAGGTTCATCACTAAACCATTTATATCCACTACCCCACAATTCTAAATCTTCATGTAGATTTTTAGAGATTATTTCATGTCTTAGCTTGTGACCGGGAGCATAATTTTTATTTGAAGCTATTATAGATAACAGTTTATTTTTTTCATATATTTTGCAATTCTCTTCTATAATCCAACATGCGCCAAAATATGATTGTTTATATTTAAGATTATTTTTTTCTGGATTATAAGTATATATATAATCAAACTTATTTTCAACATGTTTGATATAATTAACAAAATGAGGTTTTATAACAGGACTTTCTACAGCCCAAGCTATTTTGTATTTAGATTTAATTTGATCAACTATAGGATTAAAACATAATTCATCAGTAAAAACAGAAATTCCATCCCATTCATAATATGGTCCGACATATTCTAAATCTTTTATAGGCCAATGATTATTAAAATAATTAGCTGTACCTTTATTTGTATCTATTAAATTAATTTTCATTTATTTTTAAATATTACTAATAAACCTCTTTGACACCTTTCTCCGATTAGTGAGTTTTTATTAAATAAGAAATAATTTAACTGTCTTTCTTGACATTTATTGTATATATTTCGTAAATTAACAAAAGCATCTTCTATCAAATTAACATCATGATAAATAAGAATTCCATTTTTATTAAGTAAATTGTCGTATACATATTCGAACCATTGATCTGTTCGATTATGATCGGCATCACTCATAATAAAATCATATGTATTCTTAGTAGAAAAAACAAATTCTTTTTCATCCATCGTTACGATTTGCGCTTTGTTTCCATACATTTCTAAAACACCATCAGGAATTTTACCGTTCCAATCTAACCAATTATCGACAATGGTAAAATTAACTTGTTTTTTATTAAAATCTAGAGCATTTAAAATTGCATCGCAACTGCGACCTCCTCCCAAACCAAGTTCCAAAATTGAAGTTGGTTTATGACTTAAAACAAGACCTAATATAAGATAGGCGTGTACGACATCAATTTTAACGCCTTCATTATTTTTAAAATCATTCATGTTTATTATATAATTTTATGTAATCTTTATGTATAGTTTCTTCTTTATTGCCATTACCATATTTACATGGTCCAGCATAATGAATAAAATTTGCTTGAAATCTATTTTCTTCGTAATCGTAATTTCCTAGATCCATTCTATTGAAACTATAATCTAAAGACTGAAATGGAATTTTATTTTTTGTTATCCAATAATTAACTATTGTTTGTTCACCAAAATACCAAATTTCAGGCCAATTTGGTATATCTGATAAAAGAAAAGAGCTTAAACACTGATTGAAAATATTTTTTGAAAATAACATAACACCAGCGTTAAAATATCGTTTTTTACCATTTTTATTTATAGGCCATTCTAAATTATCTTTTTCATTGTGGATATATTTATCACGATCCATCCACTCAGTTTTGTCGCTTTCATCATATGCATATAAACAATTCAAATCAGAATATTCATTAAATATATTTTTAGCATTTGGAGTGATCATGATATCTGCATCTAAATATAAAACACGATCATAATCATTTTTTAATAAATGAAATAATTGATACTTTTCAAACATGATATGTGGGCCTTTAACAAGACACTCTGTAGAAAGAAAATGATCTATATTATATTTTGAACAATAGTTGTTTACGCTTTGCATGCAAAATTGTTGTCCTCTTGGTGGTCCTATCAGAAATTGAAATGCGGCTACTTTCATTGATTTATATTTTCTAAAATAAACTTTGCTAGTTTCTCGGGATTCATTTGTTCACATTCTAAATTACAGTTTTTTGATAAATCTTCTCCACCAAAAACTTGCAAAAAATATGATGGGCATTTTTTTCTACAATTTAAATGTAAGTGTTCTGGAAAAATAGTGTTGGATAATTTAAAAAATTCAACTTTATTTATTTTAGTAGCTTGAAATAAAAATACTTTTTTGTTTCTAGCGTTGAAAGCGTGATGTATTCCACCGTCGCTCATTATTCCAAAGTCCATTAAATCTACATTTCTGATTAAATCAAAAATATTACCATTATCTTGAAAATGATGATCTCCTAGATTGAAATTCTCTTTTGAAAATTCGAATATTTTTATTTTTGGATTTTTATTTTTAAGTTCACTGATTAAACTCATCCAAGATTGAATTCCATTATGACCATTAAATCTAAAACCTTTTCCATCACAATATGGATGTGGATTAGATTTGCCAGATAGTTTTGTGGCTGGAACTATTCCAATATTGATAAAGTCTGTTGTATTTTTTTTTTCACTTATATTAATTATTTCTCTGAAATCATAAGCTTCATCAAACAATAAATTTTCTAACTTTAGTTGTAACAAAAAATTTACTGTTATCAAATTTGCAGTAGGATGATTATATAACAAATCAAAGTTATCCTTCCAAAAAGAAAATACTTTAGGATGCCAGTCTGGATATATGACTTTAATATTTTCGATTTGATTTTCAGAAAATGCATATTGAACATAATCAAGATTTAATTCTGCATAATTTGGTTTTCTGACAGAATCAACATAAGGATCTAATTTAAAAACATCAATTAAGAAACCATCTGTTATGATCTCGATTTTGCAATTTTTATAATATTTCTTTAAAATTTTTGGAACAAAAGTTGCATTCAAGCTGTCTCCCAAGTTATTTGGAAATAACCATCTTGGAAAATAAAACTTAATATTATTCATTTAATTTATCCTTAAAAAATTTAAAATTTCTATCCATCCATCCCGAGTAATCATAAACTGTATTTTCAATATTTGATAAACTTGGTGCTTGATAACAGATCAATTCATTTGAAATAAAACTATTGTTTTTACTTTGGTATGTTCTAGCCATAAAAACGTCCATGTTTTCATAGCTATTTATCAAATCTTTATACCATTCTTTCTTATTATCAAAAGCTGCAAATATTTTATCAATACCATTTTTTGAAAAAGCGACAGAATGTAAACAATGCGCAGATCTTAATAAAAAAAGATTGGGAGAAAATTTTTCTATTGGAAACAATCCATACTCATCGGTCAATGTGGCTCCTAGATGCAAAGAATCCCATTCGGCGGGTAATTCTGCTAGATATGTATTTAGTTTATTAAATGTTTCATTTTTATCAAATTTAAAATAAAAATCGTCTTCTAAAATTAAAATTTTTTGATGATTATTTTTCTTAACAATTTCAAAACATTTTGCAAATGATAACGCACATCCGATTTGACCTTTTCTTTTTGGATGTATATCTCCATTAACTTTTATAGCATCAATTCTTTCATAGTTATAGATGTCGTACTTTTTAAAATTATCTAAGCATGTTGCCCACCTATCTTCCCTTTCTCTTAGATTAATACAATAAATCTTATCAAAAAAATTAAATGGATTGTTCATAAGCTTTGCCAAAATTTTAAACCCGCTTTACTACATTTTTCTCTAAAGTCATCGATCCCATGTTTTTCTATTTCTAATAAACAACCTATTTTATCTTTAGAGTTTGTAAGTATTTTCATACCACATAAAACCGCTTCAGCTATAGATCTGCAAAATGGTTCATTTAGATTAGGCGTGTAAAACATATATTTATATTTATTGTAAACAAATGGCATCTTAGAATGATCGACTAATCCCAAATATTCTATATTTGGAATAGAAGATAAAAGATGTTTTATAACATTATTCAAAGGCCATCCTGCAACAACAAATTGTTTGTCTTTATTTTGTAATGCGTATTCAAAAAATTCGTATGCACCTTTTAATGGGTGCAGATAACCAGCAAATAAAATTTTTTCTTCTCTTTCATTTTTTAAATCTGTAAAATGTAAAGAATCAATTGGATCGTAGATTATTTCAACATTCTTGAATATATCTCCATAAAAATGTTTAAAAAATCTAAGATGAAAATCGCTTAAAAATATTGTTTTGTAACAATTTTTAAATAATTTTATTCTATCTTCTTTTGTCAAATATTCATTGGAATCATGTTCAAGTCTAATATGACATTTATGTTTAGATATTTGATCTATTAAATCTTTCCTTATCATTGTCAAAGCATGAATATTAGAAGATATTACTATATCGAAAGAATTAATATCTAGTTTATCATTGATTTCATTATGAGTCACTTTTAGAATATTGTAACCTAATAACTTACCCTGATCAATAATCATTTTATCGCTTCTTTGCGCTCCACCTGGAGCTTCAGTTAGGTTATAATCTGACAACCATAATATTTTGCTATTGACATCTAGCATATTGAAGATACACTAATCATATGATTAGAAGTTTAGAATGTCTAGATAATTTTTACTTAGTTATATGTGCTGATATAGAATGCATGGTTTTAGCATCATGTCCAGAAGAAGCGGCATCAAATGGTTTAAAAACTATATTAAAAAATCGTGGTCTAGAATGCAATCTTTCTTTTTTAATGAGCGTTGATTTAATAAATAATCATGAAATAGAAACGTCTGTTTTTCATACATCTAGTATTTTAAACGATCTTGGTCATTTTAAATTAGCAAAAGATTTGGACAGTCTGAGTGATTTTTTCCTTGACAAAGGAGAAAATCCTCATTAAACTCTGGAGCGAAGCGAAAGAGTTTAATTCATCTTACGAAGATCATACGTCATATCTAAGTCTAAATCTTAATAAAAAGTAAGGTTGACCTTAACAAATCGGTAAGGTATACCTAAAGGAGCGAAACCTAAGAGAACGAAACCTAAGAGAAATGAACAAGACTCATAAATTTTTAATACGAAGAAGGAAAAAAGTGATATTTAAAGAATTACCATTAATATTCGGCATAGGAGGAGTTGCAAGGTGCGGCAAAGACACTCTCGGAAAACACTTGATCAACAAACTTAACAAGTCTGGTTTTCCAGCACTTAACATTTCATTTGCCACAGAATTAAAAAAAGATCTCGATCCTTTTCTAAAAGAAAAATTAAATATCTCAGCTTTTACAGATAGTAATTCTGAAAAAGAACTTATTCGTCCAATGCTTGTGTGTTGGGGAACAGATACTTGTAGAAAAATTGATCCTGATTATTGGATTAAAAAGATAGAAAAACAAGTTAAGTCATCAATCAATAACAAAATCATTGTTGTTATTACTGATGTGCGTTATGAAAACGAAGTTAAATGGATCAAAGACAATGGCGGTTTTATGATTCATTTGAGCAGGATGGGTCAGAAACCTTCTAATTTTCAAGAAAGATTAAACGATCCTATTGTAAAACGTAACTCTGATCATATAATCAAATGGAAAACGTTTACTGATGAAAAAGAAACTTGCAATTATCACTTGAGCAAGTTATTCTACGAAAAAGGATGGTCAACATATGGAAATTTTAAGTGATTTAGATCTAATAAAGAACATCAAAAAAAAGAAGAAAGTAGATGAATGTCTACAAGAACTTATTGACAGACATTCGGGTATTTACTTGGATATAGTAAATTCTTTTCTTAGAAACTGCAATAACGACTCTTTAAGAGATGAGATTATCAACGATAAAGAGTATGCTATATACAATTCAGTTCTCAAATATGACGAGAACAGAGGAACAAAGTTTTCTACATTTTTAGGGAATGAAGCGAAATGGATTTGTTTAAACGCTTCCAACAAAAATAAAAAATACGTTGAATTAAATGATAATACTTATGATTTTGAATGTATAAAAGATAACTACGAGCATACTGTAGTAAATTTTCACGACCAAATTCTTAAAGAGTTCAGCGAAGAAATTTCTAAACACCCAGACAAACGAATACAAAAAATATTCTCAATGCGTTATTCAGGAAATAAGAAACTAACACCTTGGCGCAAAATCAGCAAGTCAATGAATCTCAGCATTCAAGGATGTATAAATATACATAACGCCGCTTTAAATTCTATCTCAAAAAACATAAGATCCAAATATGAAATTATTAGTCAACGCGCCAATTAACGCTTTATCGTTCGGAAATGTATCTGTAAACATTCTTAGAGAACTTCATAAAAAAAATATTGATTTAGCGTTTTTCCCTATTGGGGATAAAGCTGAAATGGACTCTTATGATAAAATTGAATCTGATTTCATAAAATATCTACAATCAGCTACTAATGACAGATACGCCAAGATATCTAAAGACACGCCATCTTTAAAACTGTGGCATATTTTTGGCAGTGAGATTAGACATTCAAAATATCAATCTTTATTTACCTTTCATGAAGTTTCAGAAGTCACTTCTATTGAAAAAAATCTTTTGGAATTGCAGGACAATATTTTCGTAAGCTCGAATTACACTAAAAATATTTTTGAGCTTCACGGATTAAATAATGTAACTCATGTTCCATTGGGTTTTGATAATGATTTTCATGTAACTAATAAAACCTATTTGCAAGATAAAATTCACTTTGGAATTCTTGGCAAATTTGAGAATAGAAAAAATACCGCTCGTATCATAAAAACTTGGCTAAAACTTTTTGGCAATAAACCAGAATATCAATTAAGTTGCGCGATTACAAATCCATTCCTAGATAAAGCAAGATTTCAAAATGAGCTTTTAAAAATCTTAGAAGGCAAGCAATATAATAATCTTAATTTTATTCCGTACATGCAAACCAATAGTGAAGTCAATGATTATCTTAACAGTATTGATATCGATCTTGGCGGATTAAGCGGAGCAGAAGGTTGGAATCTTCCTTCTTTCAATGCAACCGCATTGGGCAAATGGAGTGTCGTACTAAACGCAACGGCGCATAAAGATTGGGCTACCAAGGACAACTCCATTCTAATAGAGCCATCGTCTTTAAAAGATTGTTACGACGAAATCTTTTTCAAAAAAGGTCAAGCATTCAATCAAGGACAATTCTTTGATATCTCTGATGAAGAAATGGAAAACGCCATTCTTAAATCTTTATCTTACGCAAAAACACCAAATTTAGAAGGCTTCAAGCTTCAAAAAGAATTTACTTATGAAAAAACAGTTGAGACAATACTGTGTGCCATAAGTAGTCAGATGTGACGTATTGTGTGTCATATGTTCTCTAAAACGCCTTAAAAGACGCTTTAAAACCCTATAAAAAGTTGGCACGATTCTTGCTATAGCATAATTACTATGTACAATAGATTAACATATAAATATCAAGTAAAAGAAGACGGCTTAGTATTCAACGTTGAACTTCCTGGTAAATCAAAAGAAGATGTTAAAATTTATAATGAAGATTATTATATAGGCATCAATGTTGATGAAAATAGATACAGAATTAGTTATGAAGATTATATTCTGAGAAATAAGTACGACTTCGACAACGTTAAAGCTAAAATGAAAAACGGCCTGTTAACTATTACAGTGCCGCAAATTAAAAAAACAGAAAAACAAATACAAATAGAATAAACAAACAAAGCGCGATGAAAATCGCGCTTTAATTTTTTCTGCATATGATATAATAGATATGGTTTATCAATTTAAGAATACAAAAACTGGCAAAATCGTGGACATAGTTATGTCTATGAAAGATTATAAGCCATATCGCGGCGCAAGCGGCAATGAAGATCATTGGGATAGAGTATACGATGTGCCGCAAGTCAATATAGGAAACGCCACTGTTGTTGATCCATTTGATAATAAAGC
>SXGQ01556614.1_pt1 | contig 15342 bp, 12 predicted proteins | sample 3178371 | NCBI WGS metagenome assembly SXGQ01 (sample SAMN11356859, study PRJNA531348) | freshwater metagenome | isolation source: freshwater sample F1-20 | place: China: Fuxian Lake, Yuxi | collected 2017-12-25
CACGAGATCGGCCACCCCGTGCAGAACCAGCTCGGCATCAGCAACACGGTGCAGCAGATGCAGGGGCGGATGCCGCAGACGGAATACAATAAGCTCTCCGTCCGGATGGAGCTGCAGGCCGACTTCCTCGCTGGGGTGTGGGCTCACCACATGACCCGTTACGCGGGGGTGGTCGACGAGGAGGACATCTTCGAGGCTGTCAACGCTGCCCAGGCGATCGGTGACGACCGCATCCAGGCCAAGTCGCAGGGCTACGTCGTCCCCGACGCGTTCACGCACGGCACCAGCGAACAGCGTGTCCGCTGGTTCACCCACGGCTTCAGGACGGGTGACCCGCGCCTCATGGATCGCGCCTTCGAAGAGGAAAATCCATAGCCCCCCCGCGGATCCTCCTGACCGGTGCCTCCGGCTACGTCGGCGGCTGCCTGCTCGACGCCCTGCAGTCACGTGGCCACGATGTACGCTGCCTCGTGCGCCGGCCGGAGCGGCTCGCCGGCCGCACAGGGCCCGCGACCGAGGTCGTCGCCGGTGACGCCTCCGATCCCGACGATCTCGCCCGGGCGTGCTCCGGCATCGACATCGCCTTCTGGCTCGTCCACTCGATGGAGAGCGGCGTCGATTTCGAGCGTGCCGACCGCCTCGCCGCCGAGCGCTTTGCCACCGCCGCCATCCGGGCGGGGGTGCGCCGGATCGTCTACCTCGGTGGGCTGGGCGCCGACGGCGACCGGCTCTCGGCGCATCTCCGCAGCCGCCACGAGGTCGGGGCGATCCTCGCCGCCAGCGGACTCGACGTCGTCGAGTTCCGCGCGTCGATCATCATCGGCGCCGGGAGTTTTTCCTTCGATCTGGTGCGCACGCTCGTCGAACGGCTGCCGGTGATGATCTGCCCGGCGTGGCTCGCCACCCCCACGCAGCCGATCGCCATCGCCGACGTGGTCTCGTTCCTCGTCGCCGCCCTCGACCTCCCCCCCGGTCCGCCGCGGATCATCGAGATCGGCGGTCCGGACAAGGTGTCCTACGGCGCTATCATGCGAGAGTATGCCCGGCAGCGGGGCCTGCGCCGGGTCATGATCCCGGTGCCGGTGCTCACACCGCGGCTGTCGAGCCTGTGGCTCAAGCTCGTGACCCCCCGGTATGCCAAGGTGGGCCGGAAGTTGATCGACGGACTCAAGAACCCCACGGTGGTGACCGATCCGTCAGCGATGGCGGCGCTCCCGGTGCGCCCGCGCGGCCTCGAGGAGGCGGTGCGTGAGGCGATCCAGGACGAGGATCGATCGTTCGCCGGCCGTCGCTGGGCCGAGACGGCCGACATCGACGAACTTCCGCATCGCTACGGCGGCCGATCGGAGGGGACGCGGCTGGTGGACCATCGCCATGCCGATGTCGCGGTCACCCCCGAACGGGCCTTCGCGGCGATCGAGCGGATCGGCGGAGTCCACGGCTGGTATGCCCACGACTGGCTGTGGCAGCTCCGTGGGTGGATCGACGTCGTGCTCGGTGGGCCGGGGATGGGGCGCGGACGACGCGATCCGGACCGGCTCGCCACCGGCGACACGCTCGATTGCTGGCGTGTCGAGGTCTGCGACAGCCCCCGGCGGCTCCGGCTGGCGGCGGAGATGCGCCTCCCCGGCCGCGGCTGGCTCGAGTTCGAGGTGGTGCCGCGGGACCAGACGGTGACGATCCACCAGACGGCCGTCTTCGACCCCAAGGGGCTGTTCGGCCTCGCCTACTGGTACGGCATCTGGCCACTGCACGAGGTGGTGTTCCGGCAGATGCTCGCCGGGATCGTGCGCCAGGCCACCGGCCGCAGGTGAGCGGGCAGGGTGCACTTCAGAGCGTCTCCCCGGGCCGCTGCACGCATTCCCGGCCCGTGTCCTCGTCTTCGATCTGGATCGTGGTGTGGGCGACGCCGAACCGCGCCCGGACATCGGCCGACGCCCGCCGCAGCACCGCCTCGTGCTGCCGGGGATCGGGCACCACCAGATGGGCCGTCAGCGAGATCTCCGACGTGCTCGCGTTCCAGACGTGGAGGTCGTGCACCTCGCTCACCCCCGGCAGTGCGGCCAGTAGCGCTGAGACCGCCTCCAACTCGATCCCCCGCGGCACCGCGTCGAGGGCCAGATCGACACTCTCGCGGAACAGGTCCCAGGTGCCGATCATCACCGCCAGCGTGACGACGATGCTGACCACCGGGTCGATCCAGTTCCATCCGCTGACGGCGATCAGCCCGCCGGCCACGACCACACCGGCCGAGACCGCCGCGTCGGCCGCCATGTGGAGGTAGGCGCCGCGGACGTTGGCATCGCCGCGTGCTCCCCGCGCCAGGAGCATCGCGGTGATGCCGTTGATGAACACACCGGCCGCGGCCACCGCGGCGACGGTCCACCCAGCCACCGGGGCGGGCTCACGGAGCCGGTGACCGGCTTCCCAGAGCAACCCGCCGCAGGCGGTGAGCAGCAGCACGGCGTTGGTGAGGGCCGCATAGATGGTGGAGCGGCGGAGGCCCCATGTGTAGCGGCGCGAGGGGGGACGGCGGGCGAGGTGGCTCGCCCCCCAGGCCAGGAGCAGGCCAAGCACGTCACCGGCGTTGTGCCCGGCATCGGCGACCAGCGCCAGCGACCCCGACCGGAGGCCGGCGGCGATCTCGACGATGACGAACGCGACGTTGAGCGCCACCCCCAGCGCCATCGCCCGATCGAGGCCCCCCGGCGGCAGCGTGTGGCCGTGGTGGTGACCGTGATGGTCGTGGCCGTGACGGCGATGATCGTGGTCCGCGCCGCTGCACGGTTCCCCGGGCGCGTGACGATGGTCGTGCGTCGCGGTCATCGGGGCCGTTTCCGATCCCACCGGGCCATCGGGTAGCATCTGCGGTCACACAGGCGCCCGATCATAGCGACCAATCGCGCCGACGACCGGGGGAGGTGGGGGATGGAACCGATGCGGGTGGCGGTGATCGGCCGGACCGGCCGTGGCGACTACGGCCACGCCATCGACGAACTGTGGGTCGACATCCCCGGGACGAAGCTGGTCGCGGTCGCCGACGAGTCGGCGGAGGGGCTCGGCAAGGCGGTCACCCGACTCGGGCTCGACGCCGCGGCCGGCCACCGCGACTGGCGGCGGATGCTCGCCGAGGTGAAGCCCGACATCGTCGTTCTCTGCATGCGGCACATCGACTGCCACGCCGAGATGGCGCTGGCGGCGGCCGCGGCCGGTGCCCGGGGGATTTTTCTCGAGAAGCCCTTCGTGGCGACGGCCGCGGAGGCGGATGCCGTGGTCGAAGCCTGCCGCCGGTCCGACACCAAACTCGGCCTGGCGTTCGTCAACCGGCACGGCCCCACCTACGGGGTGGTGCGCGATCTCGTCGAGGATGGGCGGATCGGCCGCCTGCTCGAGCTCCGCGGCCGCGGCAAGGAAGACACCCGCGGCGGTGGCGAGGACCTGTGGGTACTGGGATCCCACCTGCTCGACATGATCGCCGATCTCGGCGGGGGACCGACATGGTGCTCGGCCACGGTGACGGTCGATGGGCGCCCGATCACCAGGGCCGACGCACGGCCGGGACCGGAGGGGCTGGGGCTGCTCGCCGGCGATGCCGTGCATGCGATGTTCGGTCTCGCCGACGGGCCGGTGGGGTATTTCTCGAGCGTCCGCGAGGCGGGGCTCAAGCAACCCGCCTTCGGCCTGACGCTTGTCGGTACCAAGGGGGCGATCCACATCCGCCCCGATCAGATTCCCCACGCCTACCTCCGTGAAGCGCCCCTGTGGCGTGTCGACAAGGAGTTTCCCTGGCTGCCGATCGGTGCCGGCGGTCTCGGTGACCCGCCCCCCGCGGCCGATGCGGACCGGGCCAAGGAACGGGCCGGGTGGGCGCGGCGCGCGGCGCTCGACCTCGTCGATGCGATCCTCGGCGACCGCGAGCCGACCACCGGGATGTACGCCGGGCGGACCACCGTGGAGATGACCACGGCGATCTTCGCCGCGGCGCTGTCCGGAAAGCGGATCGACTGGCCGCTCGCGCAGTCCCTGCCCGACCGGGGCAACCCCCTGGCCTGATCGGCGCCCGCCTCAGATCCCCCGATCCCCCCGCCCCTGGAGACCACCCGATGCGCCGCCTCGCGCTGGCGATTGCTCTGTTCCCCGCGGCCCTTGTCGCCGCGGCGGCCGATCCGACCGAGATCGTGCTCTGGCCCGAGGGAGTGCCGGAACCACGGGTGCCCGTCGATCCGGCCGAGAAGGTCGAGAAGGGGAAGGATGGCATCCAGCGGCGGACGAACGTCTCCAACCCGCGGTTGGTCGTCCACGCACTGCCTCCGGCATCCGACGGCCGCGCGCGGCCGGCCGTGATCATCGCCCCGGGAGGCGGCTACTCGATCCTCGCCGACGAACACGAGGGCACCGAGATCGCCCGGTGGTGCAACGAGCGCGGCATCGTTGCCTTCACCCTCCTCTACCGCGTGCCCACCGGCCGCGGCCCCGGTTCGGACGTCGGCCCGGTGATGGACGCCCAGCGCGCGGTGTCGGAGGTCCGGCGCCAGGCGCAGACCCTCGGGGTCGATCCGACACGGATCGGGTTGATGGGGTTTTCGGCCGGCGGGCACACCGCGTTCGTCGCCTCGACCACCCGTCCGTCGTTCCCCGGCGCCGATACCGCCCCCTCCAGCCGACCCGACTGCACGATCCTCATCTACCCCTGGCGGCTGCTCAACGAGGACGGACCGGGGCTGTGGCCCGGGGTGACGATCGACAAGGACACCGCCCCGACCTTCATCGCCCAGACCGCCGACGACACCGCCTCCCCCGCGCGCGGTGCCCTGGCTCTGTTCGGCACGCTGATGGAAGCGAAGGTGCCGGCCGAACTGCACGTCTACGAGAAGGGGGGGCACGGCTACGGGATGCGACCGCGCGACGGAGCCCCCGGCACCGGCGACTGGCCGGCACGGCTGGCCGATTGGCTGAAGACCCGGGGCTTCTGACACGGTCTCTCGACACGGTCCACATCGGCACTGCGCGCCGACAGGCCGGGGAGAAAACATGCGTCGCTTGTGCGTGATTGCGCTGATCATCGCGGCGGTCCACGCCGGAACCCGGGTGGCGAGCGCCGCGTCTCCCGCCGCCGCGCGCCCCAACGTGATCGTCTTCCTCGCCGACGACGCCGGTGCCGGCGACTTCTCCTTCACCGGCAACACCAACCTCGCCACACCGTCCATCGACGGCCTGGCCCGCGACGGTGCCCGCCTCGATCGCTTCTTCGTGCAGCCGGTCTGTGCGCCGACCCGCGCCGAGTTCCTCACCGGCCGGTGGCATCAGCGCGGCGGCGTCCGCGGCGTCTCGCTCGGGCAGGAACGGCTCGATCCCGGCGAGCGGACGATGGCCGAGGTGTTCCGCGCCGCCGGCTACGCCACCGGATGCTTCGGCAAGTGGCATCTCGGCACCCAAGGCCCCCATCACCCACGGGCACGCGGATTCGATACCTTCGTGGGCTTCACCGAGGGGCACTGGGGCGATGCCTTCGACCCGCCCCTCGAGGCCGACGGCACCTTCTTCCAGGGCACGGGCTACATCGCCGACATCATCGCCGAACGCACCGTGGAGTTCATCGGCGGCTGCCGGCGGGCCGACCCCGCACGGCCGTTTTTCTGCCACGTCGCCTTCAACACGCCCCACTCCCCGATGGACGTGCCCGACGCCGATTGGGAACGCTTCCGCGACCGTCCGATTCCGCTCCGGGGCAGCGAGGGACCGGCGGAGAACCTGCCCTTCACGCGCGCGGCGCTGGCGATGGTCGAGAACCTCGATGCCAACATCGGCCGCGTCCTCGCCGCGCTCGACCACCACGGCATCGCCGGCGACACGATCGTCGTCTTCTTCTCCGACAACGGCGCCAACAGCCCGCGCTGGTGTGACGGCCTCCGCGGCCGCAAGGGAACCGTCGACGAGGGGGGGGTGCGGAGCGTGTGCTGCCTGCGGTGGCCGGGACGGATCGCCGCCGGCACACGGATCGGCGCCATCTCCGCGGCGATCGACCTGCTCCCCACCCTCGGCGGCCTCGCCGGCATTCCGCTCGACCCTCCGCGCCCGCTCGATGGCATCGACCTCGCGCCACTGCTCACGGCGAGCGGGGATGCCGCCGCGGTGGCGGAGCACGCCGCCCGGCGCGCGCTGTTCGCGGCCTGGAACGGCAAGGTCAGCGTGCGCACCGATCGCCACCGGCTCGACGGTTCCGGTCGCCTCTACGACATGGCGGCCGACCCGGGCCAGACCACCGACGTCACCGCGGCCGAGCCCGACGAGGCGGCACGGCTGCGGAGCCTCGTGGATGCGTTCCGCCGTGATGTGGTCGCGCTCCAGCCGCGCCCGCTGCCAGAGCGGTTCTTCGTCGGGCACCCCGCCTGGCCGCGCACGGAGCTCCCCGCCCGCGACGGGCAGCCACACGGCGGGATCACCCGCAGCGGCCGCGCCCCGAATGCCTCCCACTTCACCCGCTGGACCACAGCGGCCGACGCCATCACCTGGGACGTGGACGTGGTCGAGCCCGGGCGCTACGAGGCGATTCTCTGGTACACCTGCCCGCCCGACGACGCCGGTGCGACGGTGCGCTTGGCCGCGATCCGCGACGCCGACGGCACGGCTCCAGACGCCCGCGGAGCGCTGATCGGCACGATCCTCCCCGGGTGGGACCCACCGCTCAATCGCGGTGACGACCGGGTCGAGCGCGACTCCGAGGGCCATGAGAAGGAGTTCCGGCCGCTGTCGCTCGGGGTGATCGACCTGGCCGCCGGAGCGCAGACCCTGCGGCTGGAGGCGGTGACCATTCCGGGCCGGTCGGTGGCCGATGTCCGCCGGCTCGTCCTCGCACCGCGACCCTGATTTCCGCGCTGGCAACTGGCGGGTGACGGCCTTCCGGGGTACCTTGCGCGCGGTGGGATCCGCCCCGAGGAGGGAACTGCCCGATGCAGATCGTGTCGCTTGTCCGCCCGCTGGTCGTCGCGCTCAGCGTGGTCGCGGCCCATGCCGCCGTGCCGGCGCACGGGGCCGACCCGGCTGGTGGGCTCGAGTATCCGTTGGCGGTCGCCCCCGCGACCGACGGCTCGCTGTTCGTCGCCGACCGTGTCATGCCCGGACTGTGGCACATCGCCGAAGGCAAAGCGGCCGTCCACTTCCAGGGCTCGAAGACATTCCGCACCCCGCTCAATGCCGTCCGCACCGTGGCCGTCGGCCCTGACGGCACCGTGTGGGCCGGTGATCCGGCGACGCGCGACGTCCATCGCGTCGCCGCCGACGGCACGACCCAGCCGCTCACCGGCGGGAAGATCGGGATTCCGATCGACATCGCCGTCGATTCGCAGGGCACGCTGTTCGTGTCCGACCTGGAGACCCAACGTGTCTGGCGGATCCTCGCCGGGTCCGCCGAGCCGGTGCAACTCGCCGTCCTCGCCGCCCCCAGGGGTCTGTTCGTCGATGCCTCCGATCAGCTCTGGGCGGTGGCAGCCTCGGGGGACGCACCGTTGGTGCGGATCGCCGCCGACGGCACGGTGACGCCGGTGGTGAAATCCCGCGCCTTCGAGTTTCCGCACGACGTGGTCGTCACCGCCGACGGCACCGCCTACGTCAGCGACAACTATGCCGTCGCGGTCTGGAAGGTCGCCCCCGACGGCACCGTGACGAAGTGGCTCTCCGGCGCACCGCTTGCCGGCCCCGTCGGTCTGGCCCTGCGGAACGGCCGGGTGCTCGTCGCCGACCCCAAAGCACGGACCGTGTTCGAAATCGACGACGCCGGAAAAGCGGTGCCACTGCTTCCCGCGGCGCCCGTCGCACCGGCGGCCGGCTGATCACCGCGATTCAACGGTCGCCCGGTGTTGGGCCCGGCCCGAGGTCGAAGCGCTCCCCATCCTCGCGCACCAGGACGACACGATCGACTGCCTGGTCCGCGACCGTGGTTTCGCCACCGCCCGTCCAGCGCACCGTGATCCGCTCCACGCGGCGCCGGTCGCCGAGGCCGAAGTGGAGCCGCGAGCCGAAGTGCCCCTGGTAGCCACGGCCGGCCCGGACCTCGGCGACCTGCGACACGCCATCGGCCGTCACGGTCACCCGGGCCCCGACGGCATCGCGGTTGCCGCGCACGCCGCGGAGCACGAGTGTGATCCAGTGGCGGCCGGCGGCCGATTCGTTGCGCAACACCACCGCCGGGCGGCGTGAACTGATCGCCACGCCATCGACGAGGCCGTCGTCGTCGAGGTCGTCGAGCACCAGCCCCCGCCCCACCAGCGGCACCGCCAGGCCGGTGCCGCACGAGCGCGGCACCGGGGTGAACGAGCCATCGCCGCGGTTGCGCAGCAGCACTGCGGTGCCCTCGTAGGAGGTGGTGCGGTCGTAGAGGGAGACGTTGTCCTGGATGTGGCCCTCCAGATAGAGGATGTCGGGGTGACCGTCGTTATCGAAATCGGCGAAGCCACAGCCCCACTTCACGTTGCCTGTCGCCCCGTCCCCCACGCCGGTGAGCCGGGTCACGTCTTCGTAGAGTCCCCTGCCGAGGTTGCGGAACAGGACCGGCTGCTCACCCTGGTAGGTCGTCTCGAAGAAATCGAGGCGGCCGTCGCCGTCGACGTCGGCCGAGTCCACCCCCATGCTCGCCACCGGGGCGCCGTCGCCGTTGAATTTCAGCCCGTTGACCAGCGCCCCCTCGTTGAACACGCCGTGGCCGTCGTTGAGCCAACAGAAGTTGCCGAAGCCGTCGTTCATCACGAACACGTCGGTGTCGCCGTCGTCATCGAGGTCGCCGGTGATCGTCCCCATGCCCGGCCCCGGCGTCCCCGCCACCCCGGCGGCAGCCGAGACGTCGCGGAAGGTCCCGTCCCCCTCGTTGCGGAACACCGCGTGGGGGAGCGGGTCGTAGGCCTTCGGGCTGGTATAGACGGGGAACCCGTCGGAGACCTCGGGGATGTGGGTGGCGCAGGTGAAATCGACGTAGTTGGCGAGGTACAGATCGAGGTCGCCGTCGGCGTCCATGTCGAGCAGCGACACCCCGCCGCCGACCCGCAGCCCATCGTCCACTCCCGTGGCGGTGGTGACGTCGGTGAAGGTGCCATCGCCGTTGTTGTGGTAGACGACCTTCGGCCCGTAGGTGGAGATCACCAGGTCGGCGAGCCCGTCGTCATCGACGTCGCCAGCCGCCACGCCGAGGCCGTAGCCGGGATCCCCGAGCCCCGCTTCGTCGGTCACGTCACTGAAACTGAAGCCGCCGAGATTGCGGTAGAGGCGACTCCGCGGGGGGGAATCGGCCGGCGGCGATCCCTCGAGTGGCACACCGGTGAGCAGATAGACATCGAGCCGGCCATCGCCGTCGTAGTCGAGCGTCGCGGCACCGGAGGCCATCGACTCGACGATGTAACGGCGGCCGCCACTCCCGTCGGAATGGTGAAAGTCGATGCCGCTGGCGGCGGTCGCATCGACCAGCCGGATCGGGCAGGCGACGTCCGCCGGTGGTTGCGGCGGCGCCGCCCCACGGCCACACCCCGCCGCGGCGCACACGAGCACGAGAGCGATGCACGAAGCCCGGGTCATGGGCGACCAGCTCCCGCGGGTGGCGACGGCGGGGCGGTGGCCCCGGGCAGGGGATCGGCGGCACTGGCCCGCAAGGCGGCCGCCTCGGCGGGGCGATCGTTGGCGGCATAGATCCGGGCGGCGAGATCGTACGCCGCGGCCAGGGCACCGCGCGCCTCGTCGGCCGATTGCCCCTCGCGCACCCGCCGCTGCCCGATCCGCCGGTCGGCCGCGACCAGTTCGACGTGCCGGCGCCGGTATTCCCCGGCCATCTCCTTCTCGCCGAGCCGGTCGCAGGCCAGGGCGACACCGTAGCAGGCCAGGCCACTCGTCGGGTCGTGCCGCAGCGCCTCGAGGTGGCTGGCCTTGGCACGGCCGTATTCGTGGAGATAGCTCCAGGCCTGCCCGAGTTGGAAGTGGGCGGCGGCGACGGCCGGGTTGACGGCGATGAAGCGTTCGAGCACCGGCACCGCCTCGCGCATGCGGCCGAGGTTGTTGAGCGCCTCGCCGAGCGCGACGCCGGCCGCCGGCAGCGTCGGGTCGCTGGCGAGCCCCCGCTGGAGATGCCCGGCGGCCGCCTCGTAGTGCCCCCGCTGCAGGGCATCGAGTCCGAGCAATTCGTGCGCGGCCGCCAGATCGGGGACGAGGGCGATCGCCGCCTCGAGGCTCTTCACCGCCTCCGCCTGGAAACCGTGCCGGAGAAGGATCCTGCCCCGCGCGTAGAGCGCCTCGGGGGCAGTGGGGAAATCGCGGAGGAGTCGGTCGGCGACCTCGATCGCCGCACGCCGCTCCACCTGATCGGCCGGCACCTCGGCGGCCAGCGGCCGCAGCGCGGCCAGGACCCGCGCGACCTCACGATCGCTCCGCCACCAGACGAAGCCTCCCCCCAGGCCGGCGAGGAGCACCGTGCCGACCACCAGTCCGGAGACGACCCACCGGCTCACTCTGGCTGCAGCCCGGGCCGGTGGCGGTGGCGGCGGAGTCGGTCGCCGGGGAGTGCGCGTCCCCCGTGCCGTCATGGCTGGCCCCGCTCGGTGGATCCCGCAGTGTCCGTGGGGCCGGTGCCCTCGACGATCGTCACCAGGCGATCGACCGGCACGTCGCCGACCACGTCGGTCGTGCCGCCGGCCCAGCGGACCTCGATCCGGTCGATGCGGTCATGCGTGCCGAGGCCGAAATGGGGCCAGGCGCCGAAATGGCTCTGGTAGCCCCGGCCGCTGTGCACCTCCGCAACCTGCACGAGGTCACCCGCGACGACGGTGATCCGCGCGCCGGTGCCGTCGGCAGCGGCGCGCTTCCCCCGCAGCCGTACCCCGACCCAATGGTTGGCGGCGGGCGACTCGTTGCGCAGCACGGTCGCCGGACCGTCGCGGTTGAGGATCACCAGATCGACCCGTCCATCGCCGTCGAGATCGTCGCAGGCCAATCCCCGCGCCACCCCGCTGCAGGCCGACAGATCGCCGGCTTGGTCACTCACGTTGGCGAACCGGCCATTGCCGAGGTTGCGGAACAGGACCGGCGGCCAAGCAGACCGTTCCCCTGCGGCCGGCTCATAGATCCGGCCGCAGGTGATGACGATGTCGCGGTGGCCATCGTTGTCGAGATCGACCAGTGCCACCCCCCATTTCACCGCTGCGACGGCACGCACGCCGAGGCCGGCCCGCGCCGCGACATCCTCGAACTGGCCGCCGCCGAGGGCGTGGTGCAGCACCGGTAGCTCGTTGAAGTACGGGGTGACGACCAGATCGATCCGGCCGTCGTTGTCGTAATCACCGGCATCCACCCCCATGCTCGCCGTCGGTGCGCCGAGGACGTTGCAAGCGACGCCGGCGGCGAGGGCCGACTCACGGAAGCTCCCATCCCCCTCGTTGTGGAAGAGGAAATCGAAACGCTGGTCGTTGCAGAGGAAGATGTCGGTGCGGCCGTCGCCGTCGGCATCGAAACAGACGCTGCCCATCCCCGCCCCCGCATGGGCCGCGATCCCGGCCGCCGCCGAGACGTCGTCGAAGCGGCCCTGCCCCGTGCCACGGAACAGCCGGTTGGCACGGGGGGCGAACTCGCGTGGGCGGGCGTAGTCGGGCCGTCCGGCGACGAGCGACGTGCGGTGGGTGTCGTAGCGGAAGTCGACGTAGTTGGCGACGAACAGGTCGAGGACACCGTCGCCGTCGATGTCGAGGAAGTTTGCCCCGGCCCCCAGCGCCTCCCCCCGGGCCACCCCTGCCGCCGCCGTCACGTCGGTGAACGTTCCGTCGCCGTTGTTGCGGTGCAGGGTGTTGGGACCGAAGTCGTTGGTGTAGACGTCGGGCCAGCCGTCGGCGTCGTAATCGCCGACGGCGACCCCAAGGGCGTAGCCGCGCTGGTCGAGACCGGCGGCGACGGTGGTGTCGGCGAACTGCCAGTCACCCACGTTGCGATAGAGCCGGCTGCCGGCCCGTGGGTCGGATGGCGCGCCCTCGAGGGGCACGCCCGACAGCAGGTAGAGATCGAGCCGACCGTCACCGTCGTAGTCGAAGGTCGCCAGCCCGGAGGCCACCGTCTCCGCCATGTACTTCCGCCCGCTGCCGCCGGTGGTGTGGCGGAAATCGATCCCCGTCGCGGCCGTCTTGTCGCGGAACACGATCGGGCCCGCGGCAAACACCGGGCAGGGCAGCGCCATCAGGGCCACGGCAGCGACACCGCTCACGAAAGCTCGACTGGGCACGGTGCTAGCGCCTCGTGAGGGATTCGAGAAACCGCCGCGGCTCCGGCATGTCGGGGGCGAGGCTGCAGGCACGTCGCCAGTGGCGTTCGGCATCCTCCCACCGTCCACGTTTGGCGAACAGGCTCCCCACCTCCGTATGGTAGCCGGCGAGGACCCGGACCCGCGGCGCGGGATCCTCCGGTGCCGCTTCCCTGTCGCGCTGCCGCTGGTCGAAGGCCCGGAGATTCTCCTCCTCGATCCGGGTGTAGGCCTCACGTTCCCGCGCCGCCTCCTCGGTCCGGCCGAGCCGCGCGAGGCACTGCGCGAGACCGTACCGGGCCACGCTGGCCTGCTGCGGATCGTCGACCGCGAGCCGGTAGCTTTCCGCCGCCGCCGCGTGGTCACCCTGTTGCATCTGCGCCTCCCCGCGGAGGACGAGCGCCCATCCCGGGAGCTCCCCGGCGGGGGCGAGTGCTGCGAGATCGGCGAGGGCGCCTGGAGCGTCGCCCATGCGCACCCGGCTCTCCACACGCAGCGGCAGCTGCCTCCGGGCGAGTGCTTCGTCGACCGCGGTGAGCCGGTCGAGACGGTCGATGACCGCTGGGTAGTCACCGTCGGCATGGGCCGACTCCGCCAGACCGAGCCAGGCTTCGGCCTGCCGCGGATCGAGCGCGACGCTCCGCTCCCAGCGCTGACGGGCCTCGAGTGGAGCGCCGAACAGGGCACACAGCCGACCGCTCGCCGTCTGGGCCCGGGCGAGATCGGGAAACTCCGCGACGAGCCGCTCGGCGAGCTCCCTTCCTTCACGGGTCACCTCGTCGGCCGACAGGGTGACCGGCTCCGGCCAGTCGATCGCTACCGGTGTCGCTCCCCCGCGGCCGCCGGCCGGGTCTGCGGCCGGTCGGGTGAGGCGTTCGACGAGGATTCCGGCGATCACGCTGACCGCGACCGCTGCGACTGCAAGCGGGACCCATCCGCCGTTCGGCCGTGTGGCGGCAGACCCACTCCGCCGCTGCGGGGTTCGCGCACGCCGCATGGATCGCTCCCAGGACGCCTGCAATCCGGGCGCCGCGCGTGTCGTGCCCGGGAACCACTCCCTGCCGCCGCACGAAGGGCACACGACCGTCTGGCAGGGTCATTCTTTCAGGATACGGCCGGTGCCGCCGCGGCGAAAAACACCGGGGTACGAAAAAACCCACCCACCGCGTGCCCCACGCCGGGCCAAACTCGCCGCGGTGGTTTGCCGCCGGCTTCCCCGGAAAGGTAGATTTTCGAACGCCTTGGCCATCGCCGACTCGCGAGGCTCGAACGGCGTTTCGCCACCGTTGAACCCCTGTTCCCTCAGATCAGGCCATCCGCCCAACCCACCCTGCCCGTTCACCCCCCCCTCTCAGAGGAGTTCACCATGATCCGGTCCCTACCGCGCTCCGCTTTTCTGCTCTCCGCCGCCCTCATGGCTTTGGCTCCGCTCGCCGGCTGTGGCGCCAAGGCAGTCGGGGTCGATGGCACGGTGCCTGTCAAGGGCACGGTGAAGCTGAAGGGCGCGCCGCTCGCCGGAGCGACGGTGACGTTCGCCCCCTCCGGCTCTGGCCGTTCGGCTTCCGCAACGACCGATCCGCAGGGCACGTTCCAACTCACGACGCTCAAGCCGGGTGACGGGGCGATGCCGGGCGAATACAAGGTGACGATCTCGAAACTGGAGCCTGTCGGCAAGGTGTACACGCAGGAAGAGACGAACGAGTACTACAACAAGTATCAGAAGGCCCCGCCGTCGCCCGAGATGAAGAATGCCGTGGCCGAGAAGTTCTCCAAGGGCGACTCGTCGGGCCTGTCGGCGAGCGTGAAGGGCAGCGGCAAGAACGAGTTCTCATTCGACGTGGAGTGACATGGAAGCCGCCGCCCGCGATTTCCTGGTCCGGCTCCTCGAAACCCCCAGCCCATCGGGCTACGAATGGCCCGTCCAGGATCTGGTGCGCAGCTACCTCTCCGGGGTCGCCGACACGGTTTCGACCGACTCCCACGGCAATGTCATCGGTGCCAAGAATCCCTCTGCCCCGCTGCGCGTGCTCCTGGCAGGGCATTGCGATCAGATCGGACTGATCGTCCAGTACATCGATGGCGACGGCTATCTCTCCGTGCAACCGATCGGCGGCTGGGATCCGATCCAGTTGGTGGGTTGCCGGGTGACTGTCTGGTCGGCCGCAGGGCCGGTGGCCGGGGTCATCGCCCGCAAGCCGATCCATCTGCTCAGCGACGAGGAACGCAAGGTCGTCCCCAAGCTCAAGGACCTGTGGATCGACATCGGGGCCGGCGACAAGGCCGATGCGGAGAGTGTCGTGCGGATCGGCGACCCGGTGACGGTGGAGCTGCGGTTCCTGCCGCTGCGGCGTGGGCTGGCGGCGGCGGCGGCGATGGACGACAAGGTGGGGCTGTGGGTCGTGCTCGAGGCCTTCCGCCGGGCGGCGGCCGAGGGACCGCTCCCCTGCGCGCTGTTCGTCTGCTCGACGGTACAGGAGGAGATCGGCTTGCGGGGTGCCCAGACGAGTGCCTTCGGCGTCGACCCGCACGTGGCGATCGCGGTGGATGTCACCCATGCCACCGACTGCCCGACGATCGACCGCAAGGCGGAGGGCGACGTGGCGCTCGGCAAGGGCCCCGTGGTCTTCCGCGGGCCCAACATGAACCCGCACGTCGTCGAGCAGCTGGTTGAAGCTGCCCGCTCCCGTTCGCTGCCTTTCCAACTGGCAGCCAGCGGACGGGCGACCCCGACCGATGCCAACGTCCTGCAGACGACGCGGGCCGGCGTGGCCACTGCGCTCGTCAGCATCCCCAACCGCTACATGCACTCCGCCGTCGAGACCGTGTCGCTGGACGACGCGGATCACGCCGCCACGCTGCTGGCGACGTTCATTCGCCGGCTCGACCCACGGTTCGACTGGGCGCCACGGGCGCCGCGTTAACTGCCCGTGGCCAAAGTCCATCCATGGCCTTTGGCCACCCGAAACGCTGCGCTTTTCACGGGAGCTGTGCTCCCGGCACCTCATCCATGAGGTGCAGCAGGCTGTGTGGCCACAGCCTGCTGGCTGCCCGTGGCCAAAGTCCATCCATGGCCTTTGGCCACC
>SXGQ01270175.1_pt1 | contig 15341 bp, 14 predicted proteins | sample 3178371 | NCBI WGS metagenome assembly SXGQ01 (sample SAMN11356859, study PRJNA531348) | freshwater metagenome | isolation source: freshwater sample F1-20 | place: China: Fuxian Lake, Yuxi | collected 2017-12-25
CTTTGTGTGCTGAAGCGTTATCAATCATGGACTGATCAAGAGGTGCGCATGAACGCACATCCCACACTGTCGCAGAAATTCCCTTCGCAGCAAGCAATGCAGCAGCGTCTAGTGATGCTCCAACCATCTTGCCGATAGCCAAAATGCAAACTGTGTTTGATTGGTCGGTGAGCAGTTTGCGTGCTGCAAGTCCAGATCCAACATCAGACGCATCAACGCTGCGTGCTTTGCCTTTTGGATAGCGAATGACAACCGGACCTTCATTTGCAAGCGTGACTGCATCTCTTAGCATCTGTTCAACTTCTTGCGTGCTTGACGGGGCAAGAACTCGCATGCCTGGAACTTTTGACAACAGTGCCATGTCGTAGATGCCGTGGTGACTGGGGCCGTCGTCGCCAGTGATGCCTGCGCGATCAAGACAGAAGATAACTGGCAGTCGATGTAACGCAACGTCGTACACCACTTGATCCCATGCACGATTCAAAAAAGTTGAATACAGCGCAACAACTGGACGCATGCCGCCCATTGCCATGCCGGCAGCTGCGGTGACTGCGTGTTGTTCGGCAATACCAACGTCAAAGAAACGGTCGGGGAATTGTTCTTGAAATTGAATGAGTCCTGTTGGCCCAGGCATGGCTGCAGTAATGGCAACTATTCGTGGGTCGTTTTTTGCAAGGTCAACAATGGTGTCTGCAAATGCTTCGGTGTACCCAGTTGGCACTGACTTTGAAGGACCAGTCGCCGGGTTGAACACAGGTGCATCATGTAAATGTTTTTCATCGTCGTCTTCTGCAGGCAAGTAGCCGCGACCTTTTTGTGTGATGACGTGAATCACGATCGGGCCTTCCTCAACGCGTTGCTGTGCTGCATCCAACGCATGTTCAAGTGCTTCCATATCATGGCCATCAATAGGTCCCACATAACGAACGCCCAGTGCTTCAAAAAATGCAGGCGGCTGAAGAAATTCACGAACACCAGCCTTGAAAGCTTCCATTCCTCGTTCGGCTTGTGTTCCGATGACAGGCAGGTTTTTTAGAAACTTTTCAATTTTGCGTTGTCGGCGAACATACACAGGGTTTAAGCGAATATCGGTCAACTTGTTGGACAATGCACCTTGACTGAGGTTTGAAACGGTAGGCGCGTAACTACGTCCGTTGTCGTTCAACACCACAATCACACGTTTGCCACTGTGACCAAGGTTGTTTAACGCTTCGTATGCCATGCCACCGGTCATTGACCCATCGCCAATCACAGCAATGATGTGGCGACGATCGGTGGACGGTGCTGCATCGCGGGCTACAGCGAGTCCGTACGCGTAACTCAGCACAGTGCTCGCGTGGCTGTTTTCAATGAAGTCGTGAATGCTTTCCTCGCGACTTGGGTACCCAGAGATTCCGTCGGCTTGACGTAGCTTGTTGAAACCTGCGCGCCTGCCAGTGACAATTTTGTGAATGTAGGCTTGATGCCCGGTGTCCCACAAAATTGCGTCCCGAGGAGAATCAAATACGCGGTGTAGTGCGAGCGTCAGTTCAACTGCCCCGAGGTTGGAACCTAAGTGACCGCCGGTTTCTGACACAGCGCTGACGACAAACTCGCGAATTTCTTCAGCAAGTGCCTCGAGTTGAGGGAGTGTGAGTGCTCGCAGATCACTAGGTTGGCGAATATCTGCGAGGGCCATGGCGTTCAACGCTATCCCCGCTAGAGCGCAGGGTGAGAAGCCATGCGGGCATCTAGGCGTCGGTGATTCCAATTATGGAGCCAGGTGCCAATCACATAACCGAGACCAAAAACAAGTAAGCCACCCAGTCCGTCCAACCAGAAGTGGTTGCCGGTGACCACGATGCATAACAACGTTGTTGCCGGGTAGAGGAATAAGGCGATACGTGCCCAACGTCTCTTCGCTATTGGCCATAGCGCAAACACACACCACGTGGACCAGCCAATGTGCAGAGAAGGCATTGCTGCATATTGATTGGACAGCGATGCTGCTGGTCCTTCATTGAATGCCCACGGTCCTCCGAACTCGGCAATGGTGTCTACAAAACCAAAGTTCTCTGCACCGTTGTAATTGCGTAACTCGTGTTCAATACATGAACCGCCGTAGCCACCATTTATCGTCGGGCACGGTTCGTCGAGCAAACGCGGTGGCATCAGGGGGAAAAGCACAAAACCGATAATGGCAAGACCAGTCATTGCCGCAAGGGTGTTTCTCCATTGAGCAAATACATCTGGTCGCCGTTTGAACAATAAAATGAACACGCCCAACGTGACAAAGAAATGAGCAGTGCCGTAATAGGTGTTCATCAACTTGATAAACCACACATGCGGCAGAAAGAAATCTTGAATTGACTCTTCGTGGTACAGCCCAAGTGCCCGTTCAATTCGAATGACGCGAACCGCATTCGTAAACGAATGAAGTGGAACATCGACACCATTGACGAGTGCTGAACCGAATTGGTTGCGTATCAAGGTGTAGATCGCGTAGAAAACCGAGATGATCAATGCTTCCTTCCACCATAGGGTGCGGTGGTGGCGAGGTAGTGCGGCGCTCGTCATGGGATCTGCGGCGGCGTTCACGTCATAAATCGTACGCTGTGTCGTGGCACGCCAAGACTCAGCCCGACCACCTTCGGTAGGCTTGGGTTATGACTACACGCACCGAATCGCCTCTTGTTGAACCAGATGTCATTGCTCGAGTACTTGCCAAGGGTCGCAGCACTGGTGCTGAATTTTCCGAGATCTATGTCGAGGACAAGCGGTCAACTTCTGCTGGATTGGACGACGGAAAAGTCGAGCAGGTGACGAGCGGTCGAGATCGTGGCGCAGGTATTCGAGTAATCGCGGGTGACACCACTGGCTTTGCTCACACTTCCGATCTTTCCGAGCGCGGTTTGCTTGCCGCTGCAGAAGCTGCTGCAGCAGCAGCCAAACAAGGTGATGGCGGTGTGCATACCATTGCGTTGCAGCCAGTGTTTCGTCACCCGGTGAACACCATTGTTCAATTTCCCGACACGGTTGCAAAGGCGCGCACAGTCGAGTTGCTCCAACGGGCCGATGTTGCTGCACGTGGAGTACACGGTGCAATCGTTCAGGTTTCCGCCGGATATGGCGACTCCATCAAGAAAATTCTTATTGCAAACTCAGATGGAATCTTTAGCGCAGACGAACAGGTTCGCACCTTGATGCGCGTGAGCGTCATTGCAAACGGCGATGCCGGCATGCAAACGGGTTACAACTCGCTTGGTCACACCATTGGTTTTGAAGTCTTTGATGAAAACGACGTTGAAGAACTAGCGATCCGTGCGGCGCAGCAAGCAATTACCAAGTTGCAGGCACGACCCGCACCATCGGGTGCAATGCAAGTGGTCATCAAGCAGGGTTCTGGCGGAGTGTTGTTCCATGAAGCATGCGGGCACGGACTTGAAGCCGACCTTGTTGGCAAGGGCTCCAGCGTGTATCGCGGAAAAATGGGCGAGCTTGTTGCTTCACCGCTGGTCACCGTGATTGATGACGGAACGATGGCGGGTGAGTGGGGTGCGATTGGCGTTGACGACGAGGGACATGCATCGCAGAAGAACACGCTGATAGAAAATGGAATTTTGACCGACTATATGTGGGACTTTATTCGCGCTCGCAAGGAAGGCCGCAAGCAAAGCGGCAACGGTCGACGTCAGAGTTATGCAGACTTGCCTATGGTGCGCATGACGAACACGTTTGTTACCAACGGTTCAGAGGACCCAGACGACATCATTCGTGCAACAGATCATGGTGTGTACGTTGCAAAACTTGGTGGTGGTCAAGTAGACACCGCAAGCGGTGACTTTGTGTTCGGAATGGTCGAGGCGTATCTCATAGAGAACGGTGAAATCACAGAGCCATTGCGCGAAGGAAACCTCATCGGCAATGGACCGCAAGTGTTGAAGGACATCGACTTAATGGGCAATGACTTCGCTATGGGCGGCCCTGGAACATGTGGCAAAGATGGTCAAGGCGTGCCAGTTGGCGATGGTTGCCCAACATTACGCGTGAAGTCCATGACCATTGGCGGAACTGCAGCATGAGCACAACAGTCGATGATCTGCAGGCAATTGCAGATCGCGTAGTTGCGCAAGCTGGTGCTGGCGAGCAGATTGAGGCCTATGTCAGTAGGGGTGGCGAAACAGCCATTCGTATTTATGAAGGCGAACTCGAGCATTTTGTCTCTGCACAAAGTGAAGGCGTTGGAATTCGTGTTATCAAAAATGGTCGAACGGGATTTGCCTACTCAGGGACGCTCGACCCTGCGGCAATTGCGGAAGTACTTGCAGATGCTCGAGACAATGTGAGCTTTGGAACGCCAGATGAGTTTGCAGGCCTTGCAATTCCCGATGGTGTTGCACAAATTCCACAAAAGGTTTGGGACGAAGAGCTTGCCGGTTATCCAACTGACAAGAAGATCGCACTGACGAAGGAGCTTGAGAAACTTACGCTCGGCATCGACGATCGAGTGCGAGTGGACGAAGCAAACTACGACGATGGATGGGGAGAAGTTGCGGTTGCAACAACCACCGGTATTCGTGAAAGTGGCCGTGGGAACTCGTGCTACGTGTCGGTGAGCACGCTCGCAGATGACGAAGAAGAAACTCAAACCGGCTTCGGCTTTTCTGTTGGCGATTCACCAAAAGACTTCAATTTACAAAAGGCTGCTCGCGAAGCATCTGAGCGCGCGACCCGTCTGCTTGGTGCTACCAAGCCTCCAAGCAAGCGCACAACCGTGGTGCTTGACCCGTATGTCACTTCACAGTTCATCAGCATTCTGTCCAGCACGTTGAATGGTGAAAACGTTGCAAAGGGCAGAAGCTTTTTTGCTGAACGAATGGGCGACCAAGTTGCTGACCCACGCTTCACGCTGGTTGACGACCCAACAAACCCACTTGCATACACCGCAACCGATATTGATGGCGAAGGTCTTGCTGCACGCCGCAATGTTCTGATTGAAAATGGCGTGCTGAAGAAGTTCGTCCATTCTTCATACAGTTCTCGCCGCATGGGAACTGTCAGCACGGGAAATGCAACGCGTGGTGGGTTTGCGGGTTCACCTGGAGTTGGCTGCTTGGCAATGCAATTGGTGCCAGGAACTCACACCCAAGAAGAGCTGATTGCCAAGGTTGATGATGGCGTACTCATTCAAATGGTGTCCGGACTACATAGCGGGGTTAACCCCGTTTCCGGTGACTTTTCAACGGGCGCCTCTGGAATGCTCATTAGCAACGGAACGGTTGGAGCGCCGGTCAGAGAATTCACTATTGCCAGCACGTTGCAGCGCATGCTGCTCGACATTGTGGCTATTGGTGGCGATGTTGATTGGCTGCCTTCTCGGGCGCACGGAATGTCGTTAGTCATTCGAGACGTAACAATGAGTGGTACATAACCACGCTCTACCTGTTTGCTATTTTATTTCCGTGGCAAAAAGCACCAAAGTTGTCGGCCTCGACTGGCTATATCGAAAAATGGATGAACACGAGTATCCAAGCCTTCAGGCAGTCGCCGAAGCGTGCGATCTGAATCGTGGAAATTTGTATCGCTATTTCGCCTTCGAAACGCGGCCGTCCATAGATCTTTTGCCAAAGTTGTGTAATGGTTTGAACGCTTCGCCATTAGAGGTACTCACTGCTCTCGGTATACAGTTCGACTAATCAGCCTGCTTAGAACGAATCAGTACGGTTGTTTCATTTACTTGCTCAAAACTACGAGCAGACTCGTCGCATGACCACAGTTCGATAAACCGATCCCGAACGTCAACGCGCATAGGGTGGGTAACCAGTTCGAGAACCCGCCTTATTTCATCCCTCCAATGAAAACTGAGCCTGAGGTGGCCGTTCGGCAGTGTGGTCAGGCTTGGCGCAATCAGGTTTTCAGTGAGTTCAATTTCAAGTTCCATGGCGAGTGGCTCAATTTCTCGGTAATTAGGCGTTGCGGATATGCAACGATAACCCCAAGCACTCATAAATCTGGTGTAAGCATGAGGGGTGTCGATATTCCACGCGATCGTTCTTGGGCTCGTTCAGGGACTTACTGAGTTTTTGCCAATTTCCTCAAGCGGGCACCTCATCCTTGCCCCATGGCTGTTTGGTTGGAATGACTTCAGCAACCTAGAAACACAGCGGGCATTTGATGCTGCGCTGCATTTAGGAACTTTGGTCGCAGTGTTGTTCTACCTGCGCGCAGATTTAGTTCCCTATGTGCGCGAGGGCCTAAAAGTTGTGGTCACGCCGAAGAAAGCAAATTTGACCATCGGACGACGTGCATGGCTGTTTGTTCTGTCTGCCGTGCCAGCCGGGATAGCTGGCGCTCTTGCTGAGGACTGGATTACCAAGAAACTTGGAACACCAGCACTGATTGCAATTTCACTCATGGTGTTTGGCGTGGTGTTGGTGTGGGCCGATCGACAAACCGGAACACGCGATGTGGACAGTTTCTCAACGCGCGATGCACTGCTCATTGGTGCTGCCCAAGTGCTTGCGCTAAACCCTGGAACATCACGCTCGGGAATCACCATCACGGCTGCGCGTAAGTTTGGTTTTTCTCGCGATGCAGCAGCGCGCGTGAGTTTCCTCATGAGCGTGCCGGTTATTGGTGGTGCAGTGCTGCTCAAACTGACGAAACTGGCAAGCGATGGAATTCCAGACAACCTGATCATCCCAATGATCGTGGGAATCATCTCGGCAGGAATTTCTGGATGGATTGCCATGTGGGGAATGATTCGCTTGCTTCGCTCACGAAGCTTTACACCATTTGTGATGTATCGATTTGTTGCAGGAATCGCCGTCCTTACTTTGCTCTCAACCTCTTTTCGCTAATTCGAAATAGCAAGTGTCGCTTCACCTAGCGATGCAGCGCTAGCAACCGCCGGTGCCAACAGTTCTGGTACAGCAACAACAACCCCAACGTTGTTTTCTAGTGACGACAGAACGATTCCGCGTGCTGCAATAACTTGCCCATTGGCAATGATGTCAACAAATGTGCCTGGTGAAAGTGCTGGCATGACTACTCGAGGAACAACAGAGACTGCACGCATACCAGCAGGAACGGACGAGCCTTCACCTTCGGCAAGTGAGTTTTGCAAACTAATGACGTCACCTCCGCTGATGTCACTTGTAGCGGTAAGCGATGGTGGAAGAGTAGAACGAGTTGACGGCAACACGAACTGCGTGGGCATGGTGAACGTTTTGGTGTTCTGTGGTGAGATTGGTTGACCAGCGGAAATGTTTGTAGATGCAACGTGTACAAGCACATAGTCTCCGAATGCGTCACGTTGCCGATGGAGTTGAGAGACCGACAGTGCGTAGATTGCTGCTGCAAGTACGGCTAGCCCGGAGATGACGGCAACTTGCCGCTGACGATTGCGACATAACTCTCGGTGCATGCGCTCAGCGAAACGGAAAACGGGCTGCAGTCGATTCCGGAGATCTTTCATGTACCGATGTGTTCGCTGCGCGCAGCGTCGGGAAGATCTAATCGGCTGACGGAGTTGCAGGAGCAGCCGGTGCTGCTGGAGCAGCCGGAGTTGCGGCGCTGCTTGACGATTTCGAGGACGAACTCGAATCCGTCTTGTAGAAACCACCACCCTTGAACGACACTCCAACAGGGGTGAACACCTTTTTCACCGGTTTCACCACACCGTCTATTGGGTGGACCATTTCTGTGAGTGGGTCGTCAGAGAATGCCTGCTGCACTTCAATGGTCTCGCCAGAGTCAATGAATTTGTAGACATACGTTGGCATAAGACCAACAATTCTAGGATGCAGGTATGGCTATGCGCACTGCTGTGATTCCTGCTGCTGGACTAGGCACCAGGTTCTTACCCGCCACCAAAGCAGTGCCCAAGGAACTGATGCCAATTTTTGATACGCCTGCGTTGCAGTTGGTGATGGACGAGGCAATTGGCGCGGGTGTTGAACACATCGTGGTGGTCTCGAACGTGGCAAAGCCAGGGATTGAGGAGTATCTCAAGCCGTCACAAGACACAGTGGATCGAGTGCGCAAAAGCGGACGCACCGAACTTGCCGACAGGTTGGCGCGCATTGGAACAGATGTTCGCGTCAGCATTGCCTATCAAGACAGGCCGCGCGGTCTTGGCCATGCTGTGTCGTGCGCACGTGCAGCAGTTGGCGATGAAGCGTTTGCGTTGTTATTGCCAGATGAAATCATGGGCGACTCATCGTTGCTGTTACAGATGGCGCAGATGCATAACGCAACAGGTAAAACCGTAGTTGGGTTAAAGCGCGTGCCAAAAAATGAAGTCAGTGCATATGGAGTCATCACCACAACAGGAACAACAGGCGAACAAGGTGAAGTGACCATCACAGGAGTGGTGGAAAAACCATCAGTCGAAGAAGCACCGAGTGACATCATCATTATTGGTCGCTATGTATTAGCGCCCGACATGTTTGACATTCTTGAAACGCTTGCACCTGCGCCGAGTGGCGAAATTCAGTTGACTGATGCTCTGCTGATTGGAGCGAATGCAAGAACGGTAGATGGCGTGGTGAGCGATATTGAGCGCCACGACACGGGAACGCCAATGGGGTGGTTGCAGACCGTGATTGAGTTGACATTAAAACGCGAAGATGCGGGCGCCGAATTGAGAACATGGTTGAAAGGAAAGTTGTCATGAGCGAACTTAAAGTCACCATTGATCCAAAAGAAGTGGGCATGAGCGCAGAGCGTCTTGCTCGAATTGACTCGCACTTCAAGGATTACGTGGACGATGGCCGTTTGCCGGGCTATCACGTAGCAGTTGCTCGCTACGGGCAAATTGTGCACAGCAGCACGTATGGCATGCGCGATGTTGAAGCGAACTTGCCGATTGAGCAAAACACCATGTATCGCATTTATTCCATGACGAAACCGATCACATCAATCGCGCTGATGATGTTGGTTGAAGAAGGAAAAATTCAACTCACCGATGAAGTGAGCAAGTACATTCCGTCATTTGGAAATATTCGCGTGTTCACCGGTGGATCCTCGATGAAGCCAATCACAGCGCCATCTCGAGCACCGATGCGCATATGGCACTTGCTCACGCATACTGCTGGCCTGACGTATGGCTTTAATTATTACGACGCGACAGATGCCATTTATCGCACGCGTGAAGCCGAGTTTGCCAAAGAACACCCAAATCCAACGCTTGAGCAAGTGTGCGACAACTTCGCTGCAATGCCGTTGGTGTTTGAACCAGGGACATCATGGAACTACAGCGTGGCAACCGATGTAGTTGGCCGTTTGGTGGAGGTGATTTCGGGAATGCGCTTAGGTGATTTTTTTCAGAAGCGAATTCTTGGACCACTTGGCATGAACGACACGTCGTTTTATGTTGCCCCTGAAAAACAGTCGCGCTTGGCTGCGCTGTATGCCTTTGATCCGTCACCTGCCAAAAAGGTTCGGTACGGTGCGATTGAAGACCAAGTAGTCACGGAGCGTTCGTGGGATTCGGGCGGTGGCGGGTTGGTGTCGACTGCAGCTGACTACTGGAAGTTTTTGCAGATGTTGGAAAACGGTGGTGAGTTAAACGGTGCGCGCATCATTTCGCCTACCACGCTTGATCTGATGACGATGAACCACATTCCTGGAAACAAAGACATTTCCGATTGGGGTAGGCCAATGGGTGAAGAAGTGTTCTACGACGGACTTGGGTTTGGACTGGGTTTTGCAGTGGTCATTGATCAGGCAAAAACCAAAGTTGCGTGTTCAAACGGCACGTACAGCTGGGGTGGAATGGCGAGCACTGCATTTTGGATTGATCCGGTTGAAGAAATCACTGCAATGTTCTTCACGCAATTAATGCCGTCAACAACGCATCCAATTCGTCCTATCTTGCGCAGCTTGGTGTATCAGTCAATTACTGAATAACGCGCACAAATGAATTCGGTTCGTCGGTGACGAATCCGTGTTCATCAACTAGAACTTCAACGTCGCTGTCGAGAGCAAAACTGAAATAGCGCCATGTGTGTTCGTCTACACGTGTGTACATCTGCGGTTTCACCACTACGGCAAGAGTCTCGATATCAATGGTGATCACATTTTGTTGTGCGCTGTGACCAACGAGAAGCGGCAATCGACGAATCGGAATCACATTGGTAAATGGTGTTCCGCGTAAATCAATGTCTACACAACCGTCTAATTCAGTGCGATGTGCGCCATTCATTTCGCCCCAACGGCCATGACCGTCGGTTGCCAGCCACAGGTCGGGCTCTTCCATGTCGCGAAACAGCAGAAACTGTTGCACCATCCACGATGCGGACATGCGTAAAACGAACTGCGCGTTGTCCGCGCCAAGAGTTCCGTTGGCTGTCCAGCCTTCGTTTTCCCACTGCACCGTCACGGTGCTTTCGTGTGCTCCGTCGGCAGATTTCCAGGTGGCGCTATGGCCAGAAGGTCCGAGCGCGGGGTAGTTCACCATGGTTACAGCCTGTCACGCGGCGATACCGTTCAGACAGATGATTCCACTGCATGAGGCTCAAGAAACGGTGTTGGCAGGCTGCGCACCGTTGACGCCTCAGCAGGTTGCCTACACAGAAATGACTGGCAGGGTCTTGGATCAAGATGTTGTTGCGGTTGAGGACGTTCCACCGTTTCGAAACACTGCAGTTGACGGCTATGCCGTTCGCGCTGCCGATACAGAACAGGTTCCAGTAGAGCTTGTCGTTGTTGACACATTGGCTGCTGGTGCAGAACCAAAGATTGCAGTGAATGCTGGTGAAGCGATTCGCATTATGACGGGTGCGCCAATGCCTAATGGGGCAGACGCGGTGGTAATGGTGGAAGACACCGAGCGAGTTGGCGAAACGCATGTGCGCATTTCTCGTAGCGCAAAAGTTCGCGATGGCGTACGCGATGCAGGTAGCGATGTTCGCGCAGGCGAAACCGTGTTTGTTCGTGGCACGGTGTTGAATGCTGCAGGCATAGGTGTGCTTGCCAGTGTGAATGCGCGAATCGTGCGCGCGTTTCCTCGTGCGCGAGTTGCGCTGTTGTCAACAGGTGACGAGCTGGTTGTTGACGGCTCACCATTGCGCATTGGTCAAATTCGCGAGAGCAACCTCACCATGTTGCACTCCATGATTGCTGCAACAGGGTGCGAAGTGATCAATCTTGGCGTGGTGCGTGACGATGAAGCGGAACTAGAGCGTGTGCTACTCGAAGTGATCGAGCGTTGCGACGCCATTGTGACAAGCGGTGGCGTAAGCATGGGGGACTTCGATGTGGTGAAGGCTGTGCTATCAAAAATAGCCACCATGCAATGGATGCAGATGGCCATTAAGCCGGCTAAACCGTTCGCGTTCGGTCAACTGCAATCGAGTGATGGTCGCACCATTCCTATTTTTGGTTTGCCAGGTAACCCCGTGAGTTCGCTTATTAGTTATGAATTGCTCGCACGTCCTGCGTTGCGCAAAATGATGGGGCACACGGACAACTTGATGCGACCAGCAATTCGCGCTGTGCTGGACTCACCGTTGAAGCGCAAGCCAGACGGCAAGATTCACTTCATGCGAGTGTTTGGAGAATTTGCCGAAGACGGTCGCCTTCACGTGCGCGATTCGGGACCACAGGGCAGCCACCAATTGGCCAGTACCGCAATGGCAAATGGTCTTGCACACGTGCCCGATGGCAGTGGTTTGCAGGCTGGCGAACACGTTTCTGTGTACCTGCTGGGCTGACGGTACAACGGGTGCGAACCCTAGGCTGAGCCCGTGGAATTGATTGACCCGTTTGGCCGAACCGTGCGCGATTTGCGCATTTCGATTACCGATCGCTGCAATTTCCGATGCACTTACTGCATGCCCGCAGAGGGAATGAAGTGGCTGCCTCGTGAAGAGGTGTTGACCTACGAGGAACTACATCGCGTTGCCAGCATTTGCGTTTCACATTTTGACGTAGACGGAATTCGCCTCACCGGCGGCGAGCCAACCATGCGCGCACACTTTCCGGTGCTGATCAGCAAGCTTTCCGCATTACATGTTCCCGCTACGGCAAAGTCGCCGCGCGCAGGAAAGCCAATTGATTTGGCAGTGACGACGAACGGTGCAACGCTGCGCTTGATTGCCCAAGATCTCCATGATTCTGGACTACGCCGTATCAACATCAGCCTTGACACCCTGAAGAAGCAGCGTTTCTTTGAAATGACACGTCGCGACGAACTGGAACATGTGTTGGATGGCATTGATGCCGCAATCGCCTCTGGTTTCTCGCCAGTAAAAATCAATGTTGTAGTGCAACGTGGTGTAAACGACGACGAGATTGTTGACCTTGCAACATTTGGTCGCAACAAGGGAGTTGAGGTTCGCTTCATTGAGTACATGCCACTTGATGCAGATGGCGCATGGCAGAACAACCAAGTGGTTGGTCAGGACGAAATCGTTGACACCATTTCCAAGGTGTATCCACTTGAACTTGTTCCTGCTCGCGGTGCGGCCCCTGCAGATCGTTGGCGTTACTTAGATGGGTTGGGAACTGTTGGAGTAATTCCATCGGTAACAAAACCATTCTGCGGAGACTGCGATCGTGTGCGACTGACTGCTGATGGCCAATTCCGAACATGCTTGTTCTCAACCACCGAGTTTGATTTGCGAAAACTGTTGCGCAATGGTGGAAGCGATGATGATATTGCAGCAGAAATCAAACGCGCAGTCGGCACAAAGTGGGCTGGACATAACATTGGCAATGTCACGTTCGTGCGTCCGCGTCGTTCCATGAGCCAGATTGGTGGATGAACATGGGCAACACTCCAGAGTTCACTCACCTCGACGAGTCGGGCAATGCACACATGGTGGATGTGACTGCAAAGAATGCAACGGCGCGACGTGCAGTTGCACGATGCACGGTGACAATGAAACCAGAAACCGCCTCAGCAATTTCCAGTAAGGACATTCCCAAAGGCGACGTGATTGCCGCTGCGCGAATCGCCGGCATCATGGCTGCTAAACGCACAAGCGACATGATTCCGTTGTGTCACCCGCTGCAAATTGGTGCAGTGCGCATCGACTTTGAAGTGGGCGAGACCTTTGTGGCCATCGAGGCCCAAGTGGACACCGTGGACCGCACGGGAGTGGAAATGGAAGCCCTCCATGCCTGCTCGGTGGCCGCCCTCACCATCTACGACATGTGCAAGAGCGCAGACAAGGCAATGTCCATAGAGGGCTTGGCCCTATGGGAAAAGACGGGCGGCAAAAGCGGCCCCTACAAGCGGGCCACCAGCCAATAATCAGGCTTAAATCGGGGCCGTTTACCCCAAGTTGCCCGTTTTGTAGCAATTCTGTAATACAATTACGGACTCATGAGCAAACTGATTCTTCTCATCGTGGGCGCCGCTTGGCTTGCTGTCTTGCTCCCACCTCTAGTTCGTGCGCGCCTTAATGGCTCGCCAGCAAACTCGGTCACCAACTTTCGTCGTCAGTTGAACCACCTCGAAAGTGCGGGCGGTCGTTATCCGCAGCAGCAACTTCGTGGCATGGCCCGTCCTCTTGCTCCAACGCAACAGCGTCCTGCAGGTCGCGCGCAGCGCCCAGCCGCTTACGGTTCAATGACCGGGGCTCTTGTTCGCCAGTCCAGCACACGTCCGCAGTATCGCCCACAGAATGTTTCACCGGCAGCATTGCAACGCCAGAAGCGCCAGAACTTGGTATTTGGTCTTGCCGGAATCAGCTTCGCCTCGCTCATGCTTGGTGTGGCAACAGGGTCAACCGCGTTCGTCTACACCTTCATTTTGAGCCTGTTAGCCCTCGTTGGCTATTGCTACGTGTTGGTGCAAATGCGAGTGAAGCGCGACAACGAGCGTTACCTCTCGCAGTTCCGTCGTACCTACTAATTCAGGTCGCGTACACCTCAGTGGCTTAGAGCCGCGAACCGCTTGCCCGCTATTGTTTTTCGCGGGGGTAGATCATCATGTCAATGACATTTCTTGAAGCAAACGCTGCGGTAACTGGCCCAGGCCAAATCTTTGAGCTGATTGACGGCGAAGTGCGTGGCGTGAAGATGAAGGTGTTTAAGAATGCGCCAGCACACCTTGGTCAAGTGTTTGCCGGCTCACGCGGACATGGTGACAAAACCTTCCTTGTCTACGAAGACGAGATCATTACCTTTGCTCAGGCTGCCGATCGCATTGACGCGCTTGCTTCGTTGCTAGTCAATATATATGGCGTAAAGAAAGGCGATCGCGTAGCGGTAGCCATGCGCAACTTCCCTGAATGGGTCATGTCTTTTGCGGCAATCATTTCAGTTGGCGCAATCAACGTGTCAATGAACTCATGGTGGACAGAAGACGAAATGGATTTCGCACTTGAAGACTCTGGTGCAACGGTGCTTATTTGCGATCAGCAACGGTTTGATATTGGTGCTGCCAGTTGCGTGAAGAAGAACGTCAAAGTGTTGGTTGTTCGTGCAGAGAAGCCGCTGCCTGCAGGTGTCGATAAGTGGGAAGAGGTTTTGCCACTTGGCGACAAACACCCTGGTGCAGACATTTCGCCAGATGATGACGCAACTATTTTGTACACCTCGGGAACCACCGGTCGTCCGAAGGGCGCTGTATCGACTCATCGCGCCATCATTTCTTCGATCATGGCGTTTTCGGCTCGCAACACTATTTTCCAAATGTCGGGAACAAAACTGAAAGACGTTGATGGACCAGAAGTTCCAACATCATTCATTCTCATTGTGCCGCTCTTCCACGTAACGGGTTGTGTGCCAGTGATGCTCAGCTGCTTTGTTGCCGGTTTGAAGCTGGCAATCATGTACAAATGGGATCCTGAGAAGGCGCTTGAAATGATTGAGCGCGAGCAAATCACGAACTTTGTCGGCGTTCCAACACAAAGTTGGGACTTAGTGAACTCACCAGCGTTCGAAAAGTACGACACCTCAAGCTTGCGCGCAGTAGGTGGCGGCGGTGCTCCTTCGCCAACTTCGTTGGTTGGAAAAGTCAACGACAAAGTGAAGAACGGCAACCCACAACTTGGTTACGGCATGACCGAAACCAATGCGTTCGGACCAGCAATTACGGGTTCTGACTACTTGTCGCATCCAACCAGCACGGGCCGTGCTTCGTGGCCAATGTTGGTGGAAGTTCGTGATGAAAACTTGAAGCCAGTGCCAACAGGGCAGTCGGGTGAAATTTGGTTCTTCGGTCCAATGCTCATTCGTGGTTACTGGAACCGACCAGATGCAACTGCTGAAACCATCGTTGATGGTTGGTTGCGCTCTGGCGACTTGGGTCGCCTCGATGCCGACGGTTATGTCTACGTTGAAGACCGCGTAAAGGACATGATTCTTCGTGCTGGCGAAAACGTGTACGGCGCAGAAGTAGAAAGCGC
>SXGQ01240432.1_pt1 | contig 15339 bp, 12 predicted proteins | sample 3178371 | NCBI WGS metagenome assembly SXGQ01 (sample SAMN11356859, study PRJNA531348) | freshwater metagenome | isolation source: freshwater sample F1-20 | place: China: Fuxian Lake, Yuxi | collected 2017-12-25
CGCTACTTCGCCACCAAGACGCGCAAGTTCATCATTGCCGACGCCCCCGGCCATGAGCAGTACACGCGCAACATGGTCACGGCCGCCGCCGGCAGCGATGCCGCCGTCGTGCTGGTGGACATCACCAAGCTGGACCTGTCGCAAGACGAAGTCGTGCTGCTGCCGCAGACGCGCCGCCACTCGCTGCTGGCCCAGCTGCTGCGCGTGCCCAGCATCGTCTTCGCCATCAACAAGATCGATGCGCTGATTGAGCCCGGCACCGGCTTCGCCAAGGTCAAGACGGCGCTGGACAAGTTCGCGGCCGCCGCCGGCCTGAACGTGGCCGCCACCGTGCCCGTCAGCGCGCTGCGTGGCGACAACGTCACCCAGCCGCTGGACGCGCCGTGGTGGAACGGCGAGAGCCTGCTGCAGGTGCTGGAGCGCCTGCCCACGCTGAGCGAGCGCGCCGACGCACCGCTCTCCCTGCCCGTGCAGTACGTGCAGAAGAACGCGCACCAGTCCGAAGGCACCGGCTTCCAGCCACGCGTGCTGTGGGGCCGCATCGCCCACGGCGCGGTGAAGGCCGGCGACACCATCGAGGTGCTGCCGTCCAAGCAAACGGCCGTCGTCGCCGAAGTGCGCCTGGCCGGCGAGACCGTGCCCATCGCTGAAGCCGGCGACTCCGCCGGCCTCGTGCTGGACCGCCAGCTCGACGTCAGCCGCGGCGACTGGATCGTCACGCCCGGTTCGGCCGCGCAGACCAAGACCTTCCCCGCCACGCTCGCCTGGCTGGACACCGAAGCCGCCAAGCTCGGCCGCAAGTACTGGGTGCGCCACGGCAACAAGTGGGTGCAGGCACGCATCTCGGCCATCGACTCGGTGCTGGACATCAACACGCTGCAGCCGCAGGACGCGCACGAGCTGCCCGTCAACACCATCGGTCGCGTGCAGATGGAAGTGCAGCACGAGTTGCCCGTGGAGCCCTTCGTGGACAACCGCGTCGGCGGCGCACTGATCGTCGTGGACCCCGCCAGCCACCGCACCAGCGGCGCGCTGCTGGTGGACCGCCAGGCGGTCACCACCGAAGAGGACTGGTGATGAGCGGCAAGGTGATCTTCGTCAGCGCCGGCCCCGGCGCCGCCGACCTGATCACGCTGCGCGGCGCCCGTGCGCTGTCGCAGGCCGATGTCGTGCTGGCCGACGCCTTAGCCGACCCGGCGCTGCGCGACCTCGCCCCGCAAGCCCGCTGGGTGCAGGTCGGCAAGCGCGGGTTCGAGCATTCGGCCAAGCAGACCGAGATCAATGCGCTGCTGGTGAAAGCCGCGCAGGAGCACGCCGTCGTCGTGCGCCTGAAGGGCGGCGACGCCAGCGTCCTCGGCCGCCTGGAAGAAGAGCTGACCGCGCTGGCTGAAGCCGGCATCGCCAGCGAAGTCGTCCCCGGCGTCACCGCCGCGCTGGCGGCCGCCGCGCAGGCCCAACGCCCGCTGACCCGCCGTGGCCGCGGGCGCAGCGTCAGCCTGACCACCGCCATGACCGAGGCCGGCGAGCTGCGCGCCGCGCACTCGGCCGACACCGAAGTCTTCTACATGGCCGGCCGCCAGTTGCCCGCCCTCGGCCGCCAGTTGCTGGCCGCCGGCTGGGCGCCCGACACACCCGCGCTGGTCGTCTCCCGCGCCGGTTGCGCCGATGCGCTGACCAGTGAACACCGCCTCGCCGACCTGGCCGCCGCCGCGCTGCTGCACCGCGGCCGCCCCACAGTTGTCACGGTCGGCGCCGGTGCTGCCGCGCTCGCGACACCGGGCAAACCCGCGTCGCCCACTAAAATCGCTGTTTCGCCTGAACTTTTGCAGGCCACCCTTACTCCGAACCGATCATGACCCACGTCGTAACCGAATCCTGCATCCGCTGCAAATACACCGACTGCGTCGACGTCTGCCCGGTCGACTGCTTCCGCGAAGGCCCGAACTTCCTGACGATCGATCCGGACGAGTGCATCGACTGCGCCGTGTGCATCCCCGAGTGCCCGGTCAACGCGATCATGCCGGAGGAGGATGTGCCCGGTGACCAGATCCACATGATCAAGATCAACGCGGATCTGGCCAAGAACTGGCCCAGCATCACCAAGCGCAAGCCTGCGCTGCCCGATGCCGACGAGTGGAAAGACAAGACGGGCAAGCTGCCTGAGCTGATCCGCTGAACTTCGGCGCCCTGCCCCGCGGCGCCCGCTTTCATGCAAGCACCTCTGCACACTGACGTCATCGAGACCGACGCCGTCATCGTCGGCGCCGGCCCGGTGGGCCTGTTCCAGGTCTTCGAATTGGGCCTGCTGGAAATCAAGGCCCACATCATCGACAGCCTGGCCTACCCAGGCGGCCAGTGCATCGAGCTGTACCCCGACAAGCCCATCTACGACATCCCGGCCGTGCCCGTGTGCACAGGCAAGGAACTGACCGACAACCTGCTCAAGCAGATCGAGCCGTTCGGCGCGACCTTCCACCTGGGCCAGGAAGTCACCCTCGTGCAGAAGCAGGACGATGGCCGCTTTGCCGTCGAGACGAGCAAGGGCACGCGGCTGCTCACCAAGACGGTGTTCATCGCCGGCGGTGTCGGCAGCTTCCAGCCGCGCACGCTGAAGGTCGAAGGCATCGAGCCGTTCGAAGGCACGCAGGTCCACTATCGCGTGAAAACGCCCGCAGACTTCGCCGGCAAGCACCTGATCATCATGGGCGGCGGCGACTCGGCCCTCGACTGGACGCTGAACTTCTGCGCCGGCAACGCCGACGGCAACCCGCACAAGGCCGAGAGCGTCATCCTCGTGCACCGCCGCGACGGCTTCGCCGCCGCGCCCGCCAGCGTCGCCAAGATGCGGGCGCTGTGCGACGCGCAGGAGATGCAGTTCATCGTCGGCCAGGCCACGGGCATCGACGTGCGCGATGGCCAACTCACCGGCGTCAAGATCACCGGCAACGACGGCGTCACGCGCGTCGTGCCCTGCGACCGGGTGCTCACGTTCTTCGGCCTGTCGCCAAAACTCGGCCCCATCGCCGACTGGGGTCTCGCGCTGGAGCGCAAGCAGGTCGTCGTCGACACCGAGAAGTTTGAAACCAGCGTGCCCGGCATCTTCGCCGTGGGCGACGTGAACACCTACCCGGGCAAGAAGAAGCTCATCTTGAGCGGCTTCCACGAAGCGGCGCTGGCTGCCTTCGGCGCTGCGCCTTATGTCTTCCCTGACAAACGCGTGCACCTGCAGTACACGACCACCAGCCCCAAGCTGCACAAGGTGCTGGGCGTGGAATCGCCCGTGTTCGACTGAGCCGCCAGGCCCCGCACGCCAAGCCGCCTTCGGGCGGCTTTCCTACATCTGCGTGTGTCGAAACCGGGCATGCTGGTTCGTCGTTCCAGACCACCGCAATGCAAGGAGACCGACATGCGTGTCATGGTGATCGTGAAAGCCACGGCCGACTCCGAGGCTGGGCGCCTGCCCACCACCGAGGAGTTCACCGCGATGGGCGCGTTCAACGAAGAGCTCGTCAAGGCCGGCATCCTGGAGATGGGCGACGGCCTGAAACCCACCTCTGCGGGCAAGCGCGTGCGCTTCTCGGGCGCCAACCGTGCCGTCATCGACGGCCCCTTCGGTGCGCCCAACGACCAGATCGCCGGCTTCTGGATCTGGAACGTGGCGTCGCTCGACGAAGCCATCGAGTGGGTCAAGCGCTGTCCCAATCCGATGCGAGGTGACAGCGAGATCGAGATCCGCCCGTTCTACGAAGCCGCCGACTTCGGCGACCGTTACACCGACGAGCTGCGCGCGCAGGAAGACAAGCTGCGCGCCGAGGTGGCGGCGCGCCAGGGCGGCTGAAACCGCCCGTAGAATCCGGCCCGACGCGTTGCCTCGTGCAGCGCGTCTTCGCTAGGGGTGTTGATGGCCTGGCGCCATCGACTGAGACAGTCCCTTTGAACCTGATTGAGGTAATCCTCGCGCAGGGAAGCAGCCGAACCGCAGCCCCATTCACGTTCCGTCTCTCGGGGGCCAGGCGTCTTCAGTGTTTGCCGACCTGCCATCGCTTTTCATCACGATGGCACGACCTTCTCTTTCCGTCCTCGGCGCCGCCTCGGCGCTGCTCGCTGCCGGCCTCGCTGGCGCCCAAACCCTGCCCCAGGTCAGCGTGACCGGCAAGGCGGTTGAAGTCGCCCCCAGCCTCGCCGGCTTCAGCGACCCACCCGCCAAGCTGCCGCTGCAAGCGCTGAGCCTGCCGGCCGAACGCCTGGCCGACCTCGGCATCACCCAGTTCTCGGGCCTCACCAAGGTCGACGCCTCCGTCTCCGACGCCTACAACGCCGCCGGCTACTGGTCGCAGCTCAAGGTGCGCGGCTTCGACCTGGAAAACCGCTTCAACCTGCGCCGCGACGGCCTGCCCATCAACGGCGAAACCGCGCTGTCGCTGGCCAACAAGTCGGCCATCGAGGTGCTGAAGGGCAGCTCCGGCATGCAAGCCGGCACCAGCGCGCCGGCGGGGCTCGTCAACTTCGTCGTCAAGCGCCCGCTGGCCGATGACGCCACGACCCTGGTCCTCGGCGCCATCCAGCACGGCACGGTGGAAGCCAGCCTCGACCATTCACAGCGCTTCGGCACCAACCGCGAGTTCGGCGTGCGCGTGAACCTGGCCGCGGCGCATCTGGACCCGCAGGTGCGCAACACGCAAGGCAAGTCCCACACCGCCGCGCTGGCTGCGGACTGGCGCCTGAGCCCCGACACGCTCGTGGAGGCCGAGGTGGAGTTCAACCGCCAGAGCCAGCCCAGCCAGGACGGCTTCAGCCTGCTGGGCAACCAGCTGCCCGATGCCCGCCGCATCGACCCGCGGCTGAACCTCAACAACCAGCCCTGGACGCTGCCCGTCGTCTTCGACAACACGCACGCCTCGCTGCGTGTGCAGCACAAGCTCGCCGGCGAATGGCGTGCCCAGGCACACCTGGGGTTGCAGCGCCTGCGCACCGACGACCGCAACGCCTTTGCCTTCGGCCTGGACTGCAACGAGAACAGCAGCTTCGACGGCGTGTACTACTGCGACCGCTACGGCCCGGACGGCCGCTTCGACCTCTACGACTTCCGCAGCGAGAACGAGCACCGCGACACCACGTCGCTCGACCTTTCCGCCAGCGGCCCCGTGCACCTCGCCAGCCTGCGGCACGACCTCACCGTCGGCGGCCTGACGAGCCAGTTCAAGAGCCGCTTCCAGAAGCAGGCCTACAACTTCACCGGCATCGGCCACATCGACGGCAGCGTCGTCACCGCGCCCAAGCCCGACCTGACTGGCGAGAACACCAACCGCGACGAACGCAGCAACGAGCTCTACCTGCGCGACCGCGTGGTGCTGAGTGCCGACACCAGCGCCTGGCTGGGCCTGCGCCACACCCGGCTGCACCGCGAGAGCGTGCGCACCGAAGGCTCGCGTGCCACCGACTATTCGCAGAGCGTCACCACCCCCTGGATCGCACTGAGCCACGCCATTGCCCATGACTGGCTGGTCTACGCGAGCTGGGGCCAGGGCGTTGAAAGCGAAGTCACACCCAACCGCGCGCGCTACAAGAACGCCGGCCAGGCCTTGCCCGCCTTGAAGAGCCGCCAGATCGAAGCCGGCCTGAAGACGGGCACCCAGCGCGTCGAAGGCTCGTTGACCGTGTTCGACATCCGCCGCCCGTTGTGGCGCGACATCGGCAGCTGCGACGTGAACGACAGCTGCGAACGCCTGGCCGACGGCGTGGCCCGCCACCGCGGCATCGAAGCCAGCGCCGACCTGAAGTGGGCCGGCGGCGGCGTGCTCGCCAGCGCCATGCACCTGCGCGCCCGCCGCCAAGGCAGTGCTGACGCCAGCCTCAACGGCCTGACGCCCCCCAACGTGCCCAAGACCACGCTGAAGGCCCAGGCCCGGCAGGAACTGCTGCCCGGCCTGCAGGCGCAGTTCGGCCTGCGCTACGAAAGCCAGCGATTCGCCACGCCCGACAACGGCATCCCCGTGCCCGCGTGGACGGTGGCCGATGCCGGCCTGCGCTACACGCAAGGCGTGGGCAACCAGACCTGGGTCTGGCGCGCCGCCATCGACAACCTCACCAACCGCCGCGCCTGGCGCGAGTCGCCCTGGCAGTTCGAGCACAGCTACCTCTACCCGCTCGAACCGAGAACTTTGCGCGCGAGTCTTGAGGTTCGCCTCTGACCCCTTGAAAAAACTGCTATAGTCACGGGCTCTGTTCCTCGATAGCTCAGTCGGTAGAGCGCCGGACTGTTAATCCGTAGGTCCCTGGTTCGAGCCCAGGTCGGGGAGCCAACAGAATCACGTCGAAAGACGGCAAGACGCACGCTGCAACCGCTTGGCGTGCCGACATACAAATCAATTCCTCGATAGCTCAGTCGGTAGAGCGCCGGACTGTTAATCCGGAGGTCCCTGGTTCGAGCCCAGGTCGGGGAGCCACTCAAGAAGCCTCACATGCGAAAGCGTGTGGGGCTTTTTTTCTTGTTGTTGAACCGCCCCGCGCTGTGTCAACGCTCCTTAACTAGGAGAAACGGCAGGTCATCATGATCTTGGCTCCTGCCGGGGGTTAAGCACGTTCGTCCAACTCGCGGAGCGTCACGCCCTGTTCTGTTCGCCAAGCCGTGAGCCCATTCGCATTGCCGCCTTTGATCGTTGCAGCGGCCGCGGAAGGGCTGGAAAACTCCGCATCCTTCACGAAGCGTAAGAGGCCTTTGTCCAAGGTGATCACACCCTCATCCAGTAGCTGCTGGCGCAGGCTCTTCACCCACTGCTGTGCGGACGGTCGCTCTTCCGCAACTGCCGTCGATCCCTTGTAGATGACGAATCCATTGGGGCTCCGCTGGCCCTGGGCTTTCGCATTCTTGATGGTGCAGAACATCAAGCCGGCGCCGGAAGTTACCGCGGCTGGCTGGACAACGGGAGACAGGATGTCTGAACCAAGGACTGGCAGGAGTTGCCGAATCCTAGCCAGGAACACTTCCATGTCTTCGCGATCGGATTCCGGCAGCTTGGAACCACCGGCTTGGTTCTGCTCAAGTACATATCGCCCAATTGCAGTGGCCTCAGCAAGGATCCGGCTTTCTAGATAGCGAACATGTGCCTTGGTGAGATTCTCGTCCTTGCTCAAGAACGCGATCGCCGCGACCCAGAACTCCTTGGACTTGTGCTGCCTGAAACGATCTCTAAGAACTTCAGCCTCGCCGACGTAGGCCCGTGGAGCATTCGTCTCAGGGTCAGTGCCGAGCAGTATGTAAACGCCAGGCTTGTCCAGCTCCTCTCGCGAGAAAAGCTGTTCGAGCTCCGTTCTGGGGGCCGCAATCGCCTTGCCGCTCCAATTTGAAATTTCGGCAGTCCGCAAGCTCTTTGCGTCGCCATGAGGCAAAAAGAGTTTTATCGTCGCAGAGGTCATGTACCTGATTCTGCCTCCCAGGCTGAGCAGCTTGCGGGCCTGCTACTCCATAGACTTTTGGTTCGAACCCCGGTCGAGGAGCCCCTCAAAAAGCCTCCGTCGCGAAACGAAGGGCGCCTTTCTTGGTCACGCGGCTCGATGATCGACTCAGCAAGCATGGAGGCCTCAGCGCGACAAGTGGTCTAGGAAGGGTCGAGATTTACGAACTTAGTCGCGACCTCTTTGAGCTCGCGCGATGCATGCCCCCAGAAGACCACATGAACGGGAATGCCGCGCTTCTTGAGCTTTTCGATCGCCGGCACGTAGTCCGCATCACCTGACACGAGGGTGAACTCGTCACCCTGCTGGTAGATCTCGTAAGAGTCTTCCATCATCGTCGCGACGATGTCGGTGTCGATCTTCTTCTCATGATTGGCCACGTTACGGTCATACACACCACCACATCAAAGCCATTGCGCTCTGCGGCCTGCCAAACAGAGTCGTTCTTTGGTGGTCGTGAGCCGAACAGTGCGGCTCGGCGCACTTCAGCTTTCTCACCGCCTGCGAACTGGAAAAGCTTGCCAAAGTCGAGCTTCCAGTTGTAGTCGCAGATCTTGTTCTGAACCGCCGACCAAACATCGGGCGCATGGCCATGCTTGGCTGCCGCGACATGCATCCCCTCGATCCAGACGTTCGAGTTGTCGACATACAAGAGATTTGCCACCTCGCCTCCCGCTTTGCCCTTTCATTCTGAGCACCGCGCTAGCAACGCATGTCGGGACATTCGCGGGCGATCGGTGCCCGGGGGAGTCTGAACCTCTGACGCACTGCATAACCCTCTCGATCGCCGCCTTCCTAATGGCCTCGATGTGGTCTGCCCCTTAAAAATGCGCGAACATTGATGGCCCCTCCACTGCACCTCAAGTAAGAAGGCGCAGAAGTGGGCGTTCTCGGATTCGGGCAGCAAGAGGCAATCCGCGATCATGCCGCTATGTCGCTCACCCGACCATCATGTCGATCTGGATGGCGCCTCCCCGGCGCCGAGGCTACCGTGGCATGCGATCTTGACACCAGCCGGCGCCTGAAGGCCAGCCACCCGCCACGCAACAACAACGCTTACACTGGTCGGTTGCGCGCCGGCCTGGATACGCGCACAAACCGGAGCAGAAGAAATGTCATTGCGCGTAAGCGAAACAGAAACTGTAATCAAGCGAATTATTCCGTATTTGCACCGCCGCGGCTATGACATCGAAAGCGATCTCCACTTTGAAGTCCTTTCCAAATCAATAGAGAGGTATGAAGCCGGCTACGTTGACATTCTTGTATGGGTCGATAAGGCATCTGGCAAAAACAGCCAGGCTGATTTCCTTATTGAGGCCAAGCGGGTTGCCAAAGTGCTGACAGATAAGGACAAAAAGCAGGCAATCTCGTACACCAAAGATCTTAGTCTGCAAGTCCCTTTCGTAGTAGTAGCCAACGGAACAGACATTCGATGCTTCAACTCCACCACTGGCGCTCCGTTGAAATGGAACGGAAAGATAGCCGCCAAGATTCCGGCCAAGGCACAGCTTAAGCACGTTCGAGCACAGTTTAAAAAAGACCAAAACGCCGACGACATCGAACTCAAAGGGGAAGATGGGCGCCCGAGTGGCATCTCCTCACTGCCTTATCGCCCTGGCCTTCCTTTGCGACAGCTGAATGCGCTTTTCTCGCGCTGCCACGATGCAATCAGAAAGCACGAGAAAGATGAAGGGCACATATTTGATGATTTCTCCAAACTTCTCTTTCTAAAGCTTCTGGAAGAAAAGGCAGACATTGATCAAAATTTTGATCTACCATACAGCTATCTCTTTCACGAACTAGCTGCATATCCGGACGCCCGCTCCGACCAAGTTGAGAGCGCCATAAAGGATATGATCGAAAAGATCAAAAAGAACACCACTTATGGTGAGGTACTCGCGGACGCCTTGAATCTAAAGAATTCGCGGACTTTCCACTACATTGTCAAACAGCTAGCCGGCGTATCTTTCAATGATAGCGCCATGGACTCGAAGGGCGCTGCGTTTGAGTTTTTTGTCCGAGCCACCCTTAAAGGGAAAAAGCTAGGACAGTATTTCACACCTAGGCCTTTAGTGCGACTTATGGGTGCACTCATAGGACGTCAAAAGATCATCAATAGTCTACTTAGCGGACAAGCCCCGAAAGCACTTGACCCAGCCTGTGGGACAGGGGGATTCCTGGTGTTTTTGATGAGCGATAGCCTTCGCCTTGCGGACGAACTATTGGCAAAGCGATCTATTACCAAGTCAACCCACGAGAGCTTGGTTTATCGTCTCCGACGCAACGTATTCTTCGGCTCAGACGCGAACGAAGGAGTCGCATGCGCGGCGAAGATGAATATGATTGTTGCCGGGGACGGGCACTCCAATATTAAGGCAGAGAATAGTCTGTCAGTCAAAGCCAAAAATTGGGACGTCCGCGATCCAGATTGCAACTTCATTGTTACCAATCCACCCTTTGGAACAAGCGAAGAGGGAGCCTTGACGCAGGCAGACTTTAAGCAATTCACCCATCAGACGCCGAAGGGTCAATGGCTATTTCTGCAAAAGATGGTGTTATCAACCGTTGAGGGCGGAGAGATTTGCAGTGTTATCGACGAAGGCGTACTTAATACCGACTCTGCCGCCGACATCAGGCGATGGATTTTAAGTCATTGCAAACTTTTAGCAGCAGTGCGACTACCCGATGAAACATTTAAGCCAAACAAGATAAATGTAAAGTCGAGTGTACTTTATCTCCAGCGCAAGACGGAAGAGGAATTAGCCCTGGGAGCTGACATCTCCCATAACATCGCGTTCATTGATTTGGATAGTTTGGGCATGGACGGAACGGGCGACCCTCTTCGAGGGTTTGATTTCGAGGCCCTACTAAATGATGTCGAAAGTAAATGGCTTGATGCTTCCGGACTAAGAGCAGGCTCCACCCAAGGCGAGGGGTGGCGCGCCTTTTATCTGCCAACTTCGCTGATACTGGATAGCGAAGAAAATCCTACGACCCGCATCGATGTTAAGTTTTGGAATCCGGAAGTGCGAACGGTAATCTCCGACATTTTCGCTGCGGGAAAAACCATTTCAGAGCTCAATCTCATTCCCACAAGCAGAGGAAGCAGCCCGCCGGCCGACAGCTATGTAGACGAGGAGGACGGATATGCCTTAGTGGTCAAGGCCGGCAGCAATATTACAAAGTATGGCGAATTAGTAGTAGCCGGCGATTGGATTGAAAAAAGCACCTACGACGAGTTCGTAACCAAAGCAACAACGCAAGGGAAGAACCTTAATCTCCTTCAAGAAGGCGATGTGCTTGTTTCATCTACTGGCGACGGGACGCTCGGAAAAGCTTGTGTTTATAGGACGCACGATGGAAGACCCGCCGCAGCCGTCGCAGAGGGGCACGTTTCAATTATCCGGGTCGATCCAAGCGTTGTTGATCCGGAATATCTTTGTGACTACTTGCGAGCGGGCTTCGGAGCGCTGCAGATTGAACGGTTATACACGGGCTCTACCGGCATGATCGAACTTACACCGGCAGCGCTGGACACCGTCGCGGTTAATTTGCTTCAAAGCGTGGCAGAGCAAAGGAAGGCCTCTCTGGCGCTGCGCGCAGGTGAAAGGCTTGCACGTGCCGAAGCACAGAAGGCAGACGGGGATCTAAAGAGTGCTGCCGCCAGTTTCCGGAGCTCTACCGAAAAGCTGACCACACGCCCCACCAGTCGTAAAGTCTCCTAATGGGGAGGTGTTTGATGCAAATAAGCCCTTCGCCATTAAATTGAGGCGGGCTTCTTAATGGCAACTTCACGGAGTTACCTCTGCTTATGCAGCACAGAATGCACCGATTCAGCCATACTCGGTAGTAGTTTCATGGTTCGACACTGGCGCAACATGGAGCAGCCGAGGGCTAAAGTCGAAGTGGCCTGCCGCGGCTACTGCAGCCGAGAAGGGGATCAAGGATTTCGCGGTTAAGCTGGTTGACATAAGGCATCACCATCGATGCTGTATCGGAGACCTCCCTTACGGTGGCTTTCGTGCTTCGGGCCGGTAGGCCTGTAGCTACTCTTGCAGGCCCTTGAGCAGTTGCCCTCTCTGCGCCTTCGAGAGCTTGTGCCAATGCAGCAATAGCTCGGCCGTCTGGTCGTCAGGCGAGTAGAAATACTCCACCGGCACATCCAACGCCTTCGCCAGGTTCTGCGCAATGTTGAACCTCGGGGTGTGCACGCCCCGCTGGTACTGGCTCATCCGCACGCTGGCAGCGTCTTCGATCTCGGCGGCCACCGCCACTTGTTCCAGCGTCATCCCCGCGCGCTCCCGCGCCTGAACAAACCTCCGAGCGAACACCGGCAAGCCATCCGTCCTTGCTGGGCTCTTCGTCACGGCGTTCTTAGGGAAAGTCTTCACCTAAGCAACTCTTAGGTATTCGGCTATCCTTGTCCCTAAGTTTTTCTTAGGCGCCAACAATGACGCGCCTAAAGGAACGAGTTCATTTCCAAACACGCGGAGCAACCTATGCCCTACCGTTTCTGGGATGCAGCACGCTGGTTCAACGGCACCCTCTGCTGCCGCTACGTGGTGGTGCAGGCCGGCAGCCTCCGCGTCCCGACGTGGAACGACGGGGTGATGGTTGCGTCCGAATGGCACTGGGCGCTCGGGCTCTTCACCGATGGGCGTTTCGAGGTATTGGGTGCGTGGCGCGGCGGCGGTGCCGCAACGGCTGCGCAGATCGCGCAAGACCTGCATGACCGCGGCATCGACCGCATCAAGGCGCTCGCAGCGAACGGCTGGCAGATCGCCGCGATGGCGCGCTTTCATCCCAAGATGTGCCGCTCCAGCGCGGCTGAGCTTGCCGAGTCCGGCGCCTTTGGCCCGCGCATGCGGCGGGCCATCCGCTGGACCGATGCTGCAGCACAGCGGCTGCAGGCACGCATGCAGCGCGCCGTGCAGAAACAGGCGCCGTTTACCAATGCCGCAGCGGCGGCGGATTTCATCGCGCAGGCATTCCAACGGGCAGACCGCGATCTGCTGGACGACCGATGGGACCGTGCCCGTCCAGCGCCCTATGGCGCCAGCGCTTCCGCTGCCGCGCTGGCCCTCCCCCGCTGACCGCCATGTCGGCACGGCTGCTGACGAACTGGCAAGACACCCTGGCGCGGGTGAAGGGCGCGCTGCAGCGGCGCGGGCGCACTGCGCATGAGGCCGAGGATCTGGTTCAGGAGGCGTGGCTGCGTCTGGCCCGTTATGAAGACGAGCGGGCGCCCGTCGAGAAGCCCGAGGCGTTCCTGATGCGCACGGCGCTGAACCTGTCCATCGACGCCCACCGCATGAGCGTTCAACGCGGGGAGCACCTGCTGCTGGAGCACGCCGTGCTGATCGACACGGCCACGTCGATGGAGGCCATGCTGCTGGCCAAGGAGCGCACGGCCCGCCTCAGCGTGGGGCTGAGCCGCCTGAGCCAGAAGACGCGCGACGTCTTCCTCGCGCATCGCCTCGATGGCCTGCCCTACGCCGAGATTGCGGCGCTTCACGGCATCAGCGTCTCCACCGTGGAGTACCACATGGCCAAGGCCACGCTGCGTCTCACCCAGTGGATGGAAGGCTGGTAGACGCAGGCCGCCGCCCGGAGTTCCCACATGAAAAAGCCACCCCTGGGGTGGCTGGCAGGAGTGCCCGCCGCCTTGGCGGCGGTCTGTCGGGGCCGGGCAAGCCCAGGGCGGTTGGCTCGTCAGCCCGCGCGCTTGCGCCGGCTCGCGAATGCCGTCAGCGCCAGGCCGCCCAGCAGCAAGGCATAGCTGCCCGGCTCCGGCACCGCGCTGATCTGCACGCTGACCGGCGTGCTGCCGTAGAGGAAGCTGCCGTTGTTGCCAACGGCGAAGTCGAGGTACGCGCCGGCAGCCAGCGTGACGGTCAGCGGGGTGAACACCGAGGCGTCGGTGGTGTTGCTGAACGACTGGAGCGGGTTGGCCGCATCGCCATTGAGGATGATCAGGCCCTGCATGCTGCCGATGTCACCGGCGAAGAACTGGCCCGTCACCGTGTAGGCGCCTGCCGTGGGCGCGGTGAACCGAAGGATGGCCAGATCGCCATAGGCCGCCGGCCCAGCATGCAGGCTCAGTTGCCCGGTGCCCACGCCGTTCGCCGGGGCACCGGTATTGAGGAACACGGAGGGGGTGCCCAGCGTGCTGTAGTTGCTCATGGCCCAGGCCGACGCGCCGCGCACGTCGAACAGCGTCATCGCGTAGCCGGCGCCGGCTGAAGGGGAGTAGCCATAGCTCCAGACGCTTCCCGGATTGCTCTGCGTCTGGAAATCGGCCGCGGCGTCGTAGTCGGCGGCGTGCGTGGCGGTGCTCGCCAGAACGCCAGCCAGCGACATGGCCGCGAAGAGGTGCCTGCTGTTCATGTGTGCTCCCAGGAAGAAATATGGGCTGCAGTCTTGCGCGCACTGTGGTTGCCTGCCATACCCCAACGAGGGGAGCGGCCGATGTCCGCTTTTCCGAAAAGGGACCGCCTCCCTGCTGGAGGCCGCCGTGCGCGCCCCCAGGTCGCAGTGCCGGGCTCCCTAGAATGCGGCATCCGCCGGCGCCATCAGCACGCCACTGCCAGCCTCATTGCCTGTCGAATGAGGCTTTTCTTTTGCCTGGAAGACCGTCCTTGCACACCCTGGAGCAACTTCGTGCGGGCGCGCTGCGCGGCGCGCAACGCCTGACCTTGCGCGCAGGCCTGCGCGAGTTGCCGCCCGAGGTCTATTCGCTGGCCGATTCGCTGGAAGTGCTGGACCTGTCTGGCAACGAGCTGGCCGCCCTGCCCGACGACCTGCCCCGGCTGCACAAGCTGCGCGTGATCTTCTGCGCCAACAACCGCTTCACGCAGGTGCCCGAGGTGCTGGGCCGCTGCGAGGCGCTGGAGATGGTGGGCTTCAAGGCCAACCAGATCACCGACGTGCCGGCCGCCTGCCTGCCGCCCCGGTTGCGGTGGCTGATCCTGACGGACAACCAGATCACCGCCCTGCCCGAGACGCTGGGCCAGCACCCGCTGCAGAAGGTGGCGCTGGCTGGCAACCGGTTGCGTGCCCTGCCCGCCAGCCTGTCGGCGTGCAACAGCCTGGAGCTGCTGCGCATCTCGGCCAACCAGCTGGGCGGCCTGCCGGACGGGCTGCTCACGCTGCCCCGGCTGACGTGGCTGGCACACGGCGGCAACCCGTTCAGCGCTGCGCAGGAAGCCGACGCGCTCGACCACACGCCGCTGCCGCTCGTGGCATGGCCCCGGCTAGAGCTGCAGGCGCTGCTCGGCGAAGGGGCCTCGGGCCACATCCACCGCGCAGCCCTGCCGGATAGCCGGCAGGTGGCAGTGAAGGTGTTCAAGGGCGAGGTGACCAGCGACGGCCTGCCCACCACCGAGCTGGCCGCCTGCCTGCGGGCCGGTGCGCACCCGCAGCTGATCCCAGCCATCGGCCGGCTGGCCGAGCACCCCGCCGGCGCCGACGGGCTGCTGATGCCGCTGATCGCCCCGCAGTTCCGCGTGCTGGCAGGGCCGCCGAGCCTCGCCTCCTGCACCCGCGATGTCTACGACCCGGCGCTGCGCTTCACACCGCCGGCCGCCGTGGCGCTGGCCGCCGGCATCGCCGATGCGCTGGCGCACCTGCACGCGCAGGGCCTGTCGCATGGCGACCTGTACGCGCACAACATCCTGCATGACGGCCATGGGCAGGCCCGGCTGGGCGACTTCGGCGCCGCCTCGTTCCTGGGCAGCGTGCCGGCGCACCAGGCGGCGCGGCTGCAGGCCCTGGACGTGCGCGCGCTGGGGTGCCTGATGGAAGAGTTGCTGGCGTGCTGCGACGCGGCGGCGCCGGCACTGCACGCGATGGCCGCGCTGGCGACCGCCTGCCTGCAGCCCGACG
>SXGQ01232771.1_pt1 | contig 15338 bp, 33 predicted proteins | sample 3178371 | NCBI WGS metagenome assembly SXGQ01 (sample SAMN11356859, study PRJNA531348) | freshwater metagenome | isolation source: freshwater sample F1-20 | place: China: Fuxian Lake, Yuxi | collected 2017-12-25
TATCGCTTGAGGGATTCTGCGATGAGTGACGCGGAACGATCGGTCCGTTTGCGTGCGTTTTTATGATCAGCCTTGAGGTTGTTGATCGAGGTCACGCAGCTTAGATGATGATAAGTGCGAAGATTGTATCAAGAATGAGCTGAGGAGTCTAAAAAGCGTAGCTGGTTAATTTTGGGTTCTACGAGGTGGTGGCTTGAAACAGTGCCACAAGTCATGCCAACACAGACGCGGATGCTGCCATCATCGAGCGTATGGCAGGTCGGTTGGACGAAAGTAGCGGCTGATTCGATCAGTGTATTCAGACGGTTTCTGGGGGTCATTGCATTCGTGGTAGAGGGCAAGGAAGTAATCATCCCAGTGTTGTAGCCAGGTTTTGATGTCTTGGTTAGTGGGTTGGGGTTTGGCTTTGACCATGGAGTGAGTTAAGGACAGCGGCGGCGATTGCTTCAAGGACTGGGCGCGGTGCAGAGCCTCTAGCAGCCCTACAAGCGGCTGTAACGGCGTTTTGATAGGCGGTGAGGGTGTAGGGCGCGGAAGCACCGACAAAGGCATTACAGGCGACCGTAGGGTCCCCTAAGGCGCGTAGGCGGATCAGTTGCCCGCGTTCGATATCGAGCTGTTTGGCTTGACTGGTGAGGTGTTCGTTTTCGTCTGCGGTGAGATAAACCTTGACGGGGAGGCGCTTTTCAGCGGACATATCAGAAAGGAAGGGGGGTTTCGGCGGTATCGGGGTCGTCTGATGCCGGTGCCTGAGGATAAGGCGAGCCGGAGCAGAGACGCACGTCAAGGTCTGGGCGGAGGTTGTGCTTGCGGAGGTTGGGGTTGCCAAGGCGCTCAACCGCTACCGCTTCAGGTTTGGACTCAGATGAGACCATCCACCCGTTCGCCCAGGAGCCGTCTGGCTGGCATAGCTCAACAGAGGCACCGATCACAAAGGGGCTGGGTTGGTTTTGACGCGGGGGGGAAAACCCCCCTCCCCGGATTTGAGGGGGTAAATAGGGAAAAGGGGGTAAACCCCTTCTGGCGTATATAGAAGAGGGGTTTTCCCCCTTTAGGACAGTTTCCCCCCCCGATTCTGGGGAGGGGGGTAAATCACCGCCTAAAACGGCATCACCCACCAAAATCGGGCTAAACAGGTTGGCAGGACGACCACCCTCAGACCCCGGTTCAAGGGACCCATCACGCTGGGCTAAACCCTTCTTGATGAGACTGCGAAGGCTTCTGTCCACCTTCTTGCCTGGTAGGTTCAGGTGCTCTGCAAGCTCCTTGACGGTCACGGCAAAGCCCATCTCTGCCCGTTGGACCATGTAGTCGTACATGTCTGCCTGACGCCCGCTAAGGTCCTCCTCGGCATCAGCAGCAGCCTCTAAAGCTAACGCATGGTCACCGTCGCCATGGTTGATCCAACCGTCGTCCTGCAACTCCACCAGCAGCGTGGTGCTCTTGGCGCGACCTTGAGTCTTCAGCACAATCCGATGATCAGTTTGAAGTTGCCCGTCCGTTGGTGAACGCAGCCAGTTCATCAAAATGAGTTGTGATGCCGCTGCAGGCAGCGCATTGGAGCCTCGGCTGGCATTAGTAGCATTGCCACCGGCAACACTTTTGTTGGCGTGATGAATGATGATCAGCGTGCAGCCGTGTGCCGTCACAGCGGTCATAAGCTGCCGCGCTGGACCGTCAAAGGCTGATGTTGCCTCGTCGATGTTCAGGCGGCTTACGCAGGCGTGGTAGCTATCGACAATGAACAGCGAGCCGGGGTCCGCTGCAGCAATCTCTCCAATCGCCTTGATGCCTTCATCGTGGAGGGTCAGAGGCGCATCAGCAGACCAGAGGCTTTTGATAGGTCCGCCAATAGCGCCATCCTCATCAACCAAGCCTTCACGCTCAAACAACTTGAACCAGTCACACTCGGGCTGGTCTGACCCGATGATGTGAACATTGGGGCAGGAGTGCTCAAATGTTCTGCCCAGGAAGCTGGCATCACCTCGCCACCAGGCGCCGATCATGCCGATGAGCAACGCTGATTTACCCACCTTTGGCGGTGCCACCAGCAGGTTGAACAAACCTTGCATGATCAAACCATCCCAGCACCATGGCACTGAGTTTTTGTTTAATTTCTGCCCGTGCTTTTTAGGCTGGGGTACGGCTATGTCTTCACCGTTTGCCCTGGCGATATAAGCAACTGCTGTTTTGTCGTTGATGGGACAGTTGATTTCTTCTGCGTATAAACGCAAGAGTTGAGGTTGTTTGCTACGGTCCTTTTCATGTAAGACCACGGCGGCGGCGTGTTCTTCGATAAGGCGTAGCAAGTCTTGATGATCGTTCAGTGCTAGTGGTTTTGTTGTCGAGTTTTGCAAGTCGGGTGGTGTAGTGACCATCTTTGGCTTTACTTGGCAAGAAGAAAATTGACTGTGAGTAAATGCCTCTGGCCTCAAGTTCCAGAAAGGCTTTTAACTCCGGGCTGGTTTGTGTTTCGTGCGCCTTGTCCCATTCGTCAAGGGCACGATCACTGCGCTGCATCTGCAGGGAGGTGTAATACCCCTGTAGAGCTAGGTCCTCGTCAAATTCTGTTGGCAATGAGTAAGGGACCCATTGCAAAAATCGCCAAGCACGGTTTTCGCGCTCAAGGTCTGGCATAATGCTGTTGTCAAAGTTCATGTGTGCCGCCCAGTAGCCGCTGGGCGGTTTTTCATTGTGGCAGCGTATTGGGGGTTTGGGGTGCCTCAGATTCAATTTGCTGGAGCGCCTTATCAATTAGTTGATTGACATAGGCTTTTTGTGATTGGTAGGACGGCATCACCGCTTTAATGCGGAGGAGGAGGGCGTGATCAATGGCGACGTTGGTTGCTTTTCCGATTGCCACGTTGGTTGCGTTGTGCATGGATCCGGTGTAGGTTACACCGGAAACGACCATTCGGCAACGTGCTTGATCCGATCCCTGAACTGGAATTCCACCCAGGCTTGCACCGCTACCGCTACCAGGGGCGCTGGCTGCCGTTTAGCGTTTCTAGGATTACCAACCGCACGACGCCGGATCAGGCAGCGCAGTTTGAGCGCACCAAGCATGTCTGGGCGCCACGTGGCAATTCGGTACATGGCTTCTGTGAGGCAATGCTGCTAGGGAAGGAGCTGCCTGAAACGGAATACAGCGAATGGACCGACGCGCTGCAGGACTGCTGGCTAATGCAGGATTCGGAATCGTTGGCGGTGGAATACAGGCTTTGTGATGCCCGTAAGGGTATTGGGGGTAGTTTTGATTTTCTGCTCCGCACTCCCAATGGCAAGGTTGCTCTTGGTGACCTCAAGACCGTTGGCAGCGATTCTGGAGTATCGCAACGCAAGCCAGCCACGGCGCAGCTTGGCGGTTACCTTGCCATGCTTTTAGACCATCATCCACTGCTGTGTGTTGATTGGTGTTACACGGTGGTCGTAGGACCGGGACGATGCAGGGTGATTCAAAGCGAGCCTGACGAGTGCCTTGGCGCTTGGGTTGATGCCTGGGATGCCTTCCGTGCTGAGGCTTGCCCGTTTTGACTGGGCTGGACTGGACAGCAATTTTTAGGCGTCGCCCTGACCTGTCGCCACCTGGCTATGAACAGGCGGTGGAGCAAGCCCATCAGGACAGTGAGACACGGTATGAGCGGCTTGGTCGCAAGCGAGCTGGCAGTACCGGGCGTAGCAAGGGCGGTCAGTTTCCGGCGCTGAAGCATGGCACGGACTAGCCTCTGCCGGTTTGCACACTGTCACGGGTTGATCTGGGTTGCTTTTCCACCGGATCCATGGCAAGCTACTGGCATCGGGGAAGCCCGATACCCACGTTCTTCTCTCTTGTAAACCAAGTGTTTGAAGTTTTCTGCACTGTCACCGATGACCTTGGAACACGAACCATCCCTACCGGCACTGCCGCGTTTCTCGAAGCTGTCGCCTACGACAAGCTCAACCTTCTCCAGCGCACCTGCACCATCGAGGGCGCGACGTTCTTCGTCGAATACGTCCCGTCAAGCGACGAGTGGAATAGCTACTAAAACCATGAACCGCATTAACAACATCATCTGCTGCGTGATTGCAGCAGCAGTTTTTGCGATGATCGGGCTAGAAGCAAACGGTCACCATGGTTTCACCCATAGCGGCACACAGGAGCTGCGGCGATGACAAGCACTAGCAGTAACAGACGTGACATCGTTTACGTCTGTAACTTTGATGCCGTTGAGCTTGACCTGCTTTACGAGCTGGCACGCGATGCACGAAACAGCTTGCCAGACCCTGAAAACCAAGTTGAGGAAGGAAGTTGGGCTGATGCCATCATCAAGCTCGACACAAAAATGACTGAACTTTTTCACAAGCGAATGCAATGAACCCATACAACCTGACTTGGCAAACCAGACTTTTGTTCTGGCTGCTATCAAAGCGACCGGATGTTACCGCTATCCGTCTTCGCTCTGAAGTTGACCACCTCCACCATTGCTACAGCAAAACACGATGAAACGACCACTCGTTAAATCCGTCCCGCTTGAATTGCTCTGGACTGGTTACCACTGGGAAAGCGTGCGTGAGCATTATTTCCTTAAGTGCCACAAGTTTGAAAAAGCACAAGAGTGTCTCCAACTTCGTCAGCTTTATAAGCAACGGCTTTGGGTTGAGTGTGGCGTTGAAGTACAACTCTGACCATTACCTCAGACAAACCATGACAGCATCAGTAACACCTAAAAACATCGAGGCAGTACCCTACCGCTGGTTTAATAGCAGCAAAACTGTTAACGGTGGTAAAAAGCAAGGCGGCAAAGTTGCTGTCATGCACGCAGAAACAGAAGGCTTTGCTGACGTGCTTGTTTATGAACCAGACCATGAGGATTGGTGGCGTGTTGTCCCATCTGATGTGACAATTCGTGCTGCCATTCGTGGTCCAGCACAAAACGGATCAGACTTGATTGCCTGGGCATTGCCACTGGCAAACCAACCAACCGAAACCCAACAGCGCATTAAAGAGCGCATCCCTGAACTCAACATCATGACCGACGCCAAACCCGAGCCGCAGCAAGAGGAGTCAGCTATTCAGGTTGACAATGTTGTTGACAATTCACGCTCTGAACTGATCAAGCAACAAGCCAAGCGCCTGCAAAGACTGGTCTTGCAGGGTGAGTGGCTAGAAGACCACGAACAGCAGTTAAAGGTCATTCAGTCTGTTGTTAGTCATGCAATGAGCGAATGGTGCGATGACGATTCAGACGAGTGTCATGCAAACGCAATGTTTCAAATGAATGATGCGTTGATGCTATTTAATGAGATCATTCGTGATTTGCGGTACAACTGCCATTGCCCTGATGAACAGCGTGACGGCATTTTGTATTATCACGGCTTCCGTGGGGCTGTTACAGAGGTTATCGATCTCAACAAGGAGTTGCTGAAATGAGCAAGCTAATAAGGCGTTTGTTTTACCGCATCATGGCTCGCTATGAGCAACTGCCGCCAGAGGACTGTATGCCAATGTTTCGTGGCAAACGAATCTGGGAACTGGAGCCTGAATGGCAGGTTGCTTATTTAGAGCACACGTACCGGTTGGATTGCTCTAAGCATTACCAGAAAAAACCGGAGTGATCACGAGGCATTGGGTGACCCGCATGAATCTCCAGGTCGTTACGGTTACTGCCTGCGTAGGGGATGCCACTGGTCGGGCTAACTGGTGGATCTGTACTTCCCAAGCGCATGAAGCTAAAGGTTCCCAGCGTGGACACGGTGTAGTGCCAACGGTCGAGGCTCGCCCGGACAAGGACACCGTGCAAGCAACCTACCCATGTAAGCCCTCGTATTTTTCTTTTAAGCACTGATGACATGGATGTTGACGCCAGAAAACGAAGCCGCGATGATTGCTGCCATCGAAGAAGGGCTGGCAATTTGCAAGAACGTCAAGCCTGAGCCAACCGATCAAGAGCTTGATGCTTTATTGGATGAGTGGATCGGTGGGCAGGAGGGAATTTTGACTGAACACCTGCGTGGCTATGCAAGAGCAGTCTTGGATAAGTGGGGCAGGTAAACGCATCCATTGAATTTCTAATTTGAAACAAATTTGACTTATGACTGACCAACACCCGATCACCCCACCGCCAGAGCTGTGGAAGCAGTTCGCGGCTGGTGCTTACACCTGGAAGGAGGCAGTCACTTACGCCTACCGCGCTGGCGCCGACCAGGAGCTGGAGGCGTGCTGTGAGTGGCTGGAGCAAAACTGTGGCCGGTGGGAGTTACCTGCTGCACTCCGCGCCGCCCGCCGCCCCAAGCCGCCGAGCTTGAAGGAGCAGGCGCTCAAAGAACTAAAGGACTGGACAGATGAAAAACACGGTCCTGGCGGAGAGGTGTTTCTCTGTGACGGGTTGAGTGTTTCCATCATCCGCCGCGCACTGGAGCAACTCGATGACTGAACTTTCCCCCGCCGCACAAGCTGTGCTGGATGCCACCGGGACGCAGGGAACTCCGCAAGAGATCATTGCCCGTGGCATTGCCGCCGCCGCCCTGCGTGCTGCTGCGGATCAAGCAGAGATTTTCTTTGATGCTTACGATGAGCCGCGCCGGGTGGTGACTGTCGATGACCTACTCAACATCGCCGCCGAGCTGGAGGCACTGCCAGATGACTGATCGAGAGCTGCTGCACAAACTGAATCAAGCAAGCGTCTGCTGCGCTGACTGCGGCGAAAAATACGGTGTGCATAGCGTTGGTTACAGCAGTTGGTGGAATGGAACCTGCGATGTATGCAACAAAGAAGCTCCTGTCACCGAAAGTCGTGATTACGCCTACTTCTTCCCCTTGCGCCGAAAACTACTGAAACAGCTACGCCTCAGCGCAAAAGGTGCAGATTTGTAAAACCACCCCAAAAGGGGTTTCTTTTTGACCTGTTTTGGTGTTTAATAGTCCTATGAGGCAAGAGCCTCACAGCCCAACGCGCAATTCATCCCATGTTTCCTCCTCAACCCATTGACTGCCCTGAGCTTTCTGCCGAACAAGAAACGGCAATGGCTCATGACCTCGCAGATCAGTTCAATACTTACGTCGGTGAGGAGCTTGTAGAAGTCCTTGCTGACATGGCACGAGATGTGCTCAAAGGCAGCAACATTGACCCTGATTCCAGCCTGGGTTACGACCTTGTTCACGATCTGATCAACCGCATCGTTGTTACCGCCAAATGAAACACACTGTCCGCCTGCAGCGTGGGCTTTACGTCCTCATGGACTCCTACGCCAAACCCAACCTTCTCGTTCGTTTCCGTGAGTTTCTGCCCTTAGGCTTCTGCATCTTTAGCATCGCAGTTGCCGCAGTCACCCTGCACGTTGTCGAGCAACGCGCCATCACCACCTGTCAACCCATCCAACGCGCATCCTTCTAGCCATGTCAACCGCACAAGACCTCATCAATCAACTTGTCGCTATCCGCTCCGAAAAGGAAGACCTAGAAGCACGCGAGGTTTTCCTGCGTGATGAAATCGAAGGTGCTATCGCTTTAGGTGAACTAGACGCTCATCAGATTGATGACAACACCTACGAATTTGATAACGCTAGGTACATACGCTGCCAACGCAATACTTACAAGCTCAGCAAAGAAGCAGAAAATGCAATCCGTACCATCAAAGAACGTGACATTGACGCTGGACTTGCTCAGCGGAACGTGTCAGTCTTCTATCAACTGCGAATGACACCTTGAACACCAGCTTCACCTTTGCCGTTCATGGCTTGCCTGCACCCCAAGGCTCAAAGCGGCACATTGGCAAAGGTGTCATGGTGGAATCCAGCAAGAATGTCAAACCATGGCGGCAAGACGTTAAATACAGCGCATTGCACGCCAAACCAGCAAATTGGGATCCATCTGGTCCCATGTCCCTATCCGTTGTCTTCCGCTTTCAAAGACCTGCATCCCATTTCCTAAAACATGGTCTACGCCCGTCCGCCCCCTATTACTGCACCTCAGCCCGTAACGGAGACATTGACAAACTGCTCCGTTCAACCTGCGATGCTCTAACCAGCATCCTCTTTGATGATGACCGTCAAGTCGTTAGCGTCAATGCCATCAAACGGTACTGCACTGCTAACGAACAACCTGGCGCCATCATTACGCTCACTGCGCTAAACCAATCAAACGAATGACCTTCCCAAATCTTGCGGGTGTCATCACTAAAGATGATGTATTCCGTAAAGGCACTGGATCCTACGCCGCAGACTACGTTTCATGGGCACGGATCGCTAATCACTTGCATACCAGTGCCCCTGGCTGGATGATGCAAACCAAGCCAGCACCACATGGCGAAAACCATGTCTGGCGATCACCTGATGGCTCTGGTTACCTCTGCGTGTTCTTTCAACATGCAGACGGTAATGTAACGCCTGATTTTGTCTACGCGATTACTGACAATCGCAACATGCCGATTGCATGGGACAAAATCAATAGTCGCATGATTTGCGACTCACACCGTCGTGCATTATGCGCCGCCTCAGCGTTCTTCTTCAGCCTTGGCTATGAGCTGTGGGCGCGAGAGGAAATCGAAGAAGCAAAGGCTGATGGTCCGTTACCAACTGTTGAGCAGCCTGCGTCAGCAAAAGCAAAACCCGTGGCTGCCGCTACAAAGAAGGAGCAGCCGTCCGAGCTACCACCAGAGGAACTCCCGATCACTGACGGTGATCTAAAAACGATTCGTGACCTATTGGCAGCAGAACCTGTTGTCAAACGGAACAAAATCATTAAGGAGTTCAATAAGGAGTTTGCCGTGCCTGAGGGAGATCTTATGACCTCTCATATCACGCTTCCCAAACATCTGCGGTACATCCAGGAGCGGCTTTCCACTTAATACAAACAAGCCATGACTGACGAGATGATGCACGCTCAAATGGCAGCACAATACGCTGCACAACGAGAAACCATGAAGCCTCATCTTCCTGCAGATCTTGAATTGTTGCCACCTGATTTAAGGTCACAATTAAATCATTTCATGCAGGCACGTCAGTACACACCGCAACAAGCCTTATCCGTTATCCTCTCTAAATTTTTCGGCTCATGCTCCAAATCACTGCGGTAGGCAACCTTGCCGCCGACCCTGATCTCAAAACGATTGGTGACCGTGAGGTTGCAAACTTCACCCTGATGGTCAATAAAAAAGTCAAAGGGGAGGACCATACAACAGTGCTTCGCTGCGCTGTATGGGGTCCACGCGCTAAGGTCGTTGATGAATACCTGACCAAAGGTGCTCAAGTCACCGTTACTGGGCAGGCTTATATCGAAACCTTTGAGCGGAAGGATGGCAGTCCTGGCGCTTCTTTGGATGTGGCGGTCAACGATTTTACGTTGCCTCCCAGACCTAGGGTTGCTGAAGACGACATGCCGTTCTAATGTCCGGGGGGCTTTGCCCCCTTTTTTATGATCAGATGTCTGACCCGTTACGCGACTATCTAAATCAGATCGGTAAGATCCCTTTGCTGACCGCAGCAGAGGAGATCGAACTTGGTCATGCCATCCAGAGGATGATGGCACTCGGGTTTAAGGACCAATACACCAAACAGGAACTAAAGATTATCAAGGTAGGGACACGGGCAAAGAAGCGAATGATTCAAGGCAACCTGCGCCTTGTCATTGGTGTTGCCTCAAAATATAAGCACATGGCAAATCGTGTCACCATGCACGATCTTGTACAAGAAGGCAACATTGGATTGATCCGCGCTGTTGAATTATTCGACCCCGAACGTGGGTATAAGTTTTCAACGTATGCCTACTGGTGGATTCGTCAAGGCATTATGCGGTCAATTCAGGTGCAAGATCGCATCATCAAACTGCCAACAGGCGCCAGCGATATTCTCCGTAAGGTTCGCTCTTACATGCTGGACTACCAGGAACAGCATGGCGAAAAACCAAGCATTGAAGACTGTGCCGTTCATGCAGGTATCGCACCGCATACCCTGCGTGATTACATGCGTAGCGCACAGGATGCCACAAGCCTAGACGCTAAGGTCAAAACCCTGCGAGAAGAAGGCAGTTCCATCCTTGATCTGATACCAGCAGATACAGAAAGACCAGAGGAGGATTTACTTTTAGACACTCAAATTGAAGCAATCCGTCAAGCCCTAACACACATGAATACCTTGCATAAAGACATTATTATCATGCGTTACGGGTTAGACGGTGAGGAACCTTGCTCAAAACGTGAGATTGCACGCAAGGTAGGCACAGCGCAAGACACGATCAAACGCCTGTTAGACGTGGCAGAACGTGAACTGCGAATGATCTTACGAGAGGGACCGCCGGGAAAGTTTCAACGACAGAATTGCAGCTCCAGCTTGATCTGGGGTTGGGGTTAAACAATGTCAGTTAATAGAATCGGACCACCTTGTCCAGCTTGCGGTTCATTGACTACAGATGTGGTCACAACATGCCGCAGTGAAACTGGCGATTTTCACCGTCGCCGTAAATGCCCAAGCTGCAACCATCGCTTTAATACCATTCAGATGGCAGAGATTGTTGCGCCACCAATGAGCGTAAAATGGAAAGATCGCAAAGTTACAATTAACTGGCGACGCATGAGCAAACAACTGCTAAGCCTGTTGCAATGAAACGTGAGACGCTGCATCTGCCAGGCAACATGTCAGTGGAGACTGGCAAAGACTGGAATGGGCGATACTTTATTTGTTACGCTCAAAATGCCAGCATCATTGCTAGGACAGACAAAGAAGTAAAGCAGTTCCTCAAGCTGCCAATCAAAACGCCTAGTCGGGATTCTTTGGATTCTTGGTTCGCATCACTCGCTGCAGCAGATCAAAGCAAAATTCAGCTACATCAACCACAAAGCCAAGCACTATCAACAGAGCTATTGCAAACGGGTTTTGGACCTGAGTGTCATCTGGACGAGTCTGACCCGAATCATCAGACGCGCACTGTAATTTAGAATCCTCGCCAAACATTGCAATCATTTCAAGCTCAGCAATATGTCCTGTAGCTTGTGAAATCAACTTGGTGTAATACGCATTTTGCTTTACTAGCGAACAACATAGTTTTGCTAGCTGCTCAGTATCCTGACAATGCAAGGCTGATCGAGACTGGTTTTCAATGCGTAGTTCTTCCTCAACGGAGAACTCCACTATCATCCACTGCCCCCACGTCATCGGATCAGAGCATAATGTTCAGAGTAGCCAAATGCCGGAACTAAAACTAGAAAGAATGGATGAGTCATAAAAACCAATCGGATCGTTAAGGGCTAAACCGTAGGCTGACAGGTAATGTTAACTCCACCTCTAGTGCGTGGGTTAAGCGTCAGCCAAATACCACCGAGGCTTTTAGGCATCACAATTCGTTCGATAGCCCAGCCGCCAGTAGCGCCAAACTCTTGTTTATAGGTGCCAGTCTGCAGGTGCCAGCGTTGCTCAATCCATGCCTTACCGTCATTGCTGATGCGATAACAAGGGTGCGCCACAATGCTGCGCTCATGGTTATGACCGTTTAGCACAATGTCCGCATCTGGTGCAATCTGGGCGTAACGACCACCACCCATGGTGCCCTTGGTGACAATCCCACCCCACGCGCCGTGGTGGAAGAACAGCGTGCAACGTCTTACACAATGGTTTTCACCCTGGTGAAAGACAAACCGCACAAAGCCCTGATACCCCATGTGCTCAGTGACGGCACCATCGTTACGCATCAGCCTGACCACATTTTCCAACGGGTCAATTTCTTGATTGTTTAACACTGCCGTTTCATGGTTACCATCACCCATCATCAGGATCATGTCACCGTATGGCTTAAAAAAGTCTGCTGACTCCCTAAAAACAAGGTCAAAATAATTGCCGCCAAGATGCTCTGGACGTATATCGCCCTTGCTGCCACGCCGATCTTTTTTGCCTTGCATCACGCACAAAACATCGCCAAACAGCAGAGCCTTGCCACCAACTGAGCGGCACTCCTCTAAATGCTGTAACAGTAGTTTGCGATCACACTTAGGATTGTCAAGGTGAATATCAGAAGCCAGCAAGAACTTTACCGAGTCCTTGACGCTGGTATAAGGTATGCGAATTTCTAACAGTTCAGGCGATAATCTGGTCGCTGTAATTGACATGCCGTTTGTAGCGGCTTACAAGTCAGTTTAATAGTCCCACCTGACACGAGGTTTTCCAAGCCGCATACCTAAATGCACAAAACCTTTCGTTGCACCATATCCAACACTGTAAGGCCATGTCTGATCGCAGTATTCTTGTACTTCGTGAATATCGACGTTTTTAACATAAAAATCAACTGCGCCTACACCATTTGCGTTATATAGGTGTTCGCTATTGTTAGCACCGCCAACGGCTTTATTCACAGCAGGTGGACGGTAGCCGCTAGTAATGACAATCGGGTTATTAGCAAAATGACTACGCACTTTTTCTAGATACTTGCACAGTTCCAGTGCGGTGTCACATTGAGCCTGTATCTGAAAACGACGAGCCTCATCGTTAAGGGTAAACTCACCATAAGTAATATGCGGTGTAATCTTAAAATTAAACGGCTTGTCTGGCGTGAATTTGTCGTCCGCTGGTTTGCCTTGTAAGTGCTGATTCATTAGCTTGATGAGCTTATCAGCGTAAGTTGGATCAGTGGCATAGCCATCATTAACAAGCCACCGCGCTGCATCTTCACGATTAGAAGCATTATTGCATCCTTGATAAACGTGGTAATTTTTATACCAACGTTCAACCAAGTAATAAACGCATGTTTCAAGATCAGGGAAATCTAAAAACGCATCTTCAATCGTGATCCACTTTCCATTTATAAACTCCTCGGTATGACGCAAAGTGCCCGAACCTTTCAGCCCAAAGTAATTATTCTTACCGCTGGTATGTTTGCCATAGCCAGATTCCAACGCCCACTGAGCAGCAACAAGTTCTGGATACTTTGCACCGGCTTTCTTTGCTGCACTATAAACGCCGTCCCAATCATTGTTGAAATTATCCTGCTTGCCAATTTGGCTCCAAGTCTTAAACCATAGTTGATCCCTATTCAAGATTCCTGGTGCTGCCTTTAATAGTGCAGCTTCTAATTCAAAGATTGCCGCCGTTTGATGTGGCAACTCTTTGTAGTACCTAAAAAAATCAACTAGCCGCAGGCGGTTCTGGGTCGTCATCGCTCCAAGGAGATGAAATGGACATCGGACCGCCCAGCAAGCGGCTGTCTCCAGTCTGCTCAGGCGTGGGGTCTTCGTGTTTAATTACAGGCTGACGCTTTTGCCTTTCAGTTTCAAGGTCAATGACCTTGTTGACCTTTTCTATTTCACGGTCAAGTCGTGGCGTCAGAGTTGCTTGGAATTTATGCTCTTGCGCTTTGCGCTTTAAACGCTCACGCCAATCCCTGCTCTCATAACGCCACCACCACTGAGCGTCAGCGTTTAACGCTTTGGGAACAGCACCTTCAGCGCCTTGACAATCAGTTGCACCCAGGAGTTTTCCTTGATGGGCAGGATAGCAATAATTTCAGAGCCAGCAGCCACAATGATGGCAATGGCAGCAGCAGTAGTAGGGTCCATTAGGGGTGACAGTTAGGACGCGCTTCCAGCTTAGACACCCGTTGTTCTACGCCACTAATGCGATTAAAGGTTTCACGACGATCCTCTTTCATGTCTACATGCAACACTTCAAGTTGCGTAGCAATATGCTCAACCGCTGTCGTCAGACGGATCACAGCATCACGCCCTTCCTCATGACGCCTTGAAAAGCCAAAGATCGCAGCAGCCGCTGCAGTGAGGGATGCGCCTGTTACGGCTGCCAAAATCTCAATCATGGTGCCAGTAACGACACCTACAGGTTACTTGTTGAAATTAAGCGGCTGCAGTTTGTCAAATGGGTCTGACTTGCCCTGCAGAATTGCCACCGCACGGCGGTAGTAGTGATTGTCTATTTTCCCGACTGTTTCGAGATGGTCGCGGATCTTGCGCCAGTTCTCTCGTGTGTCGGGATCCATGTCAGCGCCCTTGTCCTCTGAGTGGCTTGCGACCACGCCGCCGGGGGCGTGATTGCTGCCCATAACCTTGGCGTGTGGTCTTGGGCGGACCGGGCTGGTGCTCCAGGCGGGCGGTGCCGGTCTTACTCTTGACCGCCATCAATCCAGTCCTGCATCGGAGGTTCCTGCGAAGCTGCCATCACCAGCAGGCTGTACCCCATCGTCAGCAGCAGACTCAGTAGTAGCAGGCTCAGGACTGTAAGGATCACGCGGCCAGACGGGGTAATCAGCGCCAGTAATGTAGGCAGCCAGAGCCGGGGTGTCGGCCGTGTCACGGATTGCGGTCACCTTGACGCCAGTGGCGAGACGGATGTCTTCGCGCCAGGTCTTCAGCACTGGGTCGGCAGCTTTGCCGTTGTCAGCCTCGCGGATGATGATCCAGTCGGTTGGGGCGAGGAGTGTGTTGGCGGTCTGCCGGGTCTGGGCGACCCATTGATCGACGAGTTGGGCGTGATCCTTGGGGATCAGGTGACCATCGGCGTCATAGCCCCAGTAGAACCGCTGATCGAACTCGGGGGGCGGATCGATCCACACAATTCCAAGCCGGTCGCGGTCAAGCTGAGTGCTCAGACGGAGAAAATTTGCCGGGTAGTTGATGTCCTGGTACTCCCACGGCGTATCCATCGGGAGTGTGCGGCCATCGGGGAGTGCGTAAGGCATGGGTTTGTCGCGTTGGTTTGAGTTTAAGACGGGTGGCTAGTCGCGTTCATTACTAGCGGGCGCGGGCGTATTGGAAAGGTGATTCGGCGAAGGCTGCCCACACATAAGTGGCCGCAGATGCGTTCGTGCCGCTGTTGCTGGTTCTCATTTTGAAGCCATTAGACAACACGTCGATTGTGTTTGTAGAACTAGTTTCACCAGATGATCCGTTTTCGGCTGCAGAAAGATTCGGATACAGTTTTGCAGTCGCCAAGTTGTAAGAATCCCGAGCTGTGTCATACAGCTTCCAGTCTTCAGCGTTGCTGGATGACTTAATTAGTATCCACCTCGGGCGGAAACCGCACCACTGGAACGGCCCATCTGTGCTGCCATTGCCGGTGTAACTGCCGAAAGAAGAGTACCCGGCTACTGGGGCGAAACAGTAACATATAAAATCAAGAGTTGAAGCAGCAAATCCACTGCCGACCGTAAATGTTGTACTAGAAACACCATTAAACAGGTTTGCGCTAGTCGCTTTTGCACTCGTGCTATTTAGCAACAAGTAGTCATTTGTGCCAAGGCTAGAATGCCACACAACCCAGTTAGTTCCATTGGTGCCTCGATTTTTAACAATAATCAGTCCAGGACTTACATTCAATCCATGTCCGATTGAACCCCCGCTACTGCTTATGGGCGCACTAACAACCGA
>SXGQ01086161.1_pt1 | contig 15335 bp, 17 predicted proteins | sample 3178371 | NCBI WGS metagenome assembly SXGQ01 (sample SAMN11356859, study PRJNA531348) | freshwater metagenome | isolation source: freshwater sample F1-20 | place: China: Fuxian Lake, Yuxi | collected 2017-12-25
CAAGGTATTAAGTGATGCTGAAGTAATCACAGTTTTATCCCGTGAGGCTAAAAAGCGCCGTGAAGCTGTTGATGCTTATACGAATGCAAAGCGTGATGATTTAGCTAATAAGGAAAAAGAGGAGGCAGCAGTTATTGCCCTCTATCTGCCTGAGCAATTAAGTGAGGCAGATATAGAGAAGTTGATAACTGAGGCAATCGCAGAAACAAATGCTTCAGGACCTGCTGGAATGGGTTTAGTAATGAAAGTTTTACAACCTAAGATTGCAGGCAAGGCAGATGGTGGTTTAGTTTCATCATTGGTTAAAGCAGCACTTTCTCAATAAGAAAAAAAGGAATACAAAATGAAGTATGAATATGTCACTGTGCCATTACTAACACATGCAACAAAACAGATCCTAGATACCTGGGGCTCTGAAGGTTGGGAGTTAATTCAGGTAGTTCCAGCACCTGGTGGTGGAGATCATTTAGTTGCATATATGAAGCGAGTAATTGCATGAGTATTAAAGAAAAGATTTCATCCCTTGGGCTTTCTTTGCCAACTGCTGCTGCCCCAGTTGCTGCCTATGTTCCAGCGGTTAAGAGTGGCAACTTAGTGTTTACTGCAGGACAACTGCCTGTAGTTGATGGCAAATTACTTAAAGAAGGCAAGGTTGGAAGGGAGGTAACAGCAGAGGAAGCCAAAGAGTTTGCTCAAATTTGCGCACTAAATGCCCTAGCTGCAATTTCATTGGTTGCAGATCTTGATCAAATTGAAAGAGTTGTCAGAGTTGGCGGCTTTGTTAATTGCGCACCAGGCTTTACCGCAATACCGGGAGTAGTAAATGGCGCGAGTGAATTTCTAATTCAAGTTTTTGGGGATAGAAAAGGCAAACATGCAAGAACTGCGGTTGGGGTGGTGGAGCTTCCATTAAACGCGCCAATTGAGATTGAAATAATAGTAAAGCTAAACGATAGTTAACAATTTTTCATCTTTGTAAATTTAATTGATATACTTAGAAAATGGATTACTTACAAGGTCAAGTCTTTGAAACATACAGCTCTCACAATTTAGAACGATTAACGGGATTGAAACCAGAAAAGGAATCAACTAAAGCAGTTGTTGAATTAATTTCTCATAAGTTAAATCTTGGGAGCAAAATTTTAGAAATCGGATGTTCTTCTGCACATTCCTTGAGAACTTTAAGTTCAAAGAATATGTCTTTGGATTACACGGGAGTGGATATAGATCGTTATGCCGTGGCTAAAGGTAGCGAAGCCATTTCAACTCTTAAACTTCCAGGGATCAAACAAGCAAAATTAATTGAGGCTTCCGTTGAAAACTTACCATTTAATGATGACGAATTTGACATTGTAATTAGCCTTAACGTAATCGAGCATTTACACGAACCCAAAAAAGCAATTAAGGAAATGCTCAGGTGTGCAAAAGATTTTGTTGTAATCAGAACTTTAATGTCAGACCAAACATTTATAGTGAAAGAAGTTCGTAATTCAACGCATCATAGTTTGGGATACAGCCACCTCGATTTGCCCAGCCCTTCAGATGAGCTTGACGAATTGGGTAATCCAAAAGTTTTTATCTACCAAAATGTCTACAGTACAGCACTGATTGAGGGGATACTGAGCGAACAAAACGGAGTAAAAAAATGGAAAATTTTTGAGGATAACATGTTTGAACAACATGCTTTTGATCTTGATAATCAAGTTTCTAGTTTGCCAAGAATGACAAAAATTATAAATGGGAAACAAGTGCGTGGTTTGTTCATTGATACAAACCACTGGGTGACTATCGAAAAATGAGACTAAAACTTGTTGTTGTGGTATATCACTCTTCTATTTTAAGCATAAAATAATGTGTGGAATTGGAGGCCATTTAGCCAAAGAACCACTGAATTTTGAAGTTGTTACACAAGTTTTGGATGTGATGTGCAAGCGTGGACCAGATGGGATCAAACATAAGAATCTACAGTTTTCCAATTTTTCATTAGATTTATTTTTTTCAAGGCTCGCAATAATTGATAAGGGCGAGGAAGCTATGCAGCCAATGGAATATAAAGGCTACGTAATTTTGTTGAATGGAGAGATTTACAATTATAAAGAGTTAAAAAAAGAGTTGGAAATTAAGCACGGTAGACAAAATTGGAGAAGCAATGGTGATGTTGAGGTAGCCTTAAGATATTTAGTATTAAATGGAGTCAATAGCATCATTAATTTTGATGGGATGTTTGCCTTTGCCTTGGTTGATTTGCAAAATGAAACTATTTGTTTTGGACGAGATTACTTTGGCGAGAAACCTCTTTACCTGTTAAAGGCTGAATCTGGCCTGGCATTTGGTTCCGAGCCAAAAATAATCTGGACCATGAGAAATCGTCAAAGCAAGATTAATAGAAATCATTTAATAAATTTTTTAGTGTCAGGATATAAAAGTATATTTAAGAGTAATGACGATTTTTTTGAAGAAGTTCATCGAGTCGAACCAGGCACACTTGAAACTTATAGTTTAAGGTCATTAAGTCGAATAGGAATCTTTCAGTTTAGAAAATTCGATAAACCCCCTCAAAAAACAGAAAAATCGCAATCTAGGGATGACATTTTGCAAAATTTGAAAAGACTTGTTATAGATTCAGTTGGCAAAAGGCTTGAATCAGATGTTCCTATAGCAATATGCTTGTCTGGTGGGGTTGATTCAGGATTAATCGCATCTATTGCCAAAAAAGAATTTGGCGTAGCTCTGCATGCTTACACATTAGCAAGTAATGACCCGAGATACTCTGAAGCTACAAATGCTTCATTAGTAGCAAAGTATTTGAAATTAGATCACTCTCTAGTAGAAATTAGATCAGAAAATTTCATTTATCGTTTGAAGGAAATAATTAAGTATCACGAAGCACCTATTTCTACAATAAGCTATTATGTTCAAAATTTTTTAATGGAAAAAATTAATACGGATGGCTTCAAAGTTTCATTGATGGGTAGCGGGGCCGATGAGATTTTTACTGGATATTACGACCACCACCTACTTTACTTAGCTAGCATAAATAATAATGATCCAAAACTATTCCAAACTTCGCTAAATCATTGGAAACACAAGATTTTACCAATCGTACGGAATCCCGTTTACAAACAATTTGATCTGTACATTAAAAAGCCTGATTTTAGAGATCATATCTATGAAGGCTCAGAAATTGTGGAAGCAATGCTGGTACAACCATCCCATAACTTTTTTGTTGAAAAACAGCTCTCGCTAAGCTTAATGAAAAATCGAATGCTAAATGAATTGTTTCACGAAGTGGTTCCTGTTATTTTGCATGAAGATGATAGAAATTCAATGATGTATTCAATTGAGAACCGATCACCATTCTTGAGCACTAAGATACTAGGAAGCATGCTAGAAGTTGAAGATATGCACTTAATAAATAATGGATTATCCAAATCTATATTAAGGGAGGCGTTCGACGGTTATTTACCAAGCGAGATCCTGTACTCGCCTAAAAAAATCGGATTTAATTCAAGCATTTTAGAGCTTTGCGATTTTAAATCAGACGAATTTAGAGAATTCATATGTAAAGACTCAATTTTTTGGGAAATCGTTGATAAAAATAAGATTAAAGAGTTTTTCAATAATTTAGGTCAAGAAGACATCTTTAATAAAATAGCATTTAATATAATCTCAACCAAGGCATTCTGTGATATTTTTGGCTAAAACTTGATCGCTTATTCTTTAACTCTGAATTTTTCAAACAATTCTGAGGCAAGCGCCCATTCCCTCATAAATGTTACAACGTTCGTTTGATTATCAAAAAAGGTTGGTTCAACTATGTGGTCAACTTTTCTACCGATGACAAGAAGCACATCTGAATCAAAATATCGATTTGTAAAGACTATTTCTAAGCCAGAAAGTTGCATTAAGCACCGCAATGTATTTGCAGAAAAATTACTAGGGTGTAAATCTGCTGGTGAAGACTTTGAGAAATAATCATTTAATGATTTTCTGAAAGGAACAAGAATCCTAGAAGATTCTGCCACACATACATAACCTCCAATTTTTGTGGAAGCAACAACGTCTTTAACACAAGCAAGTGGATCTATGGTATTTGCTAAAGTCCAAGTGAGAGTTGAAATATCAAATCCAGGTTGTATTACGGGCGCTTGCTCAACTCCAAGTGTTTTCTTAATCACTTTAAATCCAAGATTATTAAGTTCATAAACCAACGCTTCTGAATGCTCTGTTCCGCAAATGCTCAAAAACGGGTAATACTTCCGAAGGATTGAAAGTAGTACTCCTTCTCCAGTAGCAAAATCACACCAATGATAATTTTTCCCATTAATTTTTAAGAAAGATGCAATAGTTTGTACAACATAAAGTAGTCGAGCTTGTGCAAATGGATTATGCGCAGTGTAGCTTTCTTCGGATGTATCTGGAAATATAATATCCGACCAGTATTTGGCAACATCCTCGGCTGACATTTTTCGGGAAGATGTAACAAAACCAGTGATAGGATTGACATAAACTGAATCCCCAGCTGGTAAAAATTTTTCAAGAAATTTCAGTTCTATTGCGCCACGGCTAACTTCATTAAACTCTTGTTGAATACTCACTCACTGAATTTATCATAAAATCATAGCCTCGCAAATTGATATTTGTTTATTTTATTAAAGGATTAAATCATGGAAGATACTCAAAGTTTCATGTAGCACAAAACCATTATTGCTATAAAGTTTATTTGCAATATTGCCCTGCTGGGTACCCACTTTTATGGGAAGATTCAGTCCTTGAGCGTAAATCTGACTTGCTCTAACTAGTTTTGAAGCAATTCCTTGACCTCGGTTCTGTTTGTTAACTGCAATTAAATCAATTGTTAAAAACTTATTTGTGACCAACAGGCAGTTAAATCCAATAATTGCATTACTTGGAAGCTTATATATTAGAGTTTTTGTCTCTCGTTCTCTGAGCAAGTTTGCTTGTAGCCAAGATTGTTTTATTTTTATTGCCAAATTCTTGTCAATACGTTTATCGAGATTAAATCTATCATGCTCAAATGCATTTTTACCGATGCTCAATACTTGATCGAAATCTTGTAAGTCAAATTCTAAAATACCTGGACTGCTGTCCAGTAAAGTTGTTGCATGTGGATACCACATATAATTATTCATTGATGTTATAAATTTGATGTTCTTGTTTCTTGAGTTAAAATCTAAAGTAGGTGATTTCTTGGATTTGACCGTTATGAAGTATGGGCTTGTAATAGAAGTGGGTTTAGATTCCACGTACTCTTCAATGGAGTCAGTCTTGCATATGTAACTGGTAACTCCAATTGTTTGCGATAACCATGTATCTTTTTCTAGAGTCATCTCGTTAGGAACTCTTCGTTTTTCTTCGCTTGTGAATCATCCAATTAAAAATCGATATTGATGATCTGTATGTACTCAAATTAAGATCGTGAAAAATTGCTTTATGATTTATAAGTTGTTTTCTGAGAAGCCTACTAATTTCTAAGGAGGAATTCTTAGCAATCCATAAGCGCCAAAGTACCAAACGATTTAGGCTTATTGTTGCAGAATCAAATTTCTGAGTTTTTAGAATTTCACCAGAATCTATTATGTCATCAACTAAATGTATCGTGTAGCCTTGAAGATCCATTTTATTTTCAAAAAATAGCCACCAATGGCTATCTAGGCCTCGATAGCCAGGAAGTATTGCTCCGTGCACATTCAGAAAAGGTGAATCTATAGATTTTAGGAATTTACTAGGAATTATTGGACCACCATACACAATCACCGCATCAATTAAAGTTGAATTTATTAATCTTACAACTGAATCATCCGTGTATTTATCAACTTTCTTAATAGGTATTTTAGGAACTGAAACCCATCCTTTAGAAAAAAACTCCATCAACGTTATTGAGTTATCCAAGAACCCAGAAATTGAGAAATTTTTCTTAAGTAAAGTAAATAAATTTTTATGTTCAGTCTTGATTACTACTAGCCCAATCTCAATACCATTTGACATTAACTCCTTTACAAAATAACGGTGCCTAAGCTTAAAAGGTGTTAAGATAACAACCTTGGGTCTGGAGTTAGGGTTTGTACTCAAAATTGCCAAGGAAAATCCAAGCCTTCAAACCCCACCAAGTATCGTCTCAAACGCATAGGTTTTGCATTAGACATTTTCGAAAGAAAGTTCTTGCCTGAAATTGCACTCGGAGCTGTTTTAAAACCCAAATCACGAAGGTATTTTAACGCGTAAACTGGCATGTCAAAACTTTGACCCTCAGGAAACGAAAATAGTGGAAGCTCATCACTTTTTAGTTCTTTAGAAATTTTGTCAATTGATTTTTTTATCTGAGTTATCCCAGCGCTAGGGGAAAGAGTTCCTAAAGAAAAGTGATCAACTGTGTGTGCGCCAACATCCCATGTATTTGAAGATTTCATTTGCCTTACTTGGTTCCAATTCAAGAAATCATGGAGGTCGGGAATAATTCCCTTTTTATAATCCTCAACATATTTTGAAAGACTATTAATCACCATACCGATTATCTCCGGAGGCGATTTTTTTAGATATTTTTTAATTTGATTGAAAGCTATTAACTTACTCCCAATAGTGGAAACATCAAATGTTACTTCGTGATCTAGCATCACTTTGAATTTAGCAGCATTCATACTTAAGATTAATAATTCAATCTCATCGCTCCACATGAGTTTATCTGAGCCTATATATCCGGTTGCAATGTATACGGTGGCTTTCATGCTCTTTTTTTCTAATATTTCATGGGCAAATTTTAAATTGTTTGCATACCCATCATCAAATGTGACTGCTACAGATTTTTTAGGCAAATCACTATTATTTCGGTAGAAATTTTCAACATCTTTCATAGTTACTATCTCAAAATTTTTTGCAAGAAAATCAATTTGCCTCTCAAAAATCCTTAAATTAAGATGCTTGCCAGACGAGTTAAATCCATTCGGGATTGACTCTACAACTCCATGGTAACAAAGTATCGATAAGTGTCTCATAGAATTATCCTAGTTTAGAATCCATGTAGCTAGCTTCTTTCCACTTTAAATCTATTAATAATTTGATGTAAAATCAATTTTACTTAATCTCAAAATCTTCAAGTGTCACGGTATGAAAGGCCAAAACAGGTTTGTTTAACACCTTACCTATGATTTCAGATATGTGCTTAATTCCAATATTCATTGGCCTAGCATAATTAAGATCATCAAGAGATATTTGGTGCCCAGGCTTTAGATCTTTAGAATAAACAATCCCTTTCCTAATTTGGCTTAGCATTGGGAACTCAGATAGTTGAACAGCTTTCTTTCCGGAGGTCAAAGATAGATTTAGAAGGTGCACGTTCTTAATTATATTTTCTAACTCGACAGGCGTTCTAGAAAGCTCATGATCTCGGATATCAGTTCTAGATCTATCATCAGTAACATGGATCTCTAGAATTCTAGCCCCCGCACCAATTGCTGCATACAAAGGTGCGTCATCAACAAAGTGATTAGAGAAACCAGTCGTTAAACCAGAGATTTTATTTAAGCGATTAATTGCTGATAAATTACTTTCATCTATTGGTGGCGGATACGCAGAAATGCAATGGAGTAGCGCGATACTTTCAGCGTATCTGTTTCCCAATCTAACTTTCTTTGCTTTCTCAACAAAGTTCACGATTTCTTGCTCAGAAGTTGCACCACAAGATAATATAAGAGTTGACGGTGAATTTAAAGCCAAATCTGTTGTTGGCGTAAATGTAAAATCTCCGCTTGCTATTTTGATAACTTTGCAGGTTTCTGAAACAAACTGCACCCAATCATGTGATAAAGGAGTTGCAAATACGGGTAATCCGATTGAGTCACATTCAGTTTTAATCCTTAAAAAGTTTTGCTTTGAGAGAGCCAATTTGCTAACTGTCTTGTATCTTTCAGGATTACTTTTTGAAGTGTACAAATCAGGTGTAAATAATTGAAATTTTACTGCATCAGCACCTGAATTTTTTATTCTAGGCAGCATACCTAAAATCCAATCGAGTGAACCCGTATGGTTAACCCCTATTTCAGCTATGACTACTATGTCTTTTTCAGTATCCTTATTAAATAAAAGCATGTGCTATTCATTACTTTCCGCAGGATTATCCGAATTTGCATCTATTCCCCAACAAGTTTTGTACCAAGCTATATATTTAGTTAAGCCCCTAGGTAAATCATGAGTAGGTTTGTATCCAAGCACAGATTTAGCTTTGGTAATGTCGAGTGTCCCTCTTTCAGGATTTAATGCGTCACGATTTTCAAATCTAATTGAAATTTTAGGAAAGTTATTTTTTACAATTTCGGCTGCTTCAACCAACTTGCGTGCATGACCTGTGGTCAAATTGAATATTTGACCATAGCTTTTTTCGTTTAGAGTTAATCGTAATAATCCAGAAATTAGGTCATCTATGTAGGTAAAATCTAAAGATTCTTGCCCATCGCCCTGAATTATTAGATCCTGTCCACGTAGTGCATTTTCAATGAAAACTTGCAAAACTCTTCTACTAATACATCTTGGACCATATAGTGCTGACGGTCTTACTATGGTTACAGGAAAGTCAAAGACATTACTGTATGCACGCGCAAGTTTTTCCCCACCAAATTTTAGAGAACCATAAATATTCTTTGGATCACAATTCGTATCTTCGTTCGGCGATTGAGACATAAAATTTCCGTAAACCATACTGGATGAAAAGAAAATTAGTTGTGGCTTTTTTGTTAGCGATCTTGTGATGTCAAGTGTATTTTCAAGAGTTCTAAATGAATGGTCAAAAGTTGAATATGGATCTTTATTTGCACGACTTGCGTGCGCAACTGCTGCAAGTAGATAGATTACATCGGGTTGGTAGTCATTAACTATTCTACCAAGTCTAATGTAATCTCTAGCATCTTCAACATACACAGGAATACTGGCTTGCCTAAGTAGCGTTAGTCGCTCTTCTAAAACTTTTATATAAAAAGTTCTATTTACAAAATTTGACCGAGCATCCTGAAGTGATATCAAGTTATTAACTTCTAATCCATCTACAACCGCGACATCAAAACCATTAGCTTTTAAAGAAAGTGCTAGATGATGGCCAATAAATCCAGCACCGCCTATGAGCAGGGCTCTTTTCATTTTATAAGACCTCTTCCATAGATGAAATCAAGTTTTCGCCCACAAAGCTCATCTCCTCTCTGCCAAGATGCGGTCCAATTCCAAGCGCAATATTAGAGTTAGCAAGTGTATTAGCACGTTCGAAGGAGATCACTCTAGAAAGGTGTGGATTTGATCGATAAAAATTTGAAAGTGGTAAAGCTATTGGATAGTAAATACTGGTCCCGATACTCCTTTTGTTTATTTCTGAAATTAGAGAATTTCTCTTTTCGGTAAATTCAGGTTTAAGAACAAATGCGGCACAGTAGTATGCTGAATCAGCGCCTTCTTTAACTCCTGGCAGTAAGCTTCCATAAGGAGATCGACCAATTATTTCAGATAATTTTTCGAAATTTTCTTTACGAATTTTAAGAAAGCTAGAGATTTTTTTTAATTGCACGGTTCCAAGCGTAGCTGCTATTTCACTCATTCTTAGGTTTAGCCCAAATCCTATAATGTCATATAAGCCCGGAATCTTTCTATCTCCAACCCCTTTGTCATAATAAAATGCTTTAATCTTTTTTGATTCGTCAATTAGTTTTTTTCCTCGACTTACAAGCATCCCCCCTTCACCAGTAGTAATGTGTTTTGCTGGATAAAAAGAAAATGCACCAAAATCACCTAGCAATCCCACATGAGTTCCTTCAACCCTTGCGCCAAGCGCTAATGCGCAATCTTCAATCACAAATAGATTATTCATCTGTGCAATTAACATAATTTCACTAATATCTACAGGTACTCCGAGGTAGTGCACTACGCATATCGCTTTTGTGCTTGGGGATATAGCTTTTTGAATTTCCTCAACAGATATATTGCCGTCATGAGAGTTAATATCTACAAATACTGGCTTTGCTCCTACCGAAAGTACTGCATTAGCTGTCGCAACATGGGTAAGCGAGGGAACTATTACCTCGTCACCCCGCCCAATACCTAAAGTGAGATATGCAAGTTGTAAAGCTGTAGTAGCAGAGGAAGTAGAGGTTGCAAAACCACCCCCAATAAACTTTGTAAAATCTTCTTCAAACTCATTTGATCTAGGTCCGTGGACAAGTTGTGGAGAATCAAGACACTCTAATATTGCTTGTTTTTCCTCGTCGCCAATTATAGGCCTTGCAAAATCTATCTTATTCATTCGTCACCTTACTTCATTGCTTAAAGGTCCACTCCCACAGCCTATTACTTTAGGGAGTCTTATTGCTTAGGCATAATCGAATAACATCAAGCATCTCTTTCCTTGTCGGATACAAATTTGTGCCCCTCTCACCTTCAACAATATCTCCAATAAATGCTCGAAGTAAATCTCCCTTCATGTTTGCTCTTGTGCTCAAATTAACTAATTTATGCTCAATTAACTTCCCTCCAAATGAAACTTCTTTCCCGCGAACTTCAAGCCAGCCTCTATCTCCGTAAATCGAAAAATCTCGCCTGTGCTCAAGAGGTGTTGAGTAATTTGTGGATAAATTTGCAACTCCAATAATGTCGCTTGAAAGGCTTACTGAGCCAAAGTCATTAACTCCTAATGGCATTTGATCTGTCAAGCGCTTGTACTCTATCCGGGCTTCGAACTCATAGTTGTTAGTTATGAAACAGAATAAATCAACCAAATGAATTAATCCCCCCAAAATTACTGAATAATCAGAATCACCACGCCACCCATTTACCAATTTTTCCCATCGCCCGTAGAGGTACTTTCCTTCTACAGAAATTTTGCTTCCAAAAACTCCTGCTTCAAAGGCTGACTTTAATTCGATAAACAAAGGTGCGGCACGTAAAATAAGGTTTGAGGTTATTCTCACGTTTGGATGCAAATTTAATGCAGTTTCGATGGCATAGAAATCTCTCCAATTGGTTACTAGCGGTTTTTCGACAAAACAATTAATTCCGTTGTTTATAGAGGCTAAAGCATAGGTGCTATGTAAGTGATCTGGCGTGGCGATAACTACCAAGTCAAATTCTGGGCGAAATTTTGAAGTTTTAGGATGAAAAAATATATCTTTTTCGCAATATTTATACATTTCTCTATCCACATTTATTTCAGAATCGAATATCTCAATTTTACTGATTTTAATATTTGTTACTAATTCATCAAGTAGAGACTGACCAGCTTTTCCGCATCCAATTAAAGCTGTTTTCATTAGAATATCCTACTTCCCACTATAGCGTTTGAAAAATCCATCCAGCCTAGGGGGGGTGATGAATGTTTAAGCGAGAGGAATTCTATAAACTTATTTATGTTTTCAAAATCTTTTTGAGTATCAACAGAAAGATTGAAAGATGATAAATCGCGATTATTCTTCACATTATTGATTTTAAACTGCCTAGAGTTCTCATAAAAATAAGATGTAATATGTTCAAAATTAGCCTGATTTAAGTCACAATAACTAAGAAATTTGAAAAGTTTATAAGGTATAACTTCTACTGATTGTCCTTTTGGAAATGACCTCGGAAAAACATTCGTTGTTAGGTCACAATCCACAGACTTTTTATCACTCTCTATAACTTTAAGAATAACCTCAGGGTTAATCAGGGGTGAATCACCATTAATTCGAACAACTTTCTTAATCTTATGTTCAGTCATAAAATTCAAATATCTACTTACAACATTATCTAAGTTACCGCGATAGAAATTTATGCCGTAATCTTGTAGCAATTTCACCAAATCATTGTCACTTTTATCAGTAGAAGTTAGGACAAATAACGGAATATTCACTTTGCTGCAATAACTTATAGTCCACATTAACATTGGAATACCACCTAGTGAGCTCAAAACTTTTCTTGGGAATCTTGAGGACGATACTCGCGCCTGGATAGTAATTGCCAGATCTAATTCCATTATTTTAGATTCGGTTTATTTCACTGCGAATAAACATGTTCACCGTAAACTAAATGCTCGACGCATTCAGAGGATATTTCAGCTTCCATTCTGAATTTTCAAAATTCCATATGTCTTTGCGCCTATGTAAATCTATAATCTCATTTAGTTTAAGGTTGTCAATTTGTAAGAATTCAGTGATCAAAGATATGCTGTCTATAGGAAATTCTCCATCAAAATTCGAAATTAACTTGTATGCCTCCTTTTTGCTCATACGCCCTCTTTGAATCTGCCTAGCGCAGTCTCTTAAACATCTTCCAAATCCAAATTTTATATATTGCATGTAGTAATAAAGATCGTCCATAACATCATCTAGGCTGTCAAAGTCTGTGAAAGTGCCATAAGTCCTGCCTCGCTTATTTCGGTAAAAATCAACCTCGTTTTCAACAATTTCTAAATTCTTTACTATGTCCCAAGGGAAATAATGAGCGTAGTACAAAACACTAAGTTTAGATAATCGACCCTCATCAATCAAATATGGATCTAAATCTTTTAAATTTACAACGCTATCTACCCAATTAATTGGATCATCTCCAATTTGATTTTCCAAGATTTCTTCAATAGTTCTTTGCTTTATACTATCTTCCGATAAGACTCGCCCACCGTATTCTGACTCACCATGCTCTGAATAAAAAACAATTGGAATTTTCAGAGCAGCAGCAATGTTGATGGTGGCTGCGTTTATTCCCGCGTTCCAATGAATTTTTGGATCACCTCTTTCGATAAGGAATCTTCGACTTAGATAACGAGATACCTTTAAATTCGGAGATATAAAAATTGAATCAAAACCATAATTTTGCAGACTCCTTCTATTTAAATCACCTTCAATTGTAGGAATGAGTGGAGAAAATGTGACCAATAGTGGGTTTACGTTAAGTTCTTTTTTAAGCATTATAGCTACGGCGCTGGAATCCTTCCCGCCACTCCATCCGATAACACAATCATAAACTTTGTTTGAATTCGAATCCTTACTTTTTTCTAAAATAAGTTGGAGCTCTTTCTTTCGCACATTCCAATCTATGTTTTCGCGTTTAGTTTTATTGTAAGTGCAACCATTACAGTAACCATCATTTGAAATAGAAATTCGAGGTCTAGAACTGGGCATAAAGCAGCTCTTACAATAAATAATTTTATTCATACTGTTCTTACATTACCACCATTTGCCTTAATTTCACTGCGCCATGTTGAAATTGTCTTCGTTGTTAAATGGTAGATATTGCTGGTGCATACCGCTTCAATATTCTCAATCTGTAAAGTATCAAGAACATGAGACCATCGGCCCACTCCTCCAGAAATGATTAAAGGCATATCATGAGAATTGGCTATATTCTTAGCGTTAGCATTATCAAAGCCCAACAATGTCCCATCTCTTTCTACGGAGTTTAACAACAACTCACTACCCCTATTTTCAAAGATTTCAGAAACTCTTTGTTGTAATACTTTTTTAGAGATAACCCCACTTGAATAAGTGAAATGTCCCCAATGATTGATACTAGAAATAATACTTGACTTTCCAAACTCCTTGATTGCTTCTGTAACAAAAGTATCACTTTCTGCTTCAGTCTGATTAATTACATACCGATCTGCACCAAAATTTCTATACCGTCTTATATCATTTATCGATCTTATTCCCCCACCTATAGCTAGAGGCAACTGTGAATGCTCCATTATTTTTTCTATTCCCTTAAGGAACATTCGATGGGATTTCTCAGATCTTTCTTGCGAAACATCAATACAAATGATTTCATCAAAATATTTACTATCAATAAATTCATCGGTATACATGTAATCTGACTGAAAATTTCTTGTGCGACAAACTATTCCATTATTCATTAGAATTAATCCAATTATTCTTTTATACATGAATTAAACCTAAGAAATTTCTCAAAATTGTTAAGCCTGATTCTTGACTCTTCTCAGGGTGGAACTGAACGGCATAACAATTATACTTTTTTAAGGCTACAGCAAAACTACCTCCAAAGTCGCATTCTGCTGATATGTCATCTTTATTGTCTGGAATCATAATGTAATCGTGGTTGAAGAAAAGATCTACACTCTTATTTTCACTTATTCCTAAAAAATCTTGTCTAAATTTGACTTTATCCCAACCAGTATGACTTTTTTTCTGTACCAATTTATTTGTAAGGTTTTCCACTGTGCCATTAAAAATTGAAAGACCTTTCATAATTGTTCCTTCTTGACCCATGTCAAACATTATTTGAGCACCAAGACATATTCCCAAAGTTGGAAGCTTTAGTGTCAACGCTCTTTTTTTCAGTGCCTGACCATAGTTATTCTGATTTAAATAATTCATAGCGGTTTCAAAAGATCCAACACCAGGAATCATTAAGTACTCTGCTTCTAAAATATCTTGTGCAGATTCTATATTTTTTGTGCCAACACTTAATTGATTCAGAACTCTATCCAATGAAGGAAGATTTCCAAAACCAACCTCAAGAATTGTTACACTTCTCTTCATGCTTGGCCCCATTACGTTAGACTAGTCTCAATAATTAGAAAAGTAAGAATTTTTATGCCAAATTATCTGTTAGGCAGTAGCAGAAGTTACCTTCCTCTTTTTATTAATCTTTCATAATCTAAAACAATTACTGCTCGTGGTTCTAGCTTTACCCAACCCCGGGATGCAAAATCAGCTAGTGCTTTATTAACTGTCTCGCGGGAGGCACCAACTAATTGAGCTAACTCCTCTTGAGTTAATTCATGGTTAACATGCAGACCATCATCTTTTTTAGTACCAAATCTCTCACCCAACTCAATAATTGCCTTTGCAACTCTTCCTGGCACATCTGCAAAAACTAAATCACTTAAGACATCATTTGCTTTGCGCAATCTTTGGGCTAATCTGCCTAGTAGTTGCAATGAGACCTGTGGATGCTCTTTGACCCAGCCAATTACCTGATCATTTGCTAGGGCTAATAATTTTGAATCAACTACCGCAGTTGCAGTTGCAGTTCTTGGTCCTGGATCAAATAAGGAAAGCTCACCAAACATATCCCCAGGTCCTAAAATCGAGAGCAGATTTTCTCTACCATCATTTGAGGTAGTGCCTAATTTTAATTTGCCATCTACTACGACAAATAATCTATCGCCCTCATCACCCTCTTTAAATAAAACCTGTCCACGGGATAACTTAACCCCGGTCATTGAGGCACGAAGCGTTGCAGCGGAGGCCTCATCTAAGGCAGTAAAGAGCGGTGCTTTACGGACTGCTTCCTCTTCATTTTTGGCGGCCATGGGGTTGAGAATACATCTATAACCTTAAGGCTTGCTAATGAGA
>SXGQ01159017.1_pt1 | contig 15333 bp, 15 predicted proteins | sample 3178371 | NCBI WGS metagenome assembly SXGQ01 (sample SAMN11356859, study PRJNA531348) | freshwater metagenome | isolation source: freshwater sample F1-20 | place: China: Fuxian Lake, Yuxi | collected 2017-12-25
ATGAAGACGCCGAGCGCCACCGGCACGACGTTGCTGTTGGCCCCGGTCGCGCTGTAGGGCGTGTAAAAGGTCCAGCCGGTGTCGACGCCGCCGGCCAGCATTGCATAGAGCGTGAAGATGCCGCCGATCCAGTAGATATAGAGGCTGAGCAGGTTGATGCGCGGGAACGCCAGGTCCTTGGCGCCAATCATCGGCGGAATCAGGAAGTTGCCGAGCACCGCCGGAATCGACGGGATCAGGAAGAAGAACACCATGATCACGCCGTGCGCGGTGAAGAACTTGTTATAGGTGTCGGCGGCGACGAAGTCGCCTTGCGGCGTCGCCAGCTCGAGGCGGATGCCGACGGCAAACAGGCCGCCCAGGAGGAACATCACCGAGATCGAGATCAAGTACATGATCGCGATCCGCTTGTGGTCCTTGGTCAGCAGCCACGACGCCAGGCCGTGACCGTTGTTCAGGTAGTTCCGCTCGGGAATCTTGAGCTTGTCCAACATGGCTTACTTCTTCTCAGCCGCGGCGGCGGCTGGCTTCGGCGTGGCGGCGGCGGCACCCGTTGCGGGCGCTGCTGCCGTGGTCGCATTGGGCGACATCGACTTGACGTGTTCGATCAGGGCGACCAGGTTTTCTTCGCTGACCAACCCCTGGAAGGTCGGCATCAGCGGCTGGAAACCCTTCACGATCTTGGCCTGCGAGTTCACGATCGACTCCCGCAGGTAGGCCTCGTCCGCGAGCACCGTCGAGCCGTCCTGCAGCTCGACCATCTTGCCGACAATGTCTTTCAGCGAGGGCCCGCGGCCCTGGCCGGTGTCGAGGTGGCAGGTCGAGCAGGCCAAATCGTTGAACAGCCCGGCGCCGCGCTGCGCCAGCGTGCCTTCCGCGGCCCCGCCCTGCAGCCACGCCTGGTACTGCGCCGGCTCCAGCACCGTGACGGTGCCGATCATGCCCGAGTGGTTGGTGCCGCAGTACTCGGTGCAGAAAATGTGATACTCGCCGGGCGTCTGCGCCTCGAACCAGAGTTCGGTATAGCGGCCGGGGATGGCGTCCATCTTGGTGCGGAACGCCGGGAAGTACAGGCTGTGCAGCACGTCCTCGGAGCTGATCGTGATCTTGATCGGCCGGCCCGCGGGCACGTGCAGCTCGTTGATCTCGCGTTGGCCTTCGAGGTGCTGGAACTTCCACATCCACTGCTTGCCGACCGCGTAGATGTGCATCGCCTCGGCGGGCGGGCGGCGCAGGTGGTAGTAGACCGAGGCGCCCCAGCCGAACATCACCATCGCGATGATGGTCGGAATCACGCTCCACAGCAGCTCGAGCGGCAGGCTGCCCTCGATGCGCGCGCCAATCTCGCTGTCGTGGGTCTTGTGATAGCGGATGCCGAAGTAAATCACCCCTATCGCCACCACCACCGCGAAGAACGCGCTGACGGCGAAGATGAAGAAATACAGCGCGTCAACATCCTTCGCGAACGTCGAAGCCTGCTCTGGGAATATGGGAATGCCGAATATTGTCATTAGCTAGTGTCCGGTCGCGCGATGGTCGCGCCGAATCGACACGAACATGAATCCAAACAGCGCCACCAGCGTGGCGGCGCCACCAACCCGCACGGCCCTCATGGCCACGAAGCCGTAGCTCCCCGCATTCGGATCGTAGTGGTAGCAGTACAGCAACAGCTGGTCCGCCAGCGATCCGATCTTGCCGGCCGACGACTCGATCAGCGCGAACTTGACGTCGCGCGGCGAGTAGTCGATGCCGAGGAAGTAGCGCGACAGCCGGCCCTCGGGCGTGGCCACGATGATGCCGCTCGCGTGCGCGAACTGCTGCGACTGCTCGTCCCACACGTAGCTGAAACCGGCCGCGCTGGTCAGCGCGTCGATCGACGCCTGGCTGCCGGTCAGGAAGTGCCAGCCCTGCGCCGCCTCGGGCCGCTTGTAGCGGTCCAGGTACGCCGCCTTCTTGGCCGCCGCCAGCACCGGGGTCTCGCGCGGGTCGAAGCTGATGGTCACCACGTCGAATTCCTTGCCGACGGTCTCGTTGATCACCCGCAGCGCGCTCTCGAGGCCGTTCAGCACCTGCGTGCACAGCATCGGGCACTCGTAATACACGAACGCCAGCACCACCGGCTTCTTGCCAAAGTAGTCGCCGAGCTTCACCGTCGCGCCGGTGTCGTCGGTGAACGGCAACGCGAGCGGCAGCTGCTCGTCGAGGCGCTGCTCGAACGCCACCTGGCCGAGCACGCCCGGCACCTGGCCCGATGGCAGCGACTGCGCGGGCCGAACCCCCGGCGCGGCGCCCTGCGCCGACACGCCGGCTGTCATGAGCGCGATCGCGCCCATCACCGTCAGCCCACGCAAGGTTCGCAACATCACCACCTCACCAAATCACGCGATCATCGGGGGGCGGTCGTTCGGCCCGACGAACTATCCTGGGTCACCAGGCTCCGGCCGTCGCCGGCCTCGGCGCGCACCGGCAGCCCGCGCTGCGCCAGCAATTCCATCGCCCGGTCGATCGGCACGCGGACGACGCCGCCGTCCTGGTCGACCCAGCCGTAGCTGCCCAGTTTCTGGGCCTCGCCTTCGCGCAGCACGTAGATGTCCTTGAACGGCTGCCGCTGCAGGTTCGGCGCCGGCGGGGTGCGCTCCTGGCCGACCGCCAGCGGGTACTTCTGCGCCGCGGCATCGGCGGCCTGCGACCGGTTCTCGAAGAACCAGAACGTGCCATAGACGATCGCCACCGAGATCAGCATGGCGACGAACAGCCAGAGTGCGAACTGGTAGCCGACCGACGTGTCGATGTCGGTGTGCTCGTACTGCGCGCCCGGCGGGGTGGGCCCGTACTCGGCGTCGTGGGGAGTCAGGTGCTCGTTAGTGGACATGATGGCTCAGTGCCTTATCCAGCCCAGCGTCGTTCACGGGCAGCAGCGGCCGCCCGGCGAGCTGTGACACGAAGATCGAAATGAAGATCCCGCCGAGCGCCAGCGGCAGCGCGAGGTCGAGCAGGTTGAGGCTGATGCCGCCCTTGTGGAACTCGGGGGCGACGTGCCAGTAGTAGTCCGCGACCCGGGCGCAGATGATCCAGATCGCCACGACCTTCAGCTTGCCGGCATTCTTCTTCAGGTCGCGCGACAGCAGCAGCGCGTACGGCACGATGAAGTGCCCGATGATGATGAACGCGCTCAGGTAGCGCCAGCTGGTTTCCCAGCGGACGATGTAGTGCGGAATTTCTTCCGGGATGTTCGCCGACCAGATGATCAGCAGCTGCGAGAACGACAGGTACGCCCACAGCATCAGGAACGCGAACAGGAACTTGCCCAGGTCGTGGAAGTGGTGGGTGGTCACCACCTTGTTCATCGGCGCGGTCTGCGCCAGCATCACCAGCACCATGATGCAGAACGCAAACGCCGACAGGCCCTGGCCGCCGATGTAGAGCATGCCCCAGATGGTCGAGAACCAGTGCGGGTTGACCGACATCGTCCAGTCCACCATCGCGAAGGTGATGGTCAGGAAATAGACGACCAGGCCGCCGCCCGAGAGCCGCTCCATCTTGCCGGCGAGCGCCGGATCGCCGGTGCGGTCCTGCTCGGCCGACCACGAGGTCAGCAGGTAACCCATCGCCGACCAGATCACGAAGTAGATCGCCTGGCGGGCCAGGAAGAACGGCGTGTTCAGGTAGCCGGCCTTCAGCATCAGCAGCGGGTCGGTCTGGGCGCTCTCGTGCGTCCACTCGTAGAGGGAGTGCATGCCGAAGGCGATCGGCAGGAACAGCACCGCCATGAACGGCAGCGTGCGGACCGCCGCTTCCATGGGCCGGCGCAGCACCACGCCCCAGGCGCCGCCGGTCAGGTGCTGCACCATCAGCAGCGCCAGGCAGCCAAGCGCGACGCCGGTCCAGAAGGTGTAGGCCACCAGGTAGGCCTGGAAGAAGCGGTCGGCGCCCGACAGCATGAAGCCGGCGCCGGTGAGCGCCACGCCGAGGACGGCCGCGATCAGGCCGAACTGCTTCAGGCCGGGCAGCGGCGCGTCGCCCGCTTTGAACGATTCCGTGGTGACGGTCGACACTAATGTCTCTCCGTGGATGCGGGGGCGTCGAGATCGGCGCGCCGGTCGGCGGGCACGTCGTCGACCGACGCGTGCTGGCTGAGTTGCAGAGCGCGGACGTAGGCGACGATCAGCCAGCGGTCGCGGACCGGTATCTGCTCCGCGTAGCCCTGCATGGCGCCGAAGCCGTTGGTAATCACGTCGTAGAAGTAGCCGGGTTTTTCCTGGCGCAGGCGATCCTGGTGGTACGAGGCCGCCTGGCGCAGGCCGCGCTGCACCACCATGCCGTTGCCGTCACCGAGCTTGCCGTGGCAGGGCGTGCAGTAGATGTTGAAGCGCTGCTGGCCGCGGACCAGGTCGGCGTGCGCGATCGCGAACGGAAACTGCTCGACCGGCTGCCCGGCCACCTTGCCGGTGTGGAGCGCTTCGTCGTCGCGCAGCCAGCCGCGCGCGACCGTGCCGAGCGGAGCCGAGCGCGAGGCGCGGCCGTCGGGGAACGTCGCGTTGGCCTCGTAAGCCTCGTAGCGCGGCGCGTCGTGCATGTCCTGGCGGCAGCCCGCGGCCAGCAGCGAGGCCGTGGCCAGGAGGGCGAGGGTGAACCTATTCGTCAACGTCGTAGACTCCCTTCGCGCCGGTGCTGCGCAGGAACTCCGCCGTCCCCTGCTGGTCGAACTTCGGATCGGCCGACTCGACGACCAGGAAAAACTTGTCGGAGCTGCACATCGCGAAGCGCTCGACGTTGAAACACGAGTGATACGGCTGGGGCAACCCGTTCAGGACGATCATGCCGATCGCCGCCGTCAGCGCGGCAAACAGAATCGTCAACTCGTACGACGGGATGATGAAGGTGATCCAGCTGGCCAGCGGCCGGCCGCCGATGTTCATCGGGTACTCGACCACCGAGGCCCAGTACTGCAGCGCGAAGCCGGTCGCCATCCCGGTGAGGCCGCCGGCCAGCACCAGCTTCGGCAGCACCGTGCGGCTCTTGTGGATGATGTCGTTCAGCTCTTCGATCGGCACGGGCGAGTAGGCCTCGACCTTCGTAAAGCCTTGCGCCATGGTCTGGCGCGCGGCGTCGACCACGGCCTGCGCCGAGTCGAACTCGGCCATCACGCCATGAAGCCGGTTAGCGGGCTCGTTAGTGTGCATGGTCGGACTTCACTTTCGACTGCGGCAGCAGCATCTTGACTTCGAAGATCGAAATCATCGGCACGAACCGCAGGAACAACAGGAACAGCGTGAGGAACAGGCCAATGGTGCCGAAGAACGTGATGAAGTCCCACTGCGTCGGGTAATACATGCCCCAGGAGGCGGGAATGAAGTCGCGGTTGAGCGAGGTCACGATAATGACGAAGCGCTCCAGCCACATGCCGACGCCAATCAGCAACGACATCACGAACAACACGGTGGTGTTCTGGCGGATTCTCGGCGACCACAGCAACTGGATCATCGCGGCGTTGATCGCGATCAGCGTCCAGTACGACCACCCGTAGGGGCCGAACATGCGGTTCCACATCATGAACCGCTCGTGCGGGCTGCCGCTGTACCACGCGAAAAACGCTTCCATCGCGTAGCCATAGCTGACCATCAGGCCGGTCGCCAGCGTGATCTTGGCCATGTTGTCGATGTGGCGCATGGTGATCAGGCTTTCCATGCCGTAGAAACGGCGCACCGGAATGGCCAGGGTCAACACCATCGCGAAGCCGGCGTAGATGGCGCCGGCGACGAAGTACGGCGGGAAGATGGTCGCGTGCCAGCCGGGAATCACCGAGACCGCGAAGTCGAAACTTACGACCGTGTGCACCGACAGCACCAGCGGCGTCGACAGGCCGGCGAGAATCAGCGTCGCCACTTCGTAGCGATGCCAGTGGCGCGCGGACCCGCGCCAGCCGAGCGACAGGATGCCGTAGACCGACGCCTTGACCTTCGAGACCGCGCGGTCGCGCAGCGTCGCCATGTCGGGAATCATGCCGATATACCAGAACACGATCGAGACGGTGGCGTAGGTCGAGACCGCGAACACGTCCCAGATCAGCGGGCTCTTGAACTGCGGCCACAGGCCCATCGCGTTCGGGTACGGGAACAGCCAGTAGGCGGCAAGCCACGGACGGCCGGTGTGGAACACCGGGAAGATCGCCGCGCAGATCACCGCGAAGATGGTCATGGCTTCCGCGAAGCGGCTGATCGACATGCGCCACTGCTGCTTGAACAGCAGCAGGATCGCCGAGATCAGCGTGCCGGCGTGGCCGATGCCGATCCACCAGACGAAGTTGATGATGTCGAACGCCCAGCCGACCGGGACGTTGTTGCCCCAGATGCCGATCCCCTTGAGGACCAGGTAACCGAGCGCCATGTGCAGCGCGCCGGCGAGGCTCAGCCCGACGAGCAGCAGGCCGATCCAGCCAAGCGGGAAGCGCTTCGAAAGGGGGATTTCGGCGACGGTCTCGGTGACCGTCTCGAAGTCGTGCCCCGGGAGAATGACCGGCGACTCTTCGAGCAAGGCGGTCTTGGTCTTGGTGGCCATTAGTGTCCGCCCCCATCCTCGGTGCCGGCATGGTGGCCGCCGACCATCGGGTTCGAGGGAAGTGCCGGGTTCGGGTTGCGCACCGCCGCGAGATAGGTCGTGCGCGGCCGCGTGTTGAGGTCATCGAGCGTGGTGTAATTGCGCGGGCTCGACTTCAGCCGGGCCACCTGGCTGTTGGGATCGTTGATGTTGCCGAACACGATCGCCCCGGTCGGGCACACCGCCTGGCAGGCGGTGACGATCTCGCCGTCGCGAATTGCGCGGTCCTCGCGCTTCGACTGGATCCGCGCCGCGTTGATGCGCTGCACGCAATAGGTGCACTTCTCCATGATGCCGCGGCTGCGGACGGTGACGTCCGGGTTGCGCTGCATCTTGAACTGCGGCGTGGTGAAATCCTGGTAGAGCAGGAAGTTGAACCGGCGCACCTTCCACGGGCAGTTGTTCGAGCAGTAGCGGGTGCCGACGCAGCGGTTGTAGACCATGTCGTTCAGGCCTTCATCGCTGTGGACGGTCGCCGAGACCGGGCACACCACCTCGCAGGGTGCGTTCTCGCACTGCTGGCACGGCATCGGCTGGTAATAGGTGTCGGGCGTATCGAGGTTGCCCGCGAAGTAGCGGTCGATGCGCAACCAGTGCATTTCGCGGTTGCGCTTGACCTGCGCCTTGCCGACCACCGGGATGTTGTTCTCGGCCACGCACGCGATGATGCACGCCGAGCAGCCGGTGCAGGCGTTCATGTCGATCGCCATGCCCCACTGGTCGCCCTGGTATTCCTTGTCGGCGTACAGCGAGATCCGCTTGTCGAGCTTCAGGTGCTCCATCTCCTTGACGAAGGTGGGCTTGGCCTTGAACTCCTCCAGCGTGGCCGAACGGATGATGTTGCGGCCTTCGATCGACCAGTGGTCCTGCGTGCCGACCAGGTCGTAGGTGTCGCCGGTCTTGGCAATCGTCGCCGCGCCAAACCAGGGCGTGGCGGAACCACGCAGCGCGTAGGTGTTGAAGCCGGCGCCGTTGCCGACGCGGCCGGCCTTGGTGCGGCCGTAGCCGACCGACACGGTGATGGCGTCCTTGGCGTGGCCCGGCGTGATCCACACCGGCACGGCCAGCGTGCGGCCAGCGTGCGTGATGGTGATGAGGTCACCGGTGTGCAGCTGGTTGGCTTCGGCCGTGGAGGGCGCCAGCAACGCGGCGTTGTCCCACGTGAGCTTGGTCACCGGCTTGGGCAGTTCCTGCAGCCAGCCGTTGTTGGCGAAACGGCCGTCGTAAATCGTCTCGTCACGGCGGAAGTTGATCTCGATGCCGTCAACGGCGGCGCTGGCCGTGATGCGCGTCGCCACGTCGGGGGCCACCACCGCGGCCGACGGCGCGAACGCCGTGCCGGCGATGAAGCCGTCATGCAACCACTTGCGCCATTGCAACTCGAACGTGCTGGCCGGTGGCGCTGGTGCAGCGGCAGCCGCGGCGGCGGGCACTGCCCCGCCGGCCTCACCGGCCTGACCCGCCTGAACCGGGGCATGCGCCATCCAGTGTTCGCGAACGACATCGTAGCCGGCGCGTTCGGGGCGATCCGACAGCGTCGCGATCATCTCGTTCGCCGACTTGCCGCCGTAAAGCGGCTGGATCAGCGGCTGCACGATCGACACCGTGCCGTCGAAGCTGCGCGCATCACCCCAGGCCTCGAGGTCGTGCGCCGCGGGCACGTGCCACTGGCTGAGCGTGGCCGTCTCGTCGAAGTACAGGCCCGAGTGGATGCGCAGCGCGACCTTGCTCATCGCCTCGGCGAACTTGAAGTCAGCCGGCGCGCTCATCACCGGGTTCGCCTCGCCGATGATCACCAGCATCTGCACGCGGCCAGCCTCGATGTCGGTCACGAGCTCGCGCAGCGCCGCATGCTGCTCGGTCGGCACGGCCTCAGGGGTGGGCAGGTACGACACCGTCTCACCAGCGGCGCCAATGGCGGCATTGAGCGCGTGGGCAATCGCATGCACGGCGGGCGGCTGCGCATCGCCGGCCATCACCACCGCGCGGCCGCGGTGCGCCGCCAGGTCCTTGGCCACCGCATCGACAAACGCGTCGCTGCCGGCAGGCGCCGTTCCGGTCATGCCCGCCACGCCGGCCTGTTGCGCGACCGCGCGCGCAAACGCCTCCACCTGGCTCGACTTGAGCGGCAGGCGGTTGTCGGCGCGCCCGCCGGTCACCGTGTGGTTGGACTCGACGACGTAGAGGCGGTTGAGGTTGTCGGCGCTGTCTTCCACGCGGCGGCGGCCGGCGAACTGGCGCGCGTAGCGCAGGTTGCCGGCGCCTTCCGACGCGAGGAAGTCGGCGTCGAGCGACAGGATGACATCGGCCTTCGACAGGTCGTAGACCGGCTCGAGATATTCACCAAAGGCGGTGCGGGCGCCGGCGCGGGCGTTGTCGCGCGGCATCGGCTCCCACTGGATCCACTTGGCTTCGGGCTGCTGCTGCAGCACCTGCTGAATTTGCGCCGCCAGCGACGGCGAGTTCACCGTTTCGGTGAGGATGCGGAGGCCGGCGCCTTTGGTGGCCGACTGCGCCGACAAGCCGCCGCGCATCGCCGCGATGACTGCGCTCCACGGGCGGATGTCACCAAGCTGCGTGATGGTCTGCGAACGGTCCGGATCGTACAGCGTGAGCACCGAACCCTGCGCAAACAGGTCCGTGGCGCCCTGGCTGGCGGGATGGTCGGGGTTGCCCTCGATCTTCGTCGGGCGGCCCTCGTGGCTTTCGACCAAGAGGCCGGTGGCGACGCCACCCAGCGACATGGCCGTCGCAAAGAACAACGGCCGGCCAGGAATGACTTCTTCGGGCTGACGCACGTAAGGAACGATCAACTCGGTCGGCTGCACGGTGCACGCCGTGACGCCGGCCAGCGCCATCGAGGCGCTCATCAGCTTCATGAACGAGCGGCGGCCGACCGGGTCGAGCCATTCCGACGCGTTGGTCGGGAACTCGCGGTGCAGGTAGTCCTTGAACTCGGGCGTTTCAGCGACCGCTTCGAGGCTGCGCCAGACCTGCGGTCCGCCCTGCTGCTCGAGACGGGCGCGGACCTTCTGGAGGTCCACCGGCACGGTCATGCTGCGATGCGCCTTGTCATCCTCCTCCGCGCCACGCGCTCCGGAGGACAAGTCGGTGGCCTTGGTGATCTGTATCGGTGTCATCGGTGGCATACCGAGCAGCTAGTCATGTGTTCGAGGCCGGCAATCTTGTATTCCTTGACCAGGCGCGGGCCGAGTTCGGCTTGCGCCACGGCCGGCTGGTAGCCCATCGTCGTAATTTCTTCGCGGGGCCGGACGAAGCGTGACGGGTCGCGGTGGCAATCGAGACACCACTCCATCTGCAGCGAGACCTTCTGAATCATCAGCGGCATCTTGTCGACGCGGCCGTGGCAGGTTTCGCAGCCGACGCCCTTGGCGACGTGAATGCTGTGGTTGAAGTACACGAAGTCGGGCAGATCATGGACCTTCACCCAGTTGAGCGGCGTGTCATCACGGAAGCTCGCCCGCACCGGCTCGAGATACGGGCTGGTCGACCAGATCTGCGAGTGGCAATTGATGCAGGTCTTGGTCGGCGGGATGCCGGCGGACGCCGACACTTCCACCGACGTGTGGCAGTACCGGCAATCGATGCCAACGCCGCCAGCGTGGTGCTGGTGACTGAACTGGACAGGTTGCTCGACGAACTGATTGGCCGACGTGACGAAATCAGACCGTTGGAGCGTGAGCACCACCCAGCCGAGGCTGAGCAGTACGAACACGACGGCGAGCACGCTGGCCTTGGACCAGGCGTTAGCGCTCTTTGGGAATACCTGCGACATGCGTTCTTTGCAGCCCCCGGGTGTTAGGGCACCAGCTCAAAATAGCGGTGCCGAAGTCGCTCACTCTATCCCGAAATACCTCCGGGAGCGACCTTTGTGAAAAATTTCGCAAGCTGGGATTGTATATAAAAGTCCCGGGCATTTCCACAAGGCTTCAGATCGAAGAAGTGCGACCTTTTGCGTCGGAATCCACGTAGTAGTTGGTCAACAGACCAACCACTATTAGTAGATATTACAAAAGGACAATCATGACGATCCCTTCACAAACGCATCTCCCAAGCGCATAACTGGCATCCTGCCAGCGCATGGCGGCGGGCCACCTCGTGCTTCCCCCACTGTGAAACCCGAACGCCAGGCGTTCTGGCAAATCCCGCCTTCCCGCACGGCGCTTCACGGGGCACGCCCCGTCAAGAAGTTCCACCTCGTCCGGTCGTGCAAGCTATAGTGAGCCGTCGATGTCTGACGACCGCAAATACAAACAGCGCGGCTACCAGGAGAGCGACCGCCCTTCAGGGCCGCGCCCCGATCGGCCGGCCGCGCCCAAGCCCGAGCGCGAACCAGGCGCCCCGGCCGGCGCCCGGCGCATCTCGTCGGAAGGCGCGCGCAATCCCCGCATGATGTCGTCGCGCCAGGTCGCCCGCTGCGCCCGCTGCGGCACCATCGTCGATGCCGAGATCATGTCGCGCAGCAAGTGCCCGAAGTGCCAGGTCGACCTGCGCTCCTGCGTGCAGTGCGTGAACTTCGACCCGAGTGCCAGCCTCGAGTGCGCCGAGCGCATTCCGGCGCGCGTCTCGCCAAAGGACGTGGCCAACGACTGCCCGTTGTTCTCGGGTCGGACGTCGTTCGAGCGCGAAACCACCGCGGCCGTAAGCCAGAACCCCAAAGAGCCCACCGGCGCCAAGAAGGCCTTCGACGACCTGTTCAAGTTCTAGTGTCGGGCTGCTGATGCGCGTCCACGGGCGAGCGGCTGAGCGATAATCGGGACATGGGTCTACTGAGCGCGCAAGACGAAGTCGTCCTCAAGCAACATCTCTCCACCATCACGCAACCGGTCCAGCTGCTGCTCTTCACGCAGGCCTTTGGCGGATCCGAAAGCGGCCCGGTCGCCAAGCAGATCCTCGACGAGATCGCCGGCCTCAACGACCAGATCACCGTGGTCGAAAAGAACTTCGTCCTCGATCTCGATGACAAGGCCAAGTACAAGGTCGACAAGGCCCCGGCCATCGTCATCCTGGCCAACGACGTCGATACACGCATGAGAATGTACGGCGCGCCGACCGGCTACGAGTTTGTCGGCCTGGTGGAAGCGATCCTGGTCGCGGGGACCGGCAAGATCGACCTCGAGCCCGAGACCATGGCGTGGGTGCAGGCGGTCACCACGCCCACGCACATCCAGGTGTTCTCGACACCCACTTGACCACACTGTCCGAGGGCGGTCGTCCTCGCACACAAGATGGCAGCCGCGAACCCGATGATCACCGCCGATGCGGTTGAGGTCACGACGTTCATGGACCTGAGCCGCAAGTACCGCGTCACCGGCGTGCCCAAGACGATCGTCAACGAGACGATCGAGATCCTGGGCGGATTGCCGGAGCAGGACTTCGTCCGCGCCGCGCTCAACTTGCCGGAGACCGCATGAACAGACTGCTTGCGGCCTTCGTGGTCTGGTCCTTCGTGTCCTTCGTGGTGGCATTTGAAGCGTCCGCCCAAGGTAAGAAGGTCTACATCTCGGTCGACATGGAAGGCATCAGCGGCGTGATCGGCGACGACCAGACCAGCGCCGGCGGCGCCGAGTACAACCGCTCGCGCAAGCTGATGGCCGAAGACGCCAACGCCGCCATTCGCGGTGCGTTCGAGGGCGGCGCCACCGAAGTGGTGGTCAACGACTCGCACGGCAGCCAGCGCAACCTGCTGCCCGAAGACCTGGATCCGCGCGCCCGCCTGATCAGCCACACCTTCAAGCGGCACGGCATGGTCGAGGGCCTCGACGAAACGTTCGACGCGGCCATCTTCGTCGGCTATCACGCCAAGGCCGACTCGCCGCGCGGCCTGTTCGCCCACACCGGCTCCGGCGTCGTGAAAGACGTGCAGGTGAACGGCCGGTCAGCCGGCGAAGGCGGACTGAATACCCTGATGGCGAACTGGTACGGCGTCCCGGTCGTGGTCATCACGGGCGACGATGTGACGATCGAACAGCAGAAGGAGTGGACGCCGGGCGTTCGCGGCGTGGTGGTGAAGCGCGCCATCAACATGCGCGCGGTCGAGGGCCGGGCGCCGGTCGAGGCGCGGCGCGACATCCAGGCCGCGGCGAAAGATGGCGTGGCCGCGGCCCGCAAACCCGCCCGCGAGCAGCTGCCGGCTTACAAGGTCCGCATGCAGCTGCGCAACTTCACGATTCCCGAGGTGGCCTCCGCGTTTCGCGAGATTCAGGTCGTGGCTCCAGACACCGTGGAGTTCACGCGCGAGTCGATGCCCGAGGCGTATCGCGTAATCCGCGTGCTCTACCGCTTCATTAGTCCCGACTGACCTCGCAGGGCGCGCCGTTCAGCACGAACTGCGTGCGCCGGTCGAAGAAGCCGTCAGGCCGGTCCATGCCCTTCGCGTTGAAGTGCGCGATCGGCCGATCGATGGTTGCGGTCAGGGTTTCAGTGGTTGCCATCGGGCGCCGCCCTCGAGCACGAACCGCGTTTCTTCGGGCACCTCCCAGCCGGGAATGGATGGGAAGAGCGGGTCGCCCGGCAGCGTGAGCATGGTCACGCTCTCGGTCTTGACGAAGCCCGGCATCACGCGGACCACGGTTCGTTGCTGCGCCCACACGAACACTTCGTCGATCGACGACCATTTTTCGAGCTGGCGGATGGTCGTCCAGGTCGGCGGCGGCAACAGCAGCTCGCGCCGCTCGAACTTCCGAATCGCGGCCTTCGGCGACATCCACTCCAGCGCCGTCATCTCGCCATCGTCATGGCGGGGGTCCTGCCCGCCGGGCAGGCGCGCGAGGAAGAAGCGGGTGTCGTAACGGCGGATCTCGATCTCCGGGGTGACCCAGTGCGCCAGCGGCGCCAGGTCAGCGGGCGCGATCGCCACGTTGGCCTCTTCCATCACCTCGCGGACGGCGGCCTGGCGGTAGGCGGCTTCTTCGGCATCGCTGAGGTCGCTGAATGCGTGCGGCGGCAACACCGAACCCGGCTCCGGATGGTCGGCGGGATCCACGCGGCCGCCGGGAAACACGTAGGAGCCGGCCATGAAGGCCACCGTGTCGTTGCGCCGCAGGAGCAGGAACTCGAACGGGTCGCCCTCCCGCAGGACGATTACGGTGGCGGCGGGCCGCGCCTCGACGATCTGGGTCATCAAGCAATAGGATAATCTGCCCGCATGATCGAACGGCAGGATCGGGATGGCATTCGGGTGCTGCGCCTGGCGCATGGCAAGGTCAGCGCCATGGATATCGAGCTCGGCGAGGCCTTCACCGAGGAACTGAGGGCCGCGGCCGAGACGCCGGTGCGCGCGGTGGTGGTCACGGGCACGGGTTCGTCGTTCTCAGCGGGCGTCGACCTGTTCCGCCTGGTCAAGGACGGCCCGGCTTACGGCGAGCGCTTTCTTCCGGTGCTCGACACGATGCTGCGCGACACGCTGACCTTCCCGAAGCCGCTGATTGCGGCGGTGAACGGCCACGCCATTGCCGGCGGCTGCATTCTGGCCGCCGCCTGCGATCGCCGCCTCATGGCCGAGGGCAGCGGGCGCATGGGCGTGCCGGAGTTAGTGGTGGGCGTGCCGTTTCCGGCGCTGCCGCTGCAGATTGTCGCGGCGCGGGTGACCGATGCGGTGTTCCGCGACCTGGTCTTCACGGGACGCACGGTGCTGGCGGACGAGGCCGTCACGCTCGGCCTCGTTGACGAGAAGTGCCCGCCCGAGTCGCTGCTTGAACGGGCCATCGCCGTGGCCGACCAACTGGCGCGCATCCCGTCCGGCGCGTTCGCGCTCACCAAGGAGGCCTTCACTACGCTGATCCTCGACCGCACGGCGTGCCTGTCGGACATGAACGCGCGCGTCGTCCACGCCTGGATGCAACCGCACACCTACGACATGATTCGCGCCTATCTCGAGCGAACGGTCGGCAAGAAGTAGTCCGCCTGAAGGCGGACACCACGCGGGAGTAGCGTCCGGCTTTAGCCGGACTATTCCCAGACCCAGTCGCGCACGGACAAGCCGAGAATGCGGCGATCGCGACGGCCAAAGTCGGTCGGATTCCACATCCGGCTGATTTCGGTTTCGATCACCATGTGCGTTTGGCCTGGCGCCGGCGTCAGGTCCAGGAAGATCGCGGCGCTTCGTTTCAGGCCGTCGTCGTAGACCAGCCGCTGGTCGGCCCACACCCGCGTGTGAACAGGACGCTCATCGGCATCGGGATGATCGACCCACGCCACGAACTTCAGCACCTTGCCCTTGACGGGCACCATCGACAGCGAGCGCAGCTCGGTCCAGCGGCGGCCAGGGGAACCGTCCGGTGATACCTCTGGATTGCTGATGCCATAGCGGTAGTCCCATCCGAAACGCACGGATCGGTTCCGCGGCAGCAGATCACCGCGCGCATCGGCATAGGTCAGCCCGGCGTGCGCGAGCACGAGCACGAACGTCGCCCCCCATACCGCTCGCGACCAGGGCCTTGCTTCGTGCGTCCCGCGTTCGAGCACAAACCAGAAAGCGAGCGTCCAGAACGTCAGGGCGACGGGCATCGATTGCCCGGGCACCCCCATCATCGAAATGACCCCGAAGGCGGCCAGCGTCGCTCGCAACACGCCCACCGCAAAGCGATCGGCCGACGGGGGGGGGGGCGAGAACAACGTCCACCCGAACACCGCGCACCAGGCGAGCCACGGCAGGCTGCCGAGCACGCCCAGCTCCGCGAGCATGTGCCTGTACCAACTCTGTGCGTTGTCGGG
>SXGQ01444963.1_pt1 | contig 15327 bp, 18 predicted proteins | sample 3178371 | NCBI WGS metagenome assembly SXGQ01 (sample SAMN11356859, study PRJNA531348) | freshwater metagenome | isolation source: freshwater sample F1-20 | place: China: Fuxian Lake, Yuxi | collected 2017-12-25
TATGTCTAAACTAGACCATCCATCGTATGGGGCTCATTCACTTGAGCCTCATACAAAGGAAAAGCCAACTATATTATATACATCTGCTTGTAGGCTATTGCAACAATGTTCGTTGTCAATCAATGTTGATTTAGCGTTTAACGACGCTGAGTACACTTGGTTTGACGATAACAACCAAATTGTTGCCGGTGCTTACAAGTCTGATTCCGTATTAGATATTTGGTTTGACCAATACACATTTAATAATATAAGCCCTAGCGAAATATTGTACATGCTTAACCAACATAAATCGTTCACTATTCATAGAAACGACAATCAAAACTATGATGATCAAACAAACTAAAACTTCAATATTTGTAACTACCATGGCTTTTGTAGCCCTTGATTTATTCAGGGGTACGAAGCTTTGGTTTTCATACAAAAAATAAGAAACATATAAAATAAGCCCAAAACAAAATAATAAAATAACTATCTTTCTCCATGAAAGGGGATCGTAATGTATACAATTGCACTTCTTGTACTGTTCGGCCTTGTTGCCGCTTCAGTATCGAGCCTTGCTCTTAACCTAGTTCCTGCTATCGAAAAGGTGCCATTCGTTGGCAAACCTGAAGTCTTCATGACTTTGGTTTCAGTCCTTCTCGTATGGCTTGGCGATGTGTCAATTCTTGGCGCATTCGGTATGGGTGCAAGTGCTCAGTGGATTGATGTAGTTGGCTCAGGTATTGCAGTTGCAGGTGCTTACACCGTAGTGCAATCCACAGTCGATTATCTTAATCGCTAAAACACTTTACATAATACGCATCTAGCATATGTGCGTATTCCAAATATTACCCGTATATGCTATTTAAAATCAACTAATATAATCTCTTGAAAGGAGATTGCTATGAGTAAGACAAAATATCGTCTTAAGAATGTAGCCGACACTGTCATTTATTACACTGGCAAGGTCGCTATTACTCCAATTGTTGCTGTAGTTGATACTACTGTAGCAGCTGGTCAAGCAACTTTCGGTCTTACCAAGACTCTTGGTTCGGCTGCAAAGCACATCATCAAAGCCCCAATCGCAGGGTTTGTTCGTGGAAATCAGTTCCACGCAGAACGCTTCAAAGACAGCTTTGAAAAGCGCATTGACCGCAATAACAAACTTGCTTCAGGCGAGTATGTTGAAACGGTTGTACCTGCAAACGATGAAATCGATGCATAAAGTAATCAGTTCATTCGTTGGTGCCTTTTACATAGCTTCTTGTTATGTAAAAGGTTTCGTACAGGGATATCGTAACCAGGGGTGAATAGCCCCTGGTTATATACAAAAAATCTGAGATCAACCATCTCTGATTTACATATTAATAAAATAAACCCATATAAATCTATACCTAAACTAACAAAAGGAAGATCATGTCACAATTAAACAACGTGCTTGATGTCTTTGCCGGTGGCGAAGATTTCAGCACAATCATTACCGACCCAGGTAGTCTCTCATCCGCAGGCCGTACAACCACTTTGGTTAAAGGCCGTCGCGTTCCATTCAATGCAAGCATTGCAGGTCAGGAATTCCCAGGTTATGTTACCTTGGAATCCGCACGACTTCACCGCGTGTCAGTCATTGATCACGAATCTAAGAAACAAGGTACAGTTTCAAAGCTTGTTACTGGCATTTTCAAGCCAGTTAAGCTTGATGTAGAAATTGTAATTGACGGCGAAGTTCTTACTTTGCCTAATCTTCTTCGTAAAATGGCTATGCGAAATGTTCCTGTTGACAAGCATGTTTCAGAAGAGCAATTCATTGCTACTCTCGAACAACTTGGTATGCGGTTTGCATCAGGCATGAACTTGTTTTGGCAGCAATTTGGTGCCAGCCAAGATGGTATTAATCAGCTTGTAGATTCATTTAAATCTGCAGGTGCAGTTGACGCCATGAGTTCAATGACCAATCCAGGCCGCATCAAGCAATGCTATCAGATGCCTCGTGTAAACGAGATTGACGCTGATGGCCCAGAAATTCTTAGCTTTGAGCTTGGTCGATCAGACCGTACTCAATCTATGACTAATCAGGGCTATCTCGATTTGGTCGATGCTTCGACTGAAAACTTTAAGCGTATATACAAACTACGCAAGCAGGCTGCTATTGCAAAACAGCAGATCCGCGAAAAGTCAATCGCTGAAAGCTGGAGCCAAGAGCGTACTCAGCAAGCTAACAAAGACGCAAACGAATTCGTTCGTCTTAGTCAGCAATGGGCTACGGTCTGGTCAGGCGCACAGCAACGCATCGCAGTAGATCCTAAAGATCCAAGCATCAAAACTGCTCTTGATATTTACGACCCAACTTCCGCACCATGCGGTCGTTTTAAGTTGAATGTCAAGGGTAACGAAGTTGCTATTGATCTTTGGACAAATAGCGCTCGTGCTAATACATCTGACAACTCTGTTGCAGTTTCAAGCAAAGCTCAAAACGATGTTGATAACGAAATCCTTACTTGGAGCTAGTTATTAACTAATCAAAACTGTTTGGGTTAGAGACATACGCATCCTGACGCGTGTGTCTCTGACCCATCCTAAGTTTTATATTTATATAATTATATTAATAAAAAAATTTTTATTCATACAAAGACTAGCAATGATTGGGGTAAGCTATGTTATTATCAATGATGATTATCTTATCAATAACATCATGCGCTTTAGAGCTCATGATTGCTGCTAAGGTACCAATTTGGCGTAGGTTAAGCGCTAAATACCCGTTATTTAATTTATTAAACTCTTTAGCAATTTCATTTGTTATGGGTATAGCATTTGGTGCCAATGGCTTAGTAGCTATGGGCGCTGGTGTTATCTCAACTATTCTATCTGTTCCTGGTTATAAATTCTTGTATTGGAATTACGATACCCCCGAAGCTCACGCTCAAGGCGGTAATCGTACCAAATATTATTGGGCTAACTTTCATGTACACTGGGCCAAATGGCGCAAAGTGTTAGGTGAATTTAACCAACTAATGTATGCAATATTTAGATTTATAACTATTCCAGTTAGAATAATTAATAAATGTTATCAAGTAATTAGGCCATTGATTTTAAAGATCAATGCGTATGCTGAAGCTAAACGAAAACAAACAAAAACAAGAACTATATAAAATAATCAATCGGAAAGATCAGGGAGGGGCGCATGCCCATTACACCAAAAACTCGGGCTACTGCTTATGCAAATGGCCCGTTGCGTAGCGTAAATAATTATCAGCAAGGCTTTTATGAGATTGGCGCAATGCGTCAAGCTCTAGCTTATTCTGGAGAAGATTTCTTTCGAGTTGGCGCAATCCCATTGCCCAAAAACGAAAGAGAATTCAACGAAATTCAAGCAATCATCAATCATCCAAGCATTCAATATGCCTTGGTTGATAAAACTAAAATTGTAGTCGCTCAAATTGGTAACAATACCGAATGGCTATCTATTTTTACTAATATAGGATATAAAGTTAAAGGTGGTGGCAAAACCGCCAAACGGTTGAAAGCGTTTCATAGACCTACTTTAATTAATGCTACTTTCGAACTTGGCGCTATATTTGTACAATATGCTGATTCGGAAGACTTTAGTCGTTATACTTATGGTGAAGAATTTACTGAAAGCGAAGTAGATCGACTATTGGATGGTGGTTTTATTATCCACCCTCGCGTTATCCAAGCTGGAATTAAGAATATACCTTCATTTGAAGCAGGATCAACTAATGATCCTAACGAGTATTATTTTAATCCTCGTATGCGTCAAAGAATTATCAAAGACTTGCTGAATACAAAAGCTTTTAATGGCCGTCTTATCGGCCCTGATGGCTTTCTTAAAGGCAATTGTTTTGTCTCTGATAAACTACCTGAAGATGTAGATGTTCTTACCTGGCATGGTAATCTTAAAACGGAAATAGTTTATGAAAATGGTTGGATGTTCCAAGCAGAACCACAAAATGCTAAATCTCGTGTTCATACAGATGATCAAACTATGATCAATCTTCCACAGCTTTTTACTAAAAGCGAAATGGAATATTGGCTTACCGAAGAATATGAAAAGATGTTCCAAGAAGCTCTTAAGGGAAAACTCTTAAGCAATTGGAAGAACATCTATCAGCGTTCTTGGCGTGATAAAGTTGATCCTGAAGACGAAGAAGCGCAAGCCCGTATGCACTATGTGGGCTATCGTTGGGTTGCTATGGGGATGAAAGTAACTGAATCCCCGTGGTTGTTTGAAACATTGGCTACTAGCCATGCTAAACCACTAAAAACTAAAGTTCCTATTCCATGTTCAGTTTATGAACAAATTATTTCAGAGTCTTTAGCTCGTATGGCTGGCTATGAAATCGAAGTTGAACAAGGAACTATTCAACGGTTAAACGAACTTGAAGTTCATGTTGTAAACGATATTGACTGGATTGAGATGTACGAATCTCATGGCGGCTGTGATCAAGACGATTTCTTTAAACTCTTTTATCGTGAGTTTGAAGGCGGAGATCTTGATGGCCAAAAGTCTGTAATCGTTGCTCGTTCCCCGAACGGTATTGGCGAGTATTCAATCTTTAAATATGTAGAAAACACTTGGTATCCCGAGTGGATTACTTCTACAGGTGAAAAGATATCATTTCCTAAAGTATCTGGTCGTGGTTGGGTACAACGCTTGTCTGAAGCTCTTGCTGAAGACAAAGTGTCGTATGTTGGTTTGCCCAGTCAAATCAATCCACCACCAAAGCGTACTGGAGAAGTGTATACTCGCGAAGATGTCTTAACTGACATTCGTATATCTATGGCTACTGGTAGTGTTGGCAGATTTGTTAATGCATCTATGTTGCATTCTTCTGTCTTTGGCGTCCATCGTCCACTGCAACTTTGCAGTCTCGAAGACGCTATTGACGGATTTATACAAACTGCTATAGCTTACGACCGTGATTGTATTGACGAAGACGCAACTGTTATGGTGCGCCAAGTCATTGAATCTGGTTTACCCGTAGATCGAGCCCTTTGGGATAGTCGTCGTTTCGACAAATATATCAAAAAGGGTGAATGGGTTGAGAAATACGAAGGTATTATCACTCAAGTCAACGACTTATGCAAGACTTATTATCTTGCGTATGCCAAACGTGTACACGATTGGGCTCAACAAAATGCTCGTCCATCTGAATTTATCGATAAGATTGGTTATCGTATGAGCTTTCATGCGTTGCCAATTTTGCGTAAATTCCGTATGGAAATCTACAATGTTAACAGTCAAATGACCTCCGAACAAGGTGGTCATGTAGATAGGTCAGGTTGGGATAACCTGTATCAATCTATTGTAGATAAGATTCAATCTTATGAGCATGAGAGTGATCGTCATGATCTTGTCCTTGGATTATATTCTGCTTCTTTGAAGCATAAAACTTCCAGTGGTAAGATTACTGATCAGCTTGTTATGAACCGATTAGTCTTTCCATATTTGGAGCGTGCGCTTCAATTCTATGGTATTGCTAATCGATTAACAGTTACTCAGAACGATGACGGAACTATCCAAATCAATCAAGTTCGAACTCAAGAATGGGAAATTATTGACGATGCTGGCGTATGCCATAACTTTGACAATCCTTTAGATTATCAACGTTATTGTAGCCAACTTAGTCCTGTAGTTTTTAGTTCAGCTAAAACAGCATAACCTTATGGGGGTCTAGTGTCACTTTCGTGATGCTAGACCTCCATATTTTTTTTACTCATTTTAAGTATAAAGTATAAGATGAAATCCTTTGACTTAGGGATTGAAGCAGAAAAGATTTAGTGAGCAGTGCGAGAAGATAACGAACGAGCGTTCTGCCGAACGATTAAAATTACCTTTGTATGGTTCTAACCAAAAGTATTTGGGCTGTGCACAAAAGACATAGTCTTTGTTGGTACTTAATTTTTTACTGTATACTAACTATAATTTTACAAAAATATCAATGTTTCACGTGAAACAATTTGATTTTATATTTTTTATTTGATATAATTAAAACACATATAAAACATCAGAATTATCATTAGCTTGATAGCCTTGATGTCCTTAGAGCAATAAAAAATGAGCCATAAATACCCTCCCAAGCTCATCAGATGTCAATGGTTACCCCCCGATTGACATCGACGCTTTCCGATTAGCGTTAACAATTATCGTTCTAAGGACTTCAAAGTTATCAAGCTTTTGCTTTATATTAAAGGATTTTTATGACTACTTCAATGCATCCTTCTAATTTTGATTTTACAACACCAGAAGGTAAAACTAAATTTTACATGACAGCTCAAGCTGAATTATATTCCTGTCTTGATAAACTAGAAATCAGCATGCCGGAAATTACAACTATAATCCATTCTATAGATTTACAACTTTCTGAATCTGAAAGTCTTGAAAATGTAAATAATATTTTTTATCAATATATATATTCTTGGCAAACTTTGCATTTATACTTTCAAGAAGTTTTAAAAACCAGAAATATACAAACTCCAAAATATTATCAAGACGATTTATATCTAAAATAATTTTCATGCAAAATGTTAGATGCCCAAATTTATATACCTTTTAGAAAAATTTGTCTATAATGTATATATGATTTGTAATGCCTGTGTTATAATAATTAAAGATTTAAGTTGAAAGTTACATAAATACCCTTTCTATTTATATCACTTTATATATGTTAATTAACCAAATACCAATGCTGAAAATGCAAGGAGAACATAAATAATGAGAACACCAAGTAAGTCATTATTAATAGATAAATATATTGACGATAGAATTGGTCAAGAAATTAAACCATTAGATATTGCCAATACACTTAGTTGCACAGTGCAAACTGTGTATCTTTATATCCGTAAGAACCCCACACGTTTTACACCCGTAAGTCGTGGAGTATTTAAAATAAACGCTGCTGAAAAGCAGTTATTTTTAAATACAGACGGTACTATCTGATATACGGTTTGAACTTAATTACTCCATGATTCTAACTTATCTCGTTGTAGATAAGATAACCACATAGTAAATTTACTTTGTAGTTTTAGGATCATGGAGTTTTTTTATTAAGTACATCCGTTAATCAGGAGGACTATAACTGAATAACCAAGTTAGCATTATCGGTATGCTATACTTACTACATGCCCGTTTGACAGCGGGCAGGGAATAATCCCTAACATAACAGTTATACTGTGAAGTCGGAGATGGCTAACCTGCCACTGTGATGGACATATCGTAATTGTCTAGCACAATCTTCGGTTGAACACCTTAGTTACACTAATGTTAAGCGTTTTTTGCTTAACAAACCAAAACGAAAGTGAACAAACGAATATGAAACCTATAAAAAAAGATACAATAATATTATTAATAGCATTAGTTTATTTGTTTTTAGGATTTACTGGTTCTATTGTTTTTGCTAAACCTGATCAAAATTATAATTTATCAAACTCTACTTCTGTAGGTATGATTAATTTTAATTTAAAATCTAATTCATCAGTTGCTTTACGTATAGCAAAAAATGAAGAAACTATTACTCCATTAATTAATTTTAAACATGGAGATGTTTCTTGGCTTCCATCACTTGCTAGTCAAGCTGGATGGCCTAAAAATACTCATGAACGTTTAGCTAATATTATTTTACGTGAATCAGGCGGATGCCCCAATCGAATTGGTGGTTCCATAGTTGACAAAAACTGCAACATAGTTGGACACACGGGTGCTACCAACAAATCCGATTCAGGATTGTTGCAAATTAACGGAGTTAATTGGGATCCCAAACGAGATGGTAGGCAATTACTCTGCGCTGATCATAAAATATGTGTACAAGAACAACTTCTTGATCCTTTAGTTAATTTAAAAGCTGGTTATATTTTGTACCAAAAAGCCGGTTGGGATCCATGGGATCCTTGCGCTTGGGGACCTAAATATGCCCATAGATGCGTAAAACCTTAAGTTTTTAACTTGGGTAGCAAGTTGTTATTTTATAATAATTTGCTACCCATTTTAAATTATATTTTTAATTTCATACAAAGAAATTGCAACATAACTACTAATAGAAAACAATTATATGACTACCAATGATAGCATAAATACTATACCCCAAATAAAAGATAAAAAAACAGCTTCAACTTTATCTAAAGTTTCTTGGGAAATCCGTAATCAACGGAATGAAATTTTAGACTCTAATTGTTCGGAAGAAGTATTGATATATTTTCAAGATCTTCTTTTAAACATTGAAGAACAAATAGATCTTTCTTTGCAAGACTACTGCATCACTACTCTTACTGGTGAATGGTTAATTTCAAATATGGGAATTGGACCAGTTACCGCCACACGGTTGTTAGCATATATAGATATACACAAATGCAGAACTCCAGAACATCTTTGGAGCTATGCTGGTTTATCTCCGCAACAAAACAACAAATCCAAATCTGCCTATAACAATAATTTAAAAGAAGTTTGTGTAGACTTAGGTAAAAACTTTGTTAAATATTCTTCAAAAGATAATTGCTTTTATGGCAAACTTTATTTAGAAGAACTTGACCGTCGTATTGATCTTAACGAAAAAGGTGAATATTTAGATTTGTCTAAACAATCTTTAGAATCTTTTAGTTCTAAAAATAAGAATTGGGAAAAAGATAAACTTGTTTATGAATCAGGTAAGATTCCTCAACAAAGACTTGAAGCTCAAGCTCAACGTTATGCTGTTAAAATATTTTTAGCCCATCTTCATGCTGTAATGTACTATGAAACTTTTAAAATTAAGTATGAAAGTCATCATAAAAACATTATACCTGTTTACAATTCTCCATTTTAATTATATGAAAAGGACCGTATAATAACCCTATAAATAATTGGAGATTAACATGTTAGTCCTTAACAGCGATGAAACCAGAGTGGAACAAAATCCTGCTCGTTTTGCAATAAAAGATACAACAAAAGTAATAACTTTTATAAAAGGTGAACCACCGACCGGCGTTGGCAAAGGCCGCAAAAATCCTGTTATAACAAACATCTACAAAGCTCTTACTGTTCGCCGTAACGAATGGGCACATGTTGATATTGCTATAACAAACGCTAAACAAAAAGCTGCTATTGTAGCTTCTTTGTATTCACGCGCTGCTAAAGACAATCTTAGTCTTAGCACTCGCTCAATGTTTAACGAACGCTCAAAGACATATGAACTTTGGGTAATGCTTTCTGCTTAGTGTTTATTCACTAAACAGATACAATATTACGCAGTCATTAAAGAGAGTTAAAGTTCTGCATCGTCCCCAACCGTGCATTGAGCTTGATCCCCTTTCAACTTTAATGGCTGTGTAATATTTGTTTTTTTCATACAAAGTTAAGGTATCTTATGAAAACTTATGATTATCGAAAAAATTTAGAAAATGCCCTTGTTGATTATACTGTTCGTATAAACAGATGTTTATATTGTGGTGAAGAAAATAAAATAATTCTTGATTCTCAAGATTTAGAATCTTGGGAAACTGGAGATTTTATTCAACAAGCTTTTTCTTATTTAGATTCAAGCAAAAGAGAATTAATACAAACCGGCACTCATTCTGAATGTTGGGATAATATGTTTGAAAGTGATGATGAATAAAATAATTAAATCAATTTTTATTATTGCCCTGTTATCTGCACCTTCTGTTGCTCATGCAAAAGAAGATGATCAATTAAAAACTTATAAGAATATTAAACTTGAAACTAAAAATGGTGACATTATTTATAAAATGTCTGACAATTTTTTACCTTCTTTAATTGGATCTACTAACCGCGTTAATGTTAATGCTTTACAAGCTATTGGCTATAACGGACAAGGTTATACTGTAGCGGTTATCGATACAGGTGTAGATTTTTCTCATCCGTTTTTAATTAACAAAAAAGCAGGCGAAGCGTGCTTTACTGCTGCTGCGTCTTGTCCTAACAAAACCAATCAAATGATTGGTGATGGTTCTGCGAGACCTGTTCATTTTCACGGAACACATGTTGCTGGTATTATATCTGGTTCTAACTCTGCTATGCGTGGAGTAGCACCCGGTGCAAAGATTTTAGGAATCAATGTATTTGAAACTGATTTATCTGCTAATGAAGAAAGTATTATATCTGCATTAGAATATGTAAATTCAGTTCGCACTAAATACAATGTAGTTTCAGTAAATCTTTCTTTAGGAACAAGTCGCATGTGGACTTCAACTTGCGATTTAATTTCACCAAAATTAACTTCAATTATTCATACTTTAATTGCTAATAAAGTTGCAATTGTTGCTGCTGCTGGCAATAGCTATTCTTATGGAATGGCTAATCCAGCTTGTATCTCTAAAGTTACTAGTGTAGCTGCAAGTTATTCTGATAAAGATGATGTTACTGAGTTTAGTAATATTTCTAACAATACAACTTTTGCTGCTCCAGGTTATAGAATTAATTCTTCTGTTTTAAATAATTCTTACCAAGCAGTTTCGGGAACTTCTATGTCTACTCCACACGTTGCTGCAGCTTTTGCTTTGTACAGTTCTTTTAAGCCTAATCTTACGGTTGAGCAACAAGTAACTAATTTGCAAGCAAATTGCCCTAAAGCATATGATGCTCCTACTAAAATTAGTGTTTGTAGATTAGACTTTACTTATGTAGCAAGTGGTCAAGTTGTAACTCCTCCAAATACAACTATCCCACCGGTTACCACAACTGTTCCACCACCTACTACTACAGTTCCACCACCAGTAGTTACCAATCCTCCAACCACTGCTCCACCTTTAGTTTACGGAACAATGTTAGGTAAACCGAGACTTAACAATATTCAGCTTTACAAAAATGGTTTAGCTGTAATTAATTATACAGATCCTGTTTATTCAAAATCTTTAATTTACAATTATTTATTAATATGTAACAATTCTCAATATTTATTTTTGCCTGTTGCTGGTTCCACAAATCATACATACGCTATACCAAACTTTGATGTCACAGCTACTTCATGCTCTTTGCGTGCTGTAGATTCTTCAAATGTTTATGGACCATCTACTCAAAATGTGATAATTAATAAATAATTTTTCATTTAAAAAACCGAAAATATTATTTACATTTGAAAGGTTTTCTTATGTTTTCTTCAGAATCCGTTATTAATATCTTCAATTTAATCCATGATGGTGAATCAGACTACGCTTATGCTTATGGATTGAATATAGAAGATAATGAAATTGTTAATCATCTTCAAATAGAAAAAAAGAAAGATATATATTCTCTTATTGAAACTATTTCAAAAGATGGATCTGCTTTAATATGGGACGCTATTGCGGTTACAACTCAAGGATGGGCCGCACCATTAGACCCAGATCAAGATTCAGAACTTCCTCCGTCTAAACATCCTGAGAAAGTTCGCGTTTTATTAATGTGTATTGTAACTAAAAATTTACAAATACATTCTGTTATTAAACTTGAAAACGAAGAAGCGCAATATCAACCTGATGGCAAAGGTGAATTAGCTAAAGCTTTGTTAAATATATATAAACAAGAAAGATCAACTTATGAAACTAATAACCAATTTTACGTTTGACAACAATTTTAATTATTCTTTTAAAAACATAAAAGAATCTTTAAAGCGTAAAGAAACTAAAATGTTTGCTCTTATTTCTCATTGGGCTGCAGGTTTAGTTGTTGACATATTTACATTAGTTGTTTTAATATTGTCAGCGCAATATTTATTGTCTTTAGTTGTTATTGCATTAATAGTTTATTATTCTTATGCAGTTATTGGAACGGTGCAGGAACTTATATGACAAAAGATCATACTTTTAATTTGAGCTCAGAACAAATAAAAGATTTAAAACAATTTGTTAATGAACCTTTACTGCATATACAAAGTTTTGTTAAAACTTTTGAAGAATCTGTAAAGCAAAGTGGCTCTGATAGTTTTACCCCTATGGTTACAATTTTTCGTGATTTAGAAACTATAGAAATAACTATTGTTTCTAAAAGCAATTTAAACAAAGAACAAATGTACCAATCTTTTGCAGAAATGCTTCATTATTTTTCTGCTTCTAAATCTTATAGTTTTATATTTGCTGTAGATGTAAGACAAACAATCTATTCTAATAAAAATTTTAAAAGTAAAACAAATGAACCTGTAGAAGCTTTAACATTATCTTTTGTTTCTGAAGATTCTTCTGGCATTTTAGTAATGCCATATACAATCAAAGAAAAAGAAGTAAACTGGATATATGAAGATTTTGATTTGTCTAAAATAGCTGATCAAGATCCTTCTGAAGTATATCAAGGAGATATGGCTGAATTGTTGTATACAATGACTCATTTAGAAGATCCTTTATTTACTCCAGCTCAATTATTAAACTATTATAATTATAAAAATTATATGTTTATTATTCCTGATGAATCAAAAATCGTAAACTCTATCAAAGTAGAATTGCAATATGAAACTTAAAAACAAAAATAAAAATAAAGAAATTTATATATTAGATAAAAAAACTAAATTAAAAAATGTTATTGTTTCTAATGAAGATCCTTTTGAAACTTTAACTTCATCTACTAAAGATGATGTTTGGTATTCAGAATTAAGAGATGATTTTTAATAAAGGACAATTGTGCAATTAAGACCCTATCAACAAGAAGCACTTGATTCAATTTTCAAAGCTGAATCAAATGGAATTGACAAACAATTAGTTGTTCTTCCCACTGGTGCAGGAAAAACTGTGTTGTTTGCGCAACTTCCTGTTGTTAGAAAAAATTCATTGCCAATGTTAGTTTTAGCTCATAGATCTGAATTATTAACTCAAGCTAAAGATAAAATAGAAACTATTAATAAAGATTTATCTATTGGTATTGAACAAGCAGAAAATAAAGCTGGTTATAGCGATGTCGTAATTGCTTCTGTTCCAACTTTGGGTAGAGAATCTTCTTCTCGTATTGAAAAATATTCTAAAGATTATTTTAAAACCATTGTTGTTGACGAAGCGCATCATGCAGCAGCGCCTTCTTATCGTAAAATTTTAGATTACTTTAAACCAGAATTGCTTTTAGGTGTTACCGCTACACCTCAAAGATCTGATTCTGTAAGACTTATTGATGTTTTTCAAGAAATAACTTATTATAAATCTATTCAAGACCTAATTAAAGAAGGCTGGCTCAGTCCTTTAATTGGATACAGAGTAAAAAGTACAACTGACATTTCAGATGTGGAGATACAAAATGGAGAATATAAACAAGACCAGCTCATTGAAGCCATTGACAATTCTAGTCGCAACAACTCTGTTGTTGCTGCCTATAACGATTTGGCGCAAACTAAGAAAACCGTTGTTTTCGCCGCTGGAGTCGATCACGCAAGACACCTTGCAAAAGCCTTCGAGCAAGATGGGACCTTTAAAAAAAACAGGACCCTTGTACGAGTAATCTTAGGTACTACTCCAGATGACGAACGCAAACAAATATTGTCTGATTTTAAATCTGGAGTAGTAAAAGTATTAATCAACGTAGGAGTACTAACAGAAGGATTTGACGAACCTAGTATTGAAGCTATTATTTTAGCTAAACCAACTAGATCAACACTTCTTTATACTCAAATTGTTGGCCGTGGTACAAGATTATTTGAAGGTAAAGAAAACTGTACCATTATAGATATTGCTGACACCACCAAAGGTAAAAAGCCTATTGGTTTACCAACTTTATTAGGTATGCCTTCTGAATTTGATTTACAAGGTCAGTCTCTTACCGAAGTTGCTGAAGAATTTGATAAACTAAAAGAAACTGCTCCTGCTGAAGCAAGTTATGTTCTTAACATGCAAGACATATCAAATGCATACAAAAGAATTGATTTGTTTATGCCGCCTCCTCCTAACCCCGCTGTTCTTGAACATTCTACTTTTATTTGGTCTGAAGTTGGAGAAGATCAGTTCTACATAAATACTAGCAATATTGAATCATTACATATTTATTGCGACACTCTTGGAAGATGGACTGCAGAATCGCGCATGCGTTCTGGACCAAACGTAAATGTTCATATTATTGGTCGTGGTCAATCTATTAGATCTGTTTTTGCAGGTGCTGATAAATGGATTATGGAAAACAGATCTTTATCAATTCCATTAATAGATGCTTCGGCGGTTTGGAGAAAAGATGCTCCAACTGATAAACAAAAAAAGCTTTTAAAAAGAATTGGTGTTCCAATTACAAATACTATGACTAAAGGTATGGCTAGTCAAATTATTTCTAAGTGGATGGAAAGACCTGAAAATAAAAGACCAGTTTGGTTAGAAAATAAAATACAACAAAATAAAAAATGGTAAATTATATTATGTTTGACACAAACAATTATCCTATAAACTACCCACAACACGGTTTTCATGTTTGTCATGGATGTGGATCTATGGCTCCGCATCATGCTCAAAAAAATCTTTCAGATAATGGATGGACATTTGATCTTAATAATTTTGGATACTATGGTGGGTTTACAGACTCACCTGAACACGAATCAGAACGCGTAAGACTATGTCATGATTGTGTACTTAAATTTGTAGAAACATTTCCTTTGTTAGGTATGTTTATAGGATCAGGGTGTCATAGTATGTACGGCCCCAATGAAAAACCATGCTGTAAATATGCATGGAAATTAGATTCAATAGAAAATAATCATATTACTTGGATAGCTACTGAAGACGGCCAATCTTGGACAATGTTATAAATATAAGGAATAATTAAATTATGAATAAAATAATAAAAAAATATACAATACCTACATTGTCTAGTTTTTTGTTAATTGGATCTTTTTATCCAGTTACGCAAACACTAGCGCAAAATCAAGAACCCATCTTGATTGAAGTTAAAGATACTGATATTGGAACTGAAGCGTTTGAAAAATTAAAAGAATTTGGTACTGGTGGACATGCAACTTTGGGAACAATATTAGGATCAGGTCAAAATATGGCTACTAACCCTGGTGTTGGTCTTGGCATTGGTTCTGGCGGCAATGGTTATCGGCCTACAGTTATTATAGCTGTTTGGACAGATAAACCATTTGATGCAGCTACTGGCTTACAAACAATTAAAAACCATCTTAAAGTTCCTTCTAATCCAGTAACTACTAATGGTGATTGTTCTATTGCCTGCAATCCTCCAACACCTTCTCAGACAGCTCCAGATGCTTCTACAAAGACGCAAACCCCAACAACTCAAACAACTACCCCAACTTCAGTTTCAACTACTGAATCTAAAACTGAATCTGTAGTACAAACAGTTTCTCAGCCTGTTGTTGCCACTACAAATACTACTACTTCAAAATCTGAAGAAGTGGTAATTGTTACGACTCAAATTGAGTCTGAATCTGAATCTCAATTTGTTTCAGA
>SXGQ01223159.1_pt1 | contig 15319 bp, 14 predicted proteins | sample 3178371 | NCBI WGS metagenome assembly SXGQ01 (sample SAMN11356859, study PRJNA531348) | freshwater metagenome | isolation source: freshwater sample F1-20 | place: China: Fuxian Lake, Yuxi | collected 2017-12-25
GCTGCCCGAAGCGCAGCTCGACCGCTTTATGTTCCTCATCAACGTCGGCTACCCGACCGCAGCCGAGGAATTGCAAATCGCGAAGGCCACCACCGGCTCGGGTGTTCCGTCGCTCGAAAAAATCATGACCGGCGCGGACATCCTCCTTTTCCAGGACATTGTCCGCCGCGTCCCCGTGCCCGACCACGTCTATGAATACGTGGTAAAGCTCGTGCGCAAATGCCGTCCGAAAGAAGTCGAGGCGCCGGATTGGGTGAAGAAATGGGTGATGTGGGGCCCCGGCCCGCGCGCCGTGCAGTATCTCGTCCTCGGAGCCAAAGCGCGTGCCGTTTTGCAAGGCAGCTACCTCGTCCGCCTCGAAGACGTCCAGGCCGTCGCCGAACCCGTGCTCGCGCATCGTATTCTTGTGAACTTTCACGCGGAGAGCGAAGGCGTGGACAGCGCGGAAATCATCCGTCGCGTGATGAAGGAGACGGAAGGGTAGGTCGCGGCTCATTTCCGATGACGGACGCGTCTTCGACTACCGAAAGGCATATGTTTGCGCGATCGAGGCTACTCGACCGGCGGACGCTGCTTTACGGCCATGCCAGCCGAGTTCTGCGACAGGCATTGATCTTCACGCTTGCGGTCTTGGTGGGCGCAGCTTGCGCCGATTGTCGTGCGGCAGATCTTCCCAAGCCTATCCTGTGGACGATCGTAAACGGGCACACGGTTTATATCGATATCAAGCTCGGCAAATTTGATCCGAAAAAGCACCCGATCGCTACGCAGCAATACCCGGGTGGATCCAGAATCGTGGTAAGCGGCAAACCAATCGTGGGAACGACAAACAGTAAACTCGCCCAACTCTCGCGGCGTTCCGACGCGGTCATCGATCGTATTTCCCTGCGCTGGGATGACAGAGTGGTGCCGGTTTCGACCGAGCTTTTTGATCACGTCTTTTTCCCGAGTTTAAGGACATCGTTCTCGCGTGGAAACCCGCCGGACTTGATGTTCTCAGTAGACCCTGCAGGCGAGGCGATGATTGTCCGGATGAAAGCCGGTCAAGGCCCACAAAGCCAGTACGTGAACTGGCTTCTGCGGCGGAACGGAAAGCACCAGTTGATCGACGACTCATTCTTCGGATTGCGCCCATGAAGAATCATCCCCAATCACATCCATGGACTTCCTAGACCAAGCCGTCATCGCCCGCCTCTCCCGGCTGCAACTTGCAGTCCGCACGCCCATGCTTGGCTCGGTCACCGGTCTGCATCGCTCGGCGACTCGTGGCGCTTCCGTCGAGTTCGCGGAGTATCGCAAATATGCTCCGGGCGATGATCTGAAGTTCCTCGACTGGCGTGTCTTTGCCCGCACGGACAAATACTTCATCCGCGAATTCGAGGCGGATACGAATTTGCGCTGCTACCTCGTAGTGGACACGTCGGCTTCGATGAAATTCGCATCGGCGGATAACATGACGCGCTTCGATTACGCACGCCGGCTTGCGGCGACGCTGGCGCATTTGCTCGTTCATCAAGGCGACGCCGTGGGGCTCACCGCCTTTTCGGAGAAAGCCGTGGACCTCGCGCCGCGCAACACGTCGTCGCATCTCCGCCAGTTCTACAAGCTCCTCGAAGAAGCAAAGCCATCCGGCGAAGCGAACATCGTCCAGACACTCCACGACTTCGCCGAGCGCGTTCGCAGCCGGGCGCTCGTGGTGATTATCAGCGACTTCTTCGCCGAGCCGGGCGAGTTGCTCGACGCCTTCAAACACCTTCGTTTCTACAAACACGACCTCGCCGTTTTCCACCTGCTCGACCGGCAGGAATACGATTTCGATTTCACGCGTCCGGTCCGTTTTGTGGACATGGAAAACGGGGCCGACCTCATCACCGACCCGGCCGTAATCCGCGAAGCCTACCGCGAAGCCGTGAACGACTACCTCGCCGCGATGAAGCACGGTTGCACGCAGTTCCAGGTGGACTACCACCTCACGTATCTCGATCAATCGTTCGAGGGCGTGCTCACGCAATTCATGCTCCAGCGGATACGGCAGTCGAAGAAGGGAGGAAGGTAAGTGACCTACCTCCAACCATGGTCCTTGTGGCTGCTCGCTCTGTGCCTTCTGCCGATCATCATCCACATGCTGAATCGGCTCCGTTACAAAACGGTGCAGTGGGCGGCGATGTACTTTTTGCTAAAGGCGAACAAAGCGGCGACGAAGCGTGCGAAGCTCAAGCAATACTTGTTGCTGCTGTTCCGGGCGCTTGCAGTTTTGTTCCTCATCTGGGCGATGATGCGGCCGCAGGTTGGCGGATGGCTCGGCAAGAATGCGGGCGGTGCGCCCGAAGTGATTGTGGTGATGCTCGATCGCTCCGCGAGCATGGAGGCGCGGGTCGGGTCGGATCGTCAGGACACGAAGCGGCAGCAAGCCATCGCGCTGCTTTCCGAGGCGTCGAAAGACAGTCAGGGCAGCCGGTTCGTGGTGATTGAAAACGTGCTCCGCCAGCCGCTCGAAGTCGCCGATTTGAAAACGCTCGCGACGATGCAAAACGGCGAGCCAACGGATTCGGCGGCGGATATCCCGGCGATGTTCCGCACGGCCGTGGAGTATCTCGTGAAGAACAAACCGGGCAGCGCGGAGATCTGGCTCGCGAGCGATTTGCAAAAGAGCAACTGGCGCGACGAAAGCGCCGAATGGCAGGACATTACGGCCCGCATCAATGCGCTTCCCGAGACGCACATTCGCGTGATCGATTTGTCCTCGGCGCCGGGAACGAATCTCGCGATTGCCGTGAAGGCTGCGGAGTTCCGGCCATCGAAGACTGCGCCGGAGAAAGGCTCGCTCGTGATTTCGCTCGAGACACGCGCAGGCGGCTCCACGGGGACTTTTCCGCTGAAGGTCACGCGCGATGGAGCGACGAGCCAGAGCGACCTTGTGCTGAATTCTCCAGTCCGCCGCGAAGCTCTGAAATACGACATCGCTGCGCTGCCGGAGGGCGGTGGTTGGGGAAAATTCGAGCTGCCGGTGGATGAAAACGACCGCGACAACGCCACCTACTTTACCTACCGCCAGCCGGTTCCGCTGCGTGCCGCGGTGGTCAGCGATCTGTCCGGAGCGAAGCGCATCGCATTTGCCGCCGCGCCGGATAAATCGCGGCTCGACCGCACTGCCGACATCGTTCCACCGGGGCGCACCACCGATTTGAAGTGGAAGGAACTCGCGATGATTGTCTGGCAGGGAGCCGCGCCGACCGACGCTCTGGCGAAACAGTTGCTGGAGTTTGCCGAGAGCGGTGGTGTGGTGGTCGCATTTCCAGCCGGAGGCGACAGCGGCAACGGCCCGCTTGGCATCACGTGGTCGGCGGCGGAGAACACCAAGGAGCCTTTCCGCATTGCAAACTGGGATGAACTCGACGGCCCGCTCGCACGCACGGACAACGGCGCATCGCTTCCGGTCGGACGCATCGAACTCACGCGCCGGCAGGTTGGCAGAATCGCCGGTGACAAGGCGCACGTTTTCGGCGTGTTCGCCGATGGACAGCCGTTCCTGACCGGCCAGCAGATCGGCGCGGGGCATGTGTTCGTCTGCTCCGCCGCGCCCGATCCGGAGTGGGGTTCTTTTGGCGATGGATTCGTGCTTCTGCCGATGATGCAGCGTCTGCTCGTCCAGGGCGGAACCCGGTTGGCGCCGCCTGCACTTGCCGCTGCGGGAGATTGGAAGCCGCAGGATGGCGACGTTTGGACCTCCGTGGAAACCGACCGCCGTCGTGACCCGCGCTGGCATTCCGGCGTATACAAACACGCGGGCCGCCTCATCGCGCTCAACCGTCCTGAGAGCGAGGACAGCCCTGATTTCATCGATGCAGCAGCCGTGAAGAAGCTCATGCCCGGGGCGAAACTCGAAGTCATGAGCGGCGTGCTCACGATGAAAGCCGACCGGCTCCGCAGTGAAATCTGGCCGCTCATGATCGTGGCGACAATGCTCTTCATGATCCTCGAAATGCTCCTCGCCACCAGCAAGGCGCTCATTCCGCAGAAACCAAAACCGAAGGTGCCTGTCGCCGCTGCTGCGCCAAAGAAACAGGAGGCTTCCGTATGACCGAGGGCTGGCAATTCAACACCGCACCGTGGGTGCTCATCACAGCCTCTGCATTTCTTGTAGCGAGCATCTGGTTTTTCTTCCGCTCGCTGAAACGCGAGGGCTCGGACGGCTGGCACATTGCTCTGCATTTGTTGCGGCTCGTCATCGCTATCGCCGTCGCGGTAACGCTGCTGAAACCCGAGCGCGTGGTCTTTTCAAAACGCACCGAACAACCGCGCGTGGTTGTGCTGTGGGATGGTTCGGGCAGCATGAAGACGAAGGACACGCTGGTCGGCGAGAAGGATGCCGCGAGCCGCGAATCATGGGTGAAGCAGCAGCTCGACGCGAAATTCTGGGAGCCGCTGGCGAAGCGCTACAACGTGACGGTGGAGTCGTTCTCCGTGCCGCCGGAGGATCCGAAATCGCTCGATGCAGAGACGCAAATCGGCAGCGACCTGAACACACCGCTCGACCGTGCACTCAAGCAATACAGCGATCTTCGCGCGGTCGTGATGATTTCCGATGGCGACCGCAATCTCGGTGAGAATCCGATCACCGCGGCGACCGCGCTGGCGCGAAAGGACGTTCCGATTTACACCGTCGGCGTCGGCAGCGAGACGTTCCTGCCGGACATCGAAGTGCTCAACGTCCTCGCGCCGAGCTACGCGTTGATCAACGAGCGCGTGAGCGTTGTCGTGAATCTTCAGAACAGGCTTCCACGCGAGGTGAAGACGACGATCACGATTGCCGGGCCGGGAGGTTCGTCGGGATCGAAAAAGGTGACGCTTCCGGCGATGGCACAGGCGCAGGAGATGATCGTTTTCACTCCGCAGAGCGAGGGAGCAGGGGATTTCAAGTTGAGCATTCCAGTCGAGCGCGAGGAGGTGTTCTCGAACAACAACGAGAAGACATTCCCGCTCGCGGTGCGGAAGGAAACGCTGAAGGTGCTCGTGGTGGATTCGCAGCCGCGCTGGGAATTCCGTTACCTCCGGAATGCGCTCCAGCGCGACCCGAGCGTGGTCGTGAATACCGTGCTTTATCATCCGCAAATCGGAATGGGCGAAGGCGTCGGCTATCTGCCGGAGTTCCCGACGAAGAAGGAGGATTTGCAGGGCTACGACGTCGTGTTCCTCGGCGATATCGGCGTGGGACAGGGAATGCTCTCGCCGGAGCAGGCGCAGATGCTTGCCGGATTGGTGAAGCAGCAGGCGAGCGGTCTCGTCTTCCTGCCTGGGCCGCTGGGAAGGCAAAAGTCGCTCGCCGGCACTGCACTGGAGGAACTCATCCCGGTCGAAACCGATTACACAAAAGGAATTGGCGTTGTGAGCGGAGCCGAGGCGCGGCTCGAGCTTTCCACGCGCGGGCTGAATCACTGGCTCACCATGCTGGCCACCGACCCAAACGCGAATCAGGCCGTGTGGCGCGGGCTGCCGGGCTTTTATTGGTACGCGCCCGTGGTGAAAGCGAAGGGCGGCGCGGAAGTGCTCGCCACCCACGAAGCCGCACGGACAAAGGACGGACGCATCCCGCTGCTCGTCACGCGCGCCGCTGGAAACGGCAAGGTTCTTTACATGGGAACCGATTCCGCGTGGCGCTGGCGCAAGGGCGTTGAAGACACGTACCACTACCGTTTTTGGGGTCAGGTCGTGCGCTGGATGTCGCATCAGCGCCACCTCGCTCAGGAGGAAGGCATCCGCTTTTTCTACACGCCCGAACAGCCGCGCCGTGGCGACAAGGTGCGCTTGAATGCGACCGTCATGGACAAGCTCGGCGCGCCGGTGACGTCCGGAAAAATCACCGTCACGGCGAAAAGTCCCGATGGCACCTCGGAGACGCTGGAGCTTGTAAACGAAGACGCCGAGTGGGGCGTATTTACCGGGCAGTTCATCCCGCGCGAGGGTGGCAAATACGAACTCGACGTCGCCAGCGAAACAGCCGGCCGCCGCATGAAGACTTCCATCACCGTGAGCGTGCCCACTTTGGAAAAAGAGGGAATGCCCGCGCGTCTGGATGTGCTCCGCGAAATGAGTGCACTGACGCAGGGGAAATTCCACACACCTCCCGAGCTCCCGCAGCTCGTAAACAGCCTTTCCCTTCTGCCCGAGCGCAAGCCGGAGGAAATCCGTCTGCTGCTCTGGTGCCACCCGTACTGGTGTGCGGGACTGCTTGCGGCCTTTGTGGTTTACTGGGTCGGAAGGAAACTGGGCGGGCTGATTTAGCAGAACATTCGCTGCAAAAAATAACGCCCCTTGGACAAGGGACGGTAAGCGGAACGGGCGGAGCGGCGTATGTTTCTCGGCAAATGAAAAGTATTTCGAATTCGAAACCCGCCCTGCCCGTGCGCCGTGCGCCGGGCCGTTCCCCGTCCACGCACCGTTCTGTTCCCGCCCCGGTTGCGTTGCGTCGAATCCTTGTACCGGTGGACTTCTCAGAGCCTTCGCTCAAGGCGTTGCCTTACGCAATTTCCCTCGCGAAGCAATTCAAGGGCCAACTTGTGCTGGTTCATATTGTTGAGCAAATCGTATATCCCGGTGACTGGATGATCCCGCCGTTTCCCACCGGAGACTTCGCAACCGAGAGCCGGGAGCAATTGATCGAAAAGCTCCGCAACACCTGCCGTGGCAGCGGTGTGAACGTCACTCCGATGGTTCGCTTTGGCCGGGCATGGCAGGAAATCATCGACATCGCTGCGGAGCAGCAATGCGACATGGTCGTGATGGCGACGCACGGATACACCGGGCTGAAGCACGTGTTGCTCGGCAGTGTGACGGAAAAAATCGTACGCCACGCCCCGTGCCCGGTGCTGACCGTGCGCCCGGACGACGCGTCGGACCAATAGGAAAAGTACTTACCCCCATCGCTTCCAGCTCCCGCTGAGAAGCAGCACTGCGCCCAATATCCGCAGCGCGGCGGGTCTGGCAGAGTGTGCGCCGTTAACCACAACGCCATGCACACAACCACGACCATCCTCGACACGATTCAAGACTCCGACTTCTACCGCGAATACGAGCACGCATTCAGCGACGCCACCGGTCTCCCGCTGACATTGCGGCCGACTGAAACCTGGAACCCGCCCTTCCGGGGAAAGCGCAATGAAAACAAGTTCTGTGCGATGATGGCGCAGAAGAACGCATCCTGCGCCGCCTGCCTCAACATGCAGGAGCGGATGACAAAGTCGGCGACCGACGAGACCGCTACGCTGCGCTGCCACTTTGGTATGACCGAGGTCGCCGTGCCGGTAAAGCTAGGCAACGAGCGGATCGGAATCCTCGCCACCGGTCAGGTGCTCACGCAGGAACCCGATCAGGCGCAGCTCGCGCAGGTGGAGAAAAGCGTGCGCAAACTGGGCTTCAACGGCGACACTCCCAAAGCAATGGCGGCGTACATGGAAACGCGCATTATGCCGCGCAATCAGCTCACTGGATTTGTCCGCATGCTCGAAAACTTCGCCGAGCATCTATCCGTCCGGAGCAACCAAATCGCTCTCCATCAGGCAAACGCCGAGCCCATCGCAATTGTGCGGGCCAAGGCGTATATCAACGAAAACCTTCAGGAAGATCTGACTCTGGCTGACGTAGCGAAGGCGTCGTTTACGAGCACGTTCTACATTTGCAAACTCTTCAAGCGTCACACCGGCCTGAACTTCACCGAATACGTGTCGCGCCTCCGCGTCGAGCGGGCGAAAGAGTTGCTCGCAAATCCCAACAAACGTGTGAGCGAAATCGCGTTTGAAGTCGGCTTCCAGTCGCTCACGCACTTCAATCGGATCTTCCGTCGCATTGTGGGTGAATCGCCCACAGTCTTCCGCGACAAGCTGACGTTCCAGATCGCTGCCTAAGCTTGCCATCCGGAAGGTCCCGTATTCGATAGTGCTCTCATGCCTTCCGAGCTCGCCCAATACAAAGCAGCGCTTGATGCGCACTCGATCGTCGCAATTACCGACGCAGCGGGACGCATCATTCACGTGAACGACAAGTTCTGCGAAATCTCCGGTTACTCGCGCCGCGAGGTGATCGGGCAGGACCATCGCATCATCAACTCCGGTCTGCATCCGAAGGACTTCTTCCGCGATCTTTGGGTCACGATAAAGAAGGGAAAAGTATGGAGGGGCGAAATCCGGAACCGCGCGAAAGATGGAACGTATTACTGGGTGGACACGACTATTTATCCGTTTCTCGGAAGCGATGGAAAACCTGAACAGTTCGTCGCCATTCGTACCGATATCAGCGCGCGGAAGCGGGCCGAAATGGAGAGGGCGCGTCTGGAGAAGCAACTCCTCGATGCCACCGAGCGCGAGCAGCGCCGCATCGGTCGCGATCTTCACGACGGTCTCGGCCAGCATCTCACGGCGCTGGAAATGATGAATCATGCAGTCATCGAAAAAGTGAAGCGCGAGAACCCCTCGCTGCTCTCGGCGATGCAGGATATCTCCAAACACATCCGGCAGACCATCACGCAGGCCCGCCAGCTTTCACACGGCCTCTCGCCGATCGCTCTGGACGACGATGGCCTGATGAATGCGCTCTCGGAGCTTGCATCAACCACGCAGGGCCCCGGTCGTGTACGCTGCTCCTTTCACTGCCCGTCTCCAGTCCGCATCACAGACACGAGACTTGCGACACAACTCTACCGGATTGCGCAGGAGGCCGTGACGAATGCTGCGCGTCATAGCGGTGCGAAAGCGATCGAAATCAGCCTTACCCGCTCCGGCGCGCGAATCGAACTCTGCGTGAGCGACGACGGACACGGGATGAGCGCCGAAACCGCGAGGAACGGAATCGGTCTTACGACGATGCAACATCGTGCGCGGCTCATCGGTGCAAACATCGAGTTCACCTCGAAGCGGGGTTGCGGTCTGCGGGTTTCCTGTACTCTCTACAGCCAGCCATGAGCAAAAAAGCGCCGAAGACGGCGAAGAAGAACCGTGTATTTCTTGTCGATGATCACCCGATCGTTCTCGCGGGGTTCACGCTCATGCTGAATGCGCAGCCGGATATCGAAGTGTGCGGCAGCGCGAGCAGTGCTGAAGAAGCTTTGGGGAAAATCCAAAGCGCGAAGGCGGATCTGGTGATTTCGGACATCACGCTTCCGGGCCGGAGCGGTCTTGATTTGCTGAAGGACTTGATGGCTGCCAATTCGCAGCAGTCCGTTCTGATGGTGACCATGCACGATGAAATGCTTTACGCGGAGCGTGCCATCCGAGCCGGCGCCCGCGGATACTTGATGAAAGAAGCGGGCTCGGAAAAAATGCTCGCCGCCATCCGGCACGTCCTCGCCGGCAACATCTACGTGAGCGATCGCATTCAGGCGAAGATACTCAATGCCATGCACAGTCCGAACCAACGCACGTCGGCATCGCCGGTGGAGAAGCTAAGCGATCGGGAGTTTGAAGTTTTCCGGTTGCTCGGCGAGGGAAAGACAACAAAGGAAATCGCGAGCCAGCTTCACCTCAGCGATAAAACCGTTGCCGTCCACCGCGGTCATATCAAGGACAAGCTCGGAATCAAAAGCGCGACGGAACTCATGCACACAGCGGTGCGCTGGGTGGAGGCAAATCGCTAGCGCCGCAACTTCACGAGAACGATTGCGATGGTCACCAGACTGCTGAGCGGCATGAGAATCGCGGCGAGCAGGGGCGACATGTGGCCGTTGACGCTCAGGAGCACCGCGACACAGTTGTAGGCAATCGCGAATCCAAGAACCGCGCGGACGGTGCTGCGTTTGGCAAGCGCGATTCCGAGAAGGGAACGAATTCCGCGCAAGCTGCGGCCCATGAAATAGAAGTCCGCTTTACGCTCCAGCAGGCCGCGATCAATTGCGGGCGTTCCTGTGCAGAGGCTGTTGTTGAATGCGAGGCTGTCGTTTGCGCCGTCACCTATCATGAGCGTGCGCTGCGAGCCAATTTCCCGCAGACGAAGCGCCTTTTCATCGGGCGAGAGCGCACCGTGCGCGCGGCTGACTTCCACATTCAGACGCGCGGCCATCGTGGCGACTTTGGCCGAGTTATCGCCGCTCAGAATGTGGAGATCGTAGCCGCTGGCGCGAAGCGCATTGAACTCCTCGCCAGCATCCTCGCGCAGCTCGTCACCGAAGTTAAAGACTGCGAGGCATTCACCGTCGCGGGAAAAAATGCAATCGCCCTCGCCTTCCGCTGCCCAGCCTTTGCGACCCAGACGGTAGAGGTGACCATCGCGTGAAAGTTCGACGCCCAGGCCGATGGATTCATGCGTTTCGCCGGTGCCGCTCACGCCCATCGCCATAAGATGCTCGCGCAAGCAGGAGGCGGTCGGGTGCATGTTGTCGTTCACCATCACCATCAGAATGCTGCGTTCTGTATCGTCCAGCGCCGTCAGGGATTCGGGGTTCTTCAGAGCAAGCGTCTCGAGCGTCAGTGTGCCGGTCTTGTCGAAGACGATGGAATCAACTTTCGGAAGCCGATCCCAAAGACCCGGTTCGCGAACTAGCACGCCTGAACGACGGGCTCGTGCGGTGGCGACTTCCTCGGCGAGCGGGAGCGCGACACCTGCGGCGCAAGGACAGGAGACGACGAGGATGCTCGTGAGGACCTGGAGGGATGCGAGCCATCCTGCTCCGCTGCCCATCCAGTAGGCAAATGCGCTGAACCCGATCATCATCACGATGACGAGGTAGATCCGAATGAACCGCTCCAGTCCGCGTGCGCGTCGATCGGTCTGTGGCGCGGTGTCGAGCATCCGCGCGAGCACGCTGTCCTGCCACGATTCGACCGCCTCGAGTTCGACGGGCTCGCTGGTCAGTGCGATGGCGCCGCTTGGAATGAGCTGTCCCGCACGGGCGGTGCGCGATTCGCTTTCGCCGGAGATCCATTCCATCCCGAGCGTTGCGCCGGCGCTGAGAAGCTTCGATTTCACCGGAACGATTCCACCGGGCGGAACGGTGAATATTTCTCCCTGCTGCGGATGCGAAATGCGGATGGTGGAATCGAGCAGGCGGTTGCGATTCGCGGCGACGGCGGTTTCCTGCGTCCAGCGCCCGACGAGCATGAGGAAGGTGAAGACGCTGATGAAATCGAAATACAGAAAGCTCGTCGCGCCATTTAGCCACGCGATGACGGAGCCGGCGTAGGCCGCGATGAGACCGAGTGAAATAGGCAGATCAATGTGCAGTACGCCTGCGCGCAGACTGTGCCAGCTCCGGCTGATGAAGTAACTGCCGCCGATGAGAAAGCTGAGCGTGCTGCACGCGAACGTCACGCGGTGAAAGAGCGCCGCGAACGAGAAGTCGGCCTGCATTCCGAGGTAGCCCGGCAGGGTGAAAAGCATCGCATTCATCGCCAGCGCGGCGCAAAGCCCGAGGCGGATGATGAGCGAGCGATTACCGCGTTTCGGGCCGCCCGCGGGACCGACGAGGTAGCCGAACGCCTGAATCTCGCGTGCGAATTTCAGCGCATCGAATTCACCCGCTTTCCAGCGCATGTGGAGACGGCCGAGTGTCGGGTCGATGTGAATTGCGAGCGCGCCCGGCTTTTTCTCGAAGAGCTTCTCGATGAGCCACACGCACCCGATGCATGAGATTCCTTGCAGGTCGAGGTCCAGCTCGGTGCGTCCATCGGCGAGAAGCGCGATGAGCCAGTCGTAATCGCGTTGTTGGAAGACGACGGACTTTACGGGGAACACTCCGCCGTCCTGGAGTTCGTAGAATTGCGAGAGGCCGTTCTGTTTGATGAGCCCGTGCACGAACTCGCAGCCCGCGCAGCAGAAATCGGGACGAATGCTTGAAGGTCGGAAACTGGTTCCGCAGTGGATGCAGACTTTGGAGCTAGTGGCAGCAATCATGGCCGGGAAGTGTGGCGCGCCACACGAGAAGCGCAGCGGCGGTCAGGGCGAGCGTTTGTTGGATGCGCGGGATCCACGGCGATGGACCGCGGGACTGGAGTTTGAAAATGCCTGCCTGGATGAGCGCGTAAAGCGGCACGGTTCCGGCCGCGAAACTGCCGAGGAGCATCGCTCCGCTGATCCAGGTTCCCGCGAGGATGGCGACGCCGAACATCAACCAGAGCGGGCCGCAGGGGAGCAGGGGAGTAAGCCAGCCGAGCGTGTTACTGAGACGAACTTTCAGCAGGATGCGTGAGACGAATTTCGGTTGGGGAATTTTGCGGTCGAGCCCGAAGCCGATGACTACCAGCACCGCCGCGAGCAGCCACGGGACGAAATGCGCGAAGTTTCCATCCAGAACGGAGCGCACGCTCCAACCGACACCGCCGAGGAGTGCACCGACGACTGTGTACGAAACAAAACGCGTTGAGTGGTAGGTAGTGGGCCTGGCGCGGACGGCGCATGCGAGTGGTCCACACATTCCCGCGCAGTGCAGACTCGTTGCGAGTCCGGCGACGAATGCGGCGGCTGGTGTGCTGACGGATGGGATGTCCATTTTACATCAACCGGCCGTTTAGCGGCCGAGCGCGATTGGTTTGAGCGGCACTTCTGCCTGCTTGTTCTTGGCCGCGATGATCACGAACGAGATCGTGAGCGCGATGAAAATGCAGTAGGCGAATACGATCCAGAGCCACGGTCTTTTTTTCATATTTTTGGTCCGAGAAAGGTCATGGTGCGCTCCATGCTGGATTTGCCGTCGACCGTGGAGATGCGGACTTTGAGCGGGACGTCTTTTTTGAAATTCGCGCGTGGGAGGCGCATGATGAGCGCGACGCTCTCGGCGGACTCGGCGGGGATGCTGTAGGTCTTCTCGATGCCCGCAACGTCGAGCCCCGCTGGCGGGTTCAGCACCTCTATTTTGCAGTCCATCGTCGCGTTGCGCTTGTTCATGATGCGGACGAGGAACTGGTTGCGGATGGTCATTTCATCCGGCCCGTCGAGGAAGTATGCGGCGGCGCTCAGGCGATTCATTGAAACCGTGAGCGATTGCAAGCGGCTCAAAGCGAGCGAGAGCGCGACGACGCCGATGGCGAGAAGCACGGTGTAGAAAATGATGCGCGGGCGGATGATTTTGCGCGGCTTCCGTTTTAGTCCGTTAAACGAATCGTAGCGGATGAGGCCCGGCGCGCGCTCGAGCTTCTCCATCACGCTGTCGCAGGCATCCACGCAGGCCGCGCAGCCGATGCATTCGAGTTGGAGACCGTGGCGGATGTCGATGCCGGTCGGGCAAACCTGCACGCATTTCCGGCAGTCGATGCAGTCACCGGTGGTCGCCCCCTTTTTCCCGCGGGGTTCACCGCGGAGTTCATCGTAGCCGATATTGAGTGTGTTGTCGTCGGTGAGCGCGCTTTGGATGCGGCCGTAGGGGCAGAGGATGATGCAAAACTGCTCGCGGAACCATGCGAAGTCGAACCACAGGGCAAACGTCATCGCGAACACAAAGACGAACGCACCCCAATTTTCACCGGGATTGTTCGTCATCATCTTGTAGAGGTGCGGGATGGAGACGAAGTAGCTCAGGAAGACGTGCGCTACGACGAAGGCAAACAGCCCGAGCGCGAGGCGGCTTCCACCGCGGCGGAGTGTTTTGTTTCCAGTCCACGGAGAATCGTCGAGCTTCCGGCGTGCGGTCGCATCGCCTTCAATCCAGCGTTCAATGCGGCGGACGATGTCGAGAAACACCGTTTGCGGGCATGCCCATCCGCACCAGATGCGGCCGAGTAGTGCAGTGATGTAGAAGAGCGAAAAGCCGACGCCGGTGATTACAAAAAATCCGAGCCACAGGTCCTGTGTGACGAACGTCAGGCCGAGAATGTGGAATTGCCGGTTAATGACATCTAGAAACACTGCGGGATGCCCATTGATGGGAATCCACGGCAGTGCGATGTACACCAGCATGAGCAGCGCTCCGACCAGCGTCCGGGCACGCGTAAAGCGGCCCGAAACGCTGGCAGGGTGAATGAACCGGCGGGAACCATCGTCGCGAATTGTCGTGACGGCATCGAGAGACGGTTTGGTCGGCTCAGCCATTGTCGTTTACTGCGGGGCGGCCGGAGCCGGAGCTGGAGCGGGCTGCACCGGTGCGGCACCCGGCATTGTCCAGCCCGAGACCTTGATGATTTCTTCGCCCTGCTTGTGGTGGCTCATGATGAAGGCAGTCACTTGCTTGATCTGCTCCTGCGTAAGCTGGGTCTTCCATGGGACCATTCCTTTCGCGGGAACGCCCTCGGTTACGACATTCATCACCTCCATCGGAGTGCCGCCGTGAATCCATTCCTTGTCGACGAGGTTCGGACCAATCATTCCGAGCAACGTCGGAAGATGGCACACGACGCATTTTGTCGGGTCCATGAAGATGGCCTTTCCTGCGGCGACCGTTGCCGGATCCTGACTGAGCTTCCAGAGAGTCTCGTCATTCAAAACGCCGCTCTTTTTCGCGGCTTCGGATTTTGCAGCGGCGATTTCGTCCATCACTGCCACGTCTGGTGCCTTTGCGAGGTCGAGTTCGTGGTAGTAGATCCAGTAAATGAGGGCGAAAACGACGGCGCCCCAGAGTGTTGTGAGCCACCAGTTTGGCAGGCGTTTATCGTATTCCTGAATTCCGTCGTACGTGTGCGGGCGCAGCGGGTCTTCGTGATCTTTATTCATGGTCGTTTTCGAGCGGAAGGTTGGCGATTTTGTTGATCTTCTCGCGAGGTGCGAGAGCGGTGCGGATGAGCACGGATACAAAGACCGCGCCGAAGATTGCGAAGCTCACGAGCGTGAGAGTCGTCTGCCAGTTTTCTACAAGGATGCGTCTAAACATAATGAGTGATTAGTTGGCTGCTGTCTTCTTTTCCGCGGCGGAAGCCGGGGCGATCACTTCGGATTTGCCGAGCTTTTGCAGGTAGGCAATGAGCGCGATGATTTCCCGGTCGGGTTTTGCATCGATTCGTGCGTTCTTGAGGTCGGCCACGATTCCCTCGGCCTGCGCCATCGCGTCAGCCGAGATTTCCGCGGGAGTGCCGCCTTTCATGGGAACTCCGAGCATCTTCTGGACTTCGATTTTGCGCGGCAACGCTTTGAGATCCGTCAGGTTTGTTTCAAGCCATGGATAATTGGGCATCACCGAGCCGTCGCTGAGGTCACGCGGATTCAGCATGTGGCGGTAGTGCCAGTCGTTCGTCTTTTTGTTCGGGCCGTCGCCTTCGCGGGCGAGATCGGGTCCGGAACGTTTTGAGCCCCATTGATACGGATGATCGTAAATGCTCTCGCCGATTCGTGACGGGTCGCCATAGCGGAGGACGTCGCCGACCAGCGTGCGGATTTGCTGCGAATGGCAGTTGTAGCAGCCTTCGCGGAC
>SXGQ01618552.1_pt1 | contig 15318 bp, 28 predicted proteins | sample 3178371 | NCBI WGS metagenome assembly SXGQ01 (sample SAMN11356859, study PRJNA531348) | freshwater metagenome | isolation source: freshwater sample F1-20 | place: China: Fuxian Lake, Yuxi | collected 2017-12-25
ACCCATCAATAAGGAACTTACTCACTCATTAGAAGATGCCATTGAGTTATTTGCTTCCCAAAAACAAATGGGGGTTAGTGAATTCAATAAATTGTTTTCAGTTGAATTGGTTGAAGAATAATTAAAATTGCCTCGATGGTGAAATAGGTAGCCACGCAGGACTTAAAATCCTGTAGCCGATGAGGCTGTACCGGTTCGAGTCCGGTTCGAGGTACAAGTGATAGATATATAAAACGCATATGATAAACTTAATAGAACATACTGAAAAGTGTATTGAGTTAGCAGAGTTGCGTCAATCAAAGTTAAATAACTCCAATGAATCCCCATTAGTAAGTAACAACACTATTAACGGATTAATTGGTGAAAAAACGCAGCACTTTTATAATAACCTATTATCGGTTGAAGGTGTTAAATATTTGGAAATAGGATGTTGGCAAGGTGCTTCAACATTTGCTGCAATGTATGAAAATACTGCGGATGTTGTTGTTATTGATAATTGGTCTGAATTTGGTGGTAGGGTGGAATTCAAAGAAAACTTTGATAAGTTTGTTGGCTCTAATAGAGTAGTAGTTTATGATGATGATAGTTTTTTAATAAACACATCAACCTTACCAACCGATTTTAATATTTATATGTATGATGGAGATCATAGTATATCATCCCAATATTACGCATTGACATATTATATAAACAATTTAGATAATGAGTTTATTTATATAGTAGATGATTGGAATTGGGAAGATGTAAGAGAAGGAACACATATGGCAATACAAGATTTGGGGTTAAATATTTTATACAGTAATGAAATGAGGTTTACTGATGATAATACACATACCCCCCGCGATGAGGCTTACAAAAATTGGTGGAATGGAATAGGTATATTTGTTTTATCAAAGGGTAATAAATGATACGCTCTGAATTACAATCTTTATTAAAACGAGTTTATTTGAATGGGTTAAATGATTATGTAACTATTCAATTTATAAACAACAATTCATCTGTATCATCTTCGTTTACCACATCCGGTAGTGTTATGTATGGCCAAATTGTGGGAACTATGACGGGGTTACCAACATCGACCATTGTAATAAACAATCTTAATGAGGTAATAAACACTTTAAATTCGTTTTCAGAGCAGATAATTACCCAATATGGTGCAAATTATTTAATAGTATCTGATAATGCTTCTGAAATACCGCCTGTTTTAAATTTAGAGTTGGTATCCTTATCATTACCACGACCAATCAAAACACCCGAAGAGATTCAGGTTGAAAGATTGCCGGAAGAAGGTGGGTTTTTACCACTACTACCTGCTGAAGAAGAGGGTGGAGTGGGTGAACCTGTGCCACTAAATTTTTCTGATATATATTTTGAGGTAACAGGTTCTAACAACTTTATAAACAGCTTTTTAACTGCTTCAGCGTGGATTACATCATCTACCATAAGTTTTGATATTGGCGAGGATTTATTTGGTAATAGAGCAGAATACTTAACTATAAATTCGGCATCGTTTAATTCCAACAACTATATTACAAACGATGAAATCCGGTTTAACCTCCACCCACATTTTAGAACTGGGAGTTTGTCAGTTGCAAATGTGAATAGTTTAGGTGGTTGTAAATATGCATTTGATGAATTTAAAAGGGTGTTGGACTCAAATAAAACATCTACATATGCCAAATTTTCAATCGAACAATATGGTAGGTTTTTAAAGTGTTATTTTGAAGAAGAACCCTTAAATGCATCATATTATTTAGTTAGAATTGTGTAATAAGTATAAAAATTGCGCCCGTAGCTCAGATGGACATAATAAAGTATAATATATAATTTACGGTTATGATGTAATTGGATAGCATTAAACTCTTCTAAAGTTTCCGTATAGGTTCGAACCCTATTAACCGTACACAAAAATAAATTACTTTTAATTCGATTTGTAATATTTATATGAAAAGGGGTATTATGAAATTTAATGAAAAATATAAAAAAGATGATTTGGAAAATATGATATTTAACGAAAAGTTATCATATAGAGAAATCGGCAGACGTTATGGCGTTAGCGATGCATATATAAAAAAATTTGTAACAAATTGGAAATTAAATTAACAACACGCTCAAAGTTTCCAGATGATTGGTGTCCTCATAATAAGGGGAAAAAACAAAAAAACACATGTTATAATTGCAATGAACTATATTTAACTACGAATAAACATTCTAAATATTGTTCAAAAAAATGTGAAATTACATATAGGACAAATATGAAATATAATCATTACTTGAATAATCAAAAGGAATTTGAAAAAATTATTATTACTTGTAGATTTTTGAAAAAACACATTCTAAAAGAACAAAATAATTGTTGCAATATATGTAAAAATAAAAATGAATGGAATGGAAAACCAATAGTGTTTGTACTAGACCATATTGATGGGGATGCTGCTAATAACAGACGAGAAAATATTAGATTGGTTTGTCCCAATTGTGATTCGCAATTAGATACATTTAAATCAAAAAATAAAAACTCATCTAGAAAGGAGAGATACATTCTTAATTACAAAAACAAAAAATAAATGAATATAAAATACAAATTAAGAAAGTTGCGTGTTTGGTTTAGTCAAAAATTGAACAACCACGAACCATATACCGAACGGGAGAATTTAACAAAACGAGTTTTAGTTAGATTGATATCAAATCCAAAGACTCATTACTTAATGACACCATCTGGTAAATACTATGTTCAAACTGATGATAGGGAATATACCTTAATGCTGCAAGATAATTTGGTAAAGGTTTCCAATCACAACTATACCTTTGAGTTTAATATTAGTTCAGTTCTATCAAATGAATTGATTGATTTAGTTCAAAGGGCAATTGAGAAAGAGCGAGGTAAAATGGAGGCCGAAATGTTCAAAACGGAAATAAACATGCTCACCGAAATTTTATCAAAAAAATAATTGTATTTATTTAAGAAATAATTTGGATAATTAAAAAAAGTTTCGTATATTGTATAAAATTTAAAAACAAATTGATTATGAAAAACATTTTTCTTTTGATGCTCGCCATCACATTCGTTTCAGTTAGCGCATGCACTAATAGTGAAGCACCTGCAACTGAAGAGGTAGAAACTACAACCACCGATTCAACTGAAGTGGTTAATGATAGTATTCCACCTGCGCCTACCAATGATACTATTGGTGAGTAATTAAAAGCCCTCCCCTAAAAAGGAGGCAATCTTGCGGGTATCGTATAATGGTATTACATTCGCTTTCCAAGCCTATGACGGTGGTTCGATTCCATCTACCCGCTCAACAAATCAACTTATGAGTCAGTTAGGACAGTTAATACATACACAAGATTCCATTTTTCAGATTTATAAGGTTATACGGGAAGAGGGTGTGTTGGATGTTGATGGTATAAAAAAATTTTGGAAGTGTTCTCATGCTTTTAGAAAAGATGGGTTATTGTATTTTTGTAGAGAAATAGTTTCAATACCATTTGAAGAAATACCAAATGGAGTTAATTAATACATATCCGGTCAAAAAATCAGATTTAGGGTTTCATGGAAACCTCTTTGGTGGTAACTTACTAAAATGGTTGGATTCATCGGCAGCAGCATTTGCTATGCAAGCTTGTGATACTCCGCGTGTGGTTACTATCAAAATAGATGAATGCCTATTTAAAAAACCCGCAAAGGAAGGGCAACTATTAAAGGTGTATGGTAAGGTAGATAGTGTTGGTAATACATCAATCAAATTATACATCGAAGCAAGAGCGCATAATGTGTATACTGGGAAACAAACTACAATTGTATCTACTTATATCACCTTTGTAAGAATTGATGAGGATGGTAACTCAATACCCATATCAGAACGAGTAAAACGAAAATACGCTCAAAAAAGTTAATATAAACTTAATATAGATTATTTGGTGAATTCAAATAATATCGTTATATTTGTGTATTAAATATTTATTGATATGTGTAATTCCCGTAAAAATAAAAAAGTGTTGGACTTTAATGGTAATTGGAGTTCAGGTGAAGCAGCCTACCATATTGGTAAAAAGCTTACCCAGCAAGTTGTTAATTCATCTAAAATCTATTCTCGCAAAAATAAGACATGGAAAAGTGAGATTGAGTAAAATTAGTATAATAAACAAATAAAAAATAATCAATATGTCGATATCATTAAATAATTTTACCGAGTTAAAAAATTGTAAAAAAAATCACTATAATAGGTATAAGGAATCTAATGTTATAGGACCAATTCGTGCTTGGGGTTCATTTAAAAAGATTAACACCGCGTTACCAAAATCACCTGAAAAACCTGCATTTAGGGGGGTTTGTCAAGCATTTGGAACTGCTGAACCATTCCTAATGAGTGTGTGGGATAATGGTAGTGATTTTAGATTTGAAATTTGTGAGATTGATGGTTACAATAAGAAAAATGTATCACCAATATTTTGATATATCAATTTAATTTCGTATATTTGTGAGTATGATGTATGACCCTAATAATCCTCTATCTAATGAGGAGATAGAAAAGCTAAACGATTATCAACTATTCGAATATTTGGATAGTAAATCAAAGTATATGGAGCAATTCTCTGCCCCACTATCCGGCTACAAATTAAAAAGATATGCTTACACCAGCGCAGCAATTGATGGTGGTAAAGTATCTGGAGAACATCACACAGAGTTGGGTAAGATGGGAAAGGAAAACTTTAATAAAGCATGTGAGATTGTGAAAAACAAACTGGCATTAGAATAAGTTATTCCACAACAATAGTAAACAATATTAAAATTTATAAACTTTCATTCGTATTAAAACAAAAAAATTATGATGTATTATTTAGTAAAAGTTCAAATAGAAACTGATAATGGTAATGGTAAAATCAAAAAGAATACCGAACAATATTTGGTAAAGGCCGTATCAGTTACAGACGCAGAAGCGCATATAACAGCTTTCTTGCAAAGTTCCCCATTAGAGTTTGAGGTGTGTTCGGTAACTCAAACTAAAATCTTAAATGTAATCGGAAACTAGTATGGTATATAATATCGGAGATTTAATAGTTCTCAGAGTATATTCCAGTTGGGCAGTGGGTAAGGTTATTTCTAAAACAAAAATAAGAAACAGTAACGCTTACGATGTAAAATTGGAAGATGGTAGATTAATTGAAAATTGCTCTTTAAATAAAGAAATAGCTAATGGCTTTTTAATAAATAAGAAATTAACTCAAATGTTTAATGAAAGACACAACCCAACTCCCACAGAAGAAACTTCAGAGATTACGGAATAAGGTATTGAAGTTATATCCCAAAGCAAAGTTGTATGTAAGCGATGGTAGGTATAGTATCTACAATGGGATAGATGGTTTTATTGGTGAAGAGTTTTTTATCCCCCCTCAGGCATCCGAAATGGATGCTTGGGTGTGGGCGGTAGAAACCTTAAAAACCGAACAAAACATAAATAGAACTCACCCAGACAAAGCTTTCATGGATTTTGATGAAAGTAGATTTAATAGAGTTTCAAAACGAAATAGAAAACTAAAATAAAGTTTAATAAATATTTTTGTATATTTATTGCTGTATAACAATTAAACTTAAAGTTATGAGCAACAAATACAAAAACGCGGTTTTGAAAAGCTATGTAAATAATGCTTTTGGAGTTACACCTAAAAATGAGGCTAAAGCTCAAAAGTATAATGGGAAGAATTATTCAAGCATAGACTTACAATTTAATCCAGACCTAAAACCGGCTGATTATCCACTTAAACCTTTTACCGAAATTGGTGTATTGAAAATTGGTAATGTTGAAGCAACTGTAACTAAATCTGAAATTGAAAGGATAATAGAAACTTTACAGGATGCATTATTAACTGTGGATAGAAAAAACCGATTAAACATTTTTTAACACTATTATATGAACCCATCCGAACTAAATGATTTTAAAAAACTTATATTTGATTCGGAATGGATATCGACTAAATCAGATACACCTACCAAAAACTTTGAAAATGATGATAGTGTGTGGAATGATACAGCAGTTGCCAAAGGAATAGTTAATGGGGTAATCGTAGATAGTTTTGAAGAATATATAGATAATTGTTCTGATATTATTAAAATAAAAAAAGAACCTTATTATACACTAATTAAACACACAATACTGATTAGGTATTTGACAACTGATATCAAGGTTGATGGGGAGTATAAAACTCAAATGAAGAGTAAATTACAACTCATACACCACCATTCATATCACACAAAAAATGATGTGTTAAGTGAGGTTGCCGACATTATAGAAGAATATTTATCCCGTAATAATACCGCAGTATCAAAACAAATTTTGGAGTGGTTAAACAAACAATATAAAAAAAAATAAATATTTATTAGTATGGATGATATACTATGGCATGAGCAGGATTATGACTTTTATAAATCGTTATCCGATAAAGATAAGTTGGTATACATAACTGATATGTATTCAGGTTTTTTCCAAAAATTAGGCGATGATGAGGATGATGTTGTTGATGAGAGTGAATTCATTGATAATGATGATATGGATGATACTGATGAAATTGGATCAGGAAATAATGTTGTATTTGAATTAAATATGAATAATTTAAACAGAGATACGTTATCGGTTAATATGTTTATAACCCGTTTATCTATGAATGGGTTAATTCTATCTAAAAATCATGAAACAGTAAGCAGCACACCCATTAAAACATCACTATTGGTAACTTACGATATTATAGGAAAAATACCACCATTATCATATAATTAAAATTGGTATGATATTTGATGGAATAGAAATATAACTCAAGGGTATGGCGACCACCTTATGGGGTCAAAATTAAAATTATGTTTAACAATTAAAATAGATTTAAGGACTATTATGACACAAATTAGAGAATTACCATATTCACCATTTGATATTTTGGTGAAAAACTTTTTCACAAACGATTCATTTTTCGCACCAGCGATGGATGTAAAAATCGGCCACCCCGTAGATATTTATGAAACTAAAGAGGGGTTATGTTTTGAAATTGCCGGAACAGGGCTAACCAAAGAAGATATTGATATTAATATCGAAGGCGATTTGTTAAGGGTTTCTTATAGTAAAAAAGATGAAACCAAAAATGATGAAATAACTTATATTCACAAAGGGATTGCAAAACGCTCTTTTAATTTAGGGTATAAGATTTCTCGTAAGTATGATTTGAATTCAGCGGAAGCAAGTATGAAGGATGGGTTACTTAAAATCAGTATTCCATTTTCTGAAGAATCAAAACCAAAATCACTAAAAATTAAGTAACCAAATAAAAACCCATACCCTTGGGTTATAATCTTTAAAAAAGTTATGTATGATTCAGTATGCTGATATTATTGTAGATTTACAAGCCGGTGATACTGGTAAAGGTAAGGTTGCGCATTTCCTATCCAAAGGTAAAGAATACACTCATGTGGTTCGTTACAATGGTGGTGGGAATGCCGGCCACACCGTTTATCACAATGGTGAAAAGTTTGTAACACATTATATACCCATAGGAGTTTTCTATGGTATTAAATCTATCATAGGGCCGGGGTGTGTTGTAAACTTAGTAGATTTATATAGTGAGTGGAAGGGATTGGAAGATAGAGGTATTAATGTTTCTGATTATCTTTTTATAGATAAACGGGTTCATGTAATACAGCCGGAACATTTATTGGAAGATTCCAAAGATACTAAAATTGGAACTACTAAAACGGGTAATGGACCGGCTTATAAGGATAAGTATGGAAGATTGGGTAAGAGAGTTGGTGATATAGATGTAAAAAACACTATTGATATTTATAAGGAGTTTCACAGCGATACCCCCGTAAAAATCTTATTTGAAGGTGCTCAAGGTTTTGAGTTGGATATTGATTGGGGTGATTACCCATATGTAACTTCATCTCATTGTATGGTGGGTTCTGCTATTCTAAATGGTGTTCCTCCCCAAAAGATACGAAATGTGTATGGTATTGCAAAAGGGTATAGGACATATGTGGGTGCAAAGCAATTTGAGGGGGATGAAAAAATATTCTCTAAAATACGAGAGTTGGGTAATGAGTATGGTGCTACAACTGGTAGAAGTAGGCAAGTAAATTGGTTGGATTTAGATTCACTTATAATGGCTATAAGATTGAATGGTGTAACTGATTTAGTGTTTAATAAAATTGATGTTTTAGAAGATGCAGGTAAACTTTGCTTTATCAGAGATGGTAAACCTGTATATTTCGAAACCCCCCAATCTTTTATAACTAATTTGGAAGCAATCATTCGTTCAAAATGTGATAGTGTTAGACGGATTTATTTTAGTTATTCACCACTTTTAGTTTAATCGGATTGTATTTATTCATAATGTAAAAAAAGGAAACATATATGAAAAACACAGTATTGTACCATAAAATGGTTCAACAAATGCGTAACTTCTTTTTAGATAGGGGTTACTATGAAGTTCCGGTTCAAAGCCGATTATCAATTCTCGCAGCATGTGAAAATCCTCATTCCATTAAAACCTTTGAATATGGGGGTGAGATTTATCCACTACCACAAACAGGTCAAATGTGGTTGGAGTATGAACTACTTAAAAATCCTGAATGGAATGGAGTTTATTGCATTTCGACTTCTTATAGGGAAGAAAAAAATCCAATACCTGGTAGACACGAACTTATATTTCCGATGTTTGAGTTTGAATCAAAGGGCGGTATTAAAGAGTTATTACAATTGGAAAGTGATTTATTGAGGCATTTAGGATTTGATTCTCCCGTTGAAGTAAATTATGATGATGTGTGCGCAGAATATGGCGATGTTTCAATTTTGGAAAATGAGCATGAAGAAAGAATGTGGAAAGAAAAAGGTAATGTAATTTCATTACAAAATTTCCCCATAAGAACAAACCCATTTTGGAATATGCAGCATAACGATGATGGTATATTCAATAAAGTAGATGTTATACTATATGGGCAAGAAACCATTGGTTCGGCTGAAAGAAGTTGTGATGTAACCAAAATGCGTGAAATGTTTTATAGTATTGAAGATGGTAAATATTCAGAAAAGTTATTTAGCTTATTTGGTAGAGAAAGGGTTGAAAAGGAATTAGAAGAATTTTTATCGCATGATTTCTTCCCTCGATTTGGTGGGGGTATTGGATTAACGAGATTGGGTAGAGCATATAGCCTACTACACAAATACATTTAATCAAAAATTTAATAATAATTTAATATGGGGGGGTTTGTAAAAATCCCCCTTTTTTATTATATTTGTGGAATATAAACCAAAATTATGTCAAACTTAGGATACGCTTGCATCAATATGACTTTGGGCAAGAAAAAGATTACCACCAATAGGGGTATGATTAAAAAAACCTTTTTGAAAGAAGGTATTGATAGGGCTTCGGAGTTAGGATTGTTAAATACTAAAGACCTGATGAAAATTGTTAAGTGGAATGAGCAAAACGGATTTAAATTGTTCAGAACCACTTCTAACTTATTTCCTTGGTCATCCGAATACCAATTATGTGATATGCCCCATTTCAACTCCATAGCATCCATATTAAAAGATATTGGCGAATTGGCATCAGAGTATGGGCAACGAATTACATCCCATCCAGGCCCCTTTAATGTTCTCGTTTCACCTAATGAAAATGTGGTGAGAAATACCATAACCGATTTATCATTACATGGTGAGGTATTTGATTTGATGGGATTAAGTAGGACACATTATAATGTAATCAATATCCATTGTAATGGTGTTTATGGAGATAAAGAATCAGCGATGGATAGGTTTTGTAGAAACTTTGAAAGACTGCCGGAATCGGTTCAGACCCGTTTGACGGTAGAAAACGATGATAAGGCAAGTATGTATTCAGTAAAAGATTTAATGTATATCCACCAACGGACCGGTATACCTATTGTATTTGATTACCATCACCACAAATTTTGCACTGGGGATTTATCGGAAAAGGATGCGTTAGAAATGGCGATGAGTACTTGGGCTGAAGGTATTAAACCATTAGTTCACTATTCGGAATCAGCGCCAGGTAAAATACCACAGGCCCACTCTGATTACATTTTTGAAAAAATCAATACTTATGGATATGACTTAGATATTGAGGTAGAAGCAAAAATGAAAGAATTGGCTGTTATTTCGTATTTAGAAAAGTATGAGGCATAACCTCTCCTTATTTGTTTGTATGCTTTTAGTAAATGTTTATTTAAGCTTTTTAACTTTGTTAAGCCTAACAAGCTTTTATTACTTAGTTGATACATTTTGTAATCAAGCTTATTATACTTATTTATACTTAAAATGATAAACAAGCTATTTGTTAATAAATACAATCGAGAAAATTAATAAAATTGAAAATTAGGAAAAAAATATGAAAAACTTTTTCAGTAGGAAAAACGGATTTATTTTCTTAATGATATTATCTACATTTACACTTGCAGGCTCGGCTGCTTACTATTCGGTTTTTGGACTTAGTTCACTTTTTGCGGGTGCAAGGACTGAAGTAATTATAATGGCAGGTTCATTGGAGTTTGCAAAATTAATTCTTGCTTCATATCTCCATAACTACTGGAAAACTATTGGGTGGTTGAGATGGTATTTGGTTTCAGCTGTTGGTATTTTAATGATTATAACTTCATTGGGTATATATGGGTTTTTAACATCAGCATATCAGACAACAAGCGATAAATTGACAATTTTGGATAAAGAGGTAGGTATTACAGATGTAAAACGGACCAGGTTCAAAGAACAACTTTTAGACTTGAATGAAGAAAAGCGTATGTTAGAAACTTCAATTTCAGGATTAAGAGGTGGTTTGGCAAATAACAATTCCCAAAGTGATAGAAGTGCTGCAGCCCAACGTAGGGTGTTGAGTGGTGAATTAAAAACCGCTATCAGCCAAAGAGATGAGTTAAGTTTAAAAATAGAAGGGTTGAATGATTCTTTGACATCATTGGATTTGCAAATATTGGGTAAAGAATCAAATAATGAGGTTGCTGCTGAAATTGGACCATTGCGTTACTTATCAAAATTAACTGGGTGGGGTATGGATAAAATAGTGAATTGGTTTACTTTACTGATAGTATTGGTTTTTGACCCATTGGCAATTGCTATGGTAGTTGCTTTAAATAAATTGGTTAAGGAAATTAGGCCGGATGTTGGAGAGGTGATAGTTAAAAATGAAATTGTAGAAACTCCCCCAATTGTTGAAGAACCATTAAATGAAACGGCTGTTGTGGTAGAAGAACCCATAGTGGAAGAACCTGTTGTGGAAATAAAGGAAGAAGAAAAACCTGATGTTGTATTTGAACCAACCACCGAAGAGGGTGTAAATTTATACAACGAACAACCCCAACCACCACCTATACACACATATAGAAAAACTGGGGCTGATAGATATAGATAATTTGGAAATATCAGATTTATTTTGTATAATAAGTAAAATTAAAATTAAAAATATATGTCAATTCAAGATGAACTTTACACAAGCACTTCCGGTCAGAATGCAAATTATAACTACAAAAACACAAAAAAAGATAATACGGATGACCCGTATAAAGATTATTTCAGAGAGTTTGACTATGGTATTGATTTAACTGATAATGTAATTGTAATATGCGATGAAATACAGATGGGTTTACTTCCCGAATTTATCGCTAAAGTAAGATTACTTAAAAAGGTGAATAATGACCTTACAACTGTAAACATACTATTGAATTCAGGTGGTGGTGATGTTGTAGAAACATTGGGTATGATTGATTACATTAGGGGTAATAAAGATATTAAATTCAATATCATTTGTAGAGGTATTGCAATGTCCGCTGCAGCACTCTTACTTGCAGCAGGTACTGGTGTTAGAGCGGCTTCAAAGCACTCAAAGATTATGGTTCACCAACTATCAACTTTTGCAGCAGGTAAATTGAGTGATGTAAAATCAAACGCAAAATTTGCTGATAAACTTGAAGAGGAATGTAATACTATGATGGCTGAATTTACGAAGAAACCAAAGGAATGGTGGGAATCAAATCAGCAAAGCGATTTGTTTTTAACGGCAGAGGATGCCCTTAATTTAGGTATTATTGATAAAATTATTTAATTATGTATTTTGAGTTTTTTACACCAGAAGAACTACTGGAAAACTACAAAAAGTTCAGAAAACTTATTAATCAGGAATTTAGTGGTGAGAGGTTAGATGCTTTGAACAAAATGTATGACCACTTTGAAGAGCGGATTATTTACACACCCGCTTCATCGTTTGAGCATTTTCATAATGCATTTCCCGGTGGATATATTGACCATATACTACGAGTTACAAGAAATGCCTTAAAGGTTTATGACCTTTGGAAGGAGTTGGATATGGTTACTGATGATATTACACGAGAATCGGTGGTATTTGCTGCATTGCATCATGATTTGGGTAAGGTAGGTTCGGTATCGGATGATTGGTATAAGAAAAACGAATCCGAATGGCATGTCAAAAATCAGGGTAAGATTTACAAATCCAATCCAAAGTTACATTGGATGGAAATACACGATAGGACATTTTATCTATTAAATCATTTTGGTGTAAAGTGTAGTGAGGAAGAATACCTTGCTATTCGATTGACAGATGGGTTGTATGATACATCTACTGAAAGTTATTATAAGAGTTTTCAGCCTGAAAATCAACTAAAAACATTTTTACCTCACATTTTACACCAGGCCGATTTTATGGCTTCAAAATTTGAATACAATCGATGGGTAACTGATGGAACTAAACTTAAAGGTGGTAGAAGTGGTTCTATTCAAAATGGTAGACCAGGTTCAATGAGTAAATTTGAAAAGTTGATGTCTACCCGCACGGAGGATGAAAAGCCAAAGGTGGATATGGTGTTTGATGCTTTTAAAGATATAATGGAGGATTGATATGATTATATTATTGGTATTACTATTTTTAACTGATGTATTCTTAGGTTTTTTTGTATGGAACTTATTGCGGAAGTTGGAAAAGGCGGAAGAAGATTTGGATACATTGGTTAAAGAGTATACACAGGCTGATACTATATTGGATTCAATGCAGGAACGAATTCAAAACGCAGTAGATAGGATGAGGTCTATTGATAGAATTGGTGCTTTTGAGGCCGATGATGAAACAGGTTATGTGTTTAGAGAAATGTTTAATATAATAGAGGAATTGGATAATTATTATGGCCAGAAAAGCGAAGAAACCAGGTAGTGGTAGGTATTTTACACACATAACTGAAATGGCTATCAATGCCTACAATAATTGCGATGATGGTGTTTTAAAAAATAAGATATACAATAGGTTTATAAAATACCCATTGGATAAACTTGCGGAGAATGTAATACATACTTACAAAACCTATTATTTCGATGAACCATATGAGGATGTTAAAGCATCCGTTGTTGCTTTTTTGAATGAAAAAATGCATAAGTTTAAGGGAGATAGAGGAAAAGCATTTTCATACTTTACTGTTATTGCAAGAAACTTTTTGTTTAATGAGAATAACGCAAATTATGCTAAAATGAAAGTGCATGAAAAGTTGGATGCGGTTGATTTGGGTAGAAATATCTCCAATGAAGTTTATGAACGTAATTATTTAGAGGAAAAATCCGATTTTATGGATTTTTATGTGGATTATATTGATACAAATTTAAATAAGATATTTTTAAGGGATAGGGATAGAAAGGTTGCGGACTCCGTAAATGAGTTATTTAGAACCCGAAAGGATTTATACTCATATAACAAAAAGGCCCTTTACATACTTATAATAGATAGAACGGGAGTAAATACACAATATATTACTAAAGTTATAGGAAAAATGAAAGTAATGTTCGCTGAATTAAACACAGACTATACTAAAACTGGTATTTTAAAATTAAATCATAACATAGAAAGGTATTATGACGAAGGATGATGATATATTCAAAGGTAAATCTTTTGCAGACCTGTTAAAGGATATTTACGAAAATTCACGCAAAAAAGATAGGCAAATCAAATTACTGATTGCGCAGTTAGAACCATTGGTTAAAAACCTAAATGATGCTTCAGTTGTAGTTCCCTTAATCAAAGAGTATTTAGAAGTTTCGGTTAAAAATGATGACCAATTGGTTAGAATGGCAGCAATAGCGCAACGGCTTTTAAATGCTGCAAATAGTGATACTGGTGGGTTTGCATTGACAGATGAGGAAAAGAGGCAGTTAATAGAAGCAAGTAAGGATGTTGATACCAAATTAACATCATTGAAAAAAGATGAGGAGTAATAATGCTTGCGGAGGTAACCGAAGTATTTTTGAGTGATAGAAACTCTGATAATTTTTATAAAATTGGAGTTTCCTTAAAGCAGGGGTTGGGGGGTGCTACTAATGCAGTGGCATACCCCTTAAACCCGTATATAAAATCAATACCTCTTATTGGTGAGCAGGTTTATTTAATAAGTGCTACTGGGCCTGAATCCGGTCCGTTATCTGCTGGATATCAATATTATTATATATCACCCACATTTTTACAACGAGGGTTGAACAACAATCCACTACCTGGTGCGGTAGAAAATACAATTACATTGTTAAATGCTGCCAAAAATTATTCATCCCCCAATCCGCAAAGAACAAATACTACAAATCGTAGAAAAGATTTTGGAAAGGGTTTTGTTGAAATTAAAGGGTTATCTCAATTACAACCATATATTGGTGATGTTATATTTGAAGGTAGATTTGGACAATCAATAAGATTTGGATATACCCCAAAAGGACCTGAAACCAGAAATAAACCCACATGGACATCTACACAACCCGGCTCACCTATAACCATAATTCGTAATGGTGCTGCTGAAAATAAGGGGTATGATAAATTCACTGTTGAGGATATAAACGAAGATAGTAGTTGTATTTGGTTGACAGATGGTCAAAGGGTTAAATTAAAATTAGCAAATAAGGTAGGTATAATACGGCCTGATAAATTGGTGGGTAACTATAATAGTTCGCAAGTAATTATCAATTCAAATAGGTTGGTATTTAATAGTAAATCAGATAGTATTGTGTTATCTTCTAATGATAACATATATGTTTCTACTACAAAATGGAAAGCTGATATAAACACAATGTTTTCACAAATAGAAGAACTTAAAAATACTTTACAATCATTAACCACTACTCTACAAACTATGGTGATAGCTTATTCCGCACTAACAGCGCCACCATTAACACCAATAGGTGCTCCTGCATTGGTAGCAAATACTCAAATAACATCCCAGGTTATACCTGCATTAGCAAGAATTACAGCAGAACTTACAAA
>SXGQ01734044.1_pt1 | contig 15318 bp, 17 predicted proteins | sample 3178371 | NCBI WGS metagenome assembly SXGQ01 (sample SAMN11356859, study PRJNA531348) | freshwater metagenome | isolation source: freshwater sample F1-20 | place: China: Fuxian Lake, Yuxi | collected 2017-12-25
GAAGGCCGGCAAGATTCTGGGCTGGCTCCAGCAGGCGGGCTGCATCCGGGTGGTGACGACCCGCCGCCGCACCCTTATCACCATCACCAACTACGACCTCTACCAAGCCAAATCCGCCCTGCAACCCAGTTCAGAATCGGAGACAGAATCGGAGACAGAATCAGGCACACAACCCGGTTCAGAATCGGAGACAGAACCGGATTCAAAACCGGAGACAACATCGGCACAGAGTAGGGAGAAGAGAGATAGGAGACACACACCGCGCACGCGAGGGGGGTGTCCAGACTGGTCCGAGGTCGAAGCCTTCGCCGCTCAATCCGGGATCGCCCCTGAGTTCGCCTTGGACTGGTTCCAGCGCAAGGTCAACAACCTCACCCACGGCTTTGCCACCCTGCTGGACTGGCGGGCCGACCTCTTGCCTTACTGGCGGCGGAGCGGGATGGGGGAAAAAAATGGCGGCGGGAATGGGCTGGCGGCCAACGGCCATGCCCGCCCGGAAAGCCCGGTGGCGCGGCGGATTGCCTTGGAAAAAAAAGTGCGGTCGCTGGCGGCGGAGTTGGAGACCCACGCGCTCAACTGTTCCGCCCCGCCTTACAGCCCGGAGGAGCAAGCGGACTTTGACCGCCTGCGCGGCGAGCTGAAGCAGACCAAACTGGAACTACAAACCGCATGAGCGACCTGACCCCCGACCGTCTCCCGCCGCACTCCACCGAGGCCGAGCAAGGCATACTCGGCTGCTGCCTGGTGGACCCCGCCGCGTGCATCCCGGCGACGCAAGAACGGCTCAAGGATGGGCTGGCCTTCTACGATCTCCGCAACCAGGCCATCTGGCACGCGCTGACGACGATGGACACCGCCCGCGAGGGGGTGGACCTCATCACCGTGCGGCAGCGGCTCAAGGACGCCGGGCGCTTGGAAGAAATCGGCGGCGTGGCTTACCTGACCTCGCTCGTGGACGCCACGCCGTCCGCCAGCAACCTGTCTTTCTACCTTGACATCGTGCTGGAAAAGCAGGTCTTGCGGAAAATGCTGGCGACCTGCGCGCGGGTGACGGCCAGCATTTACGAGCACGAGCACGCCGGGCACGCCGAGGCGCTCATGGACGACGTGGAAAAGGAGCTGATGGCCGTGGGTCAGCTCCGCGAGGTGGGCGTGGAGTATAACGGCAAGGCGCTGGCCAATGCGGGGCTGGCCTACATGGAGCTGGCGCACCGCAGCAAGGGGTTGAACATGGGCCTCTCCACCGGGTTCAGCTATCTGGACAAGATGACCGGCGGACTGCACGGCGGGGACATGATCGTGCTGGCGGGCCGCCCCAGCACCGGCAAGTCCTCGCTGGCCAAGAGCATCGTGGAAAACGTGTGCGTCACGCAAAAGGTGCCGGTGGGCTTTGTGAGCCTGGAAATGAGCGCCCGGCAGCTCGCGTTGCACCTCAAGTTCATGTCAGCGGAGAAGGACTTCCAAATGCTGCGCACGGGCATGTGGCGCGAGGATGATTTGAAAAGCGTGCTCATGGCCGCGCCCCGGCTGGCGGCCGCCCCGCTCGTGCTGACCGACACGCAACGCATGACCATGGCGCAAATCCGCAGCCTTGCCCGGCGCTGGGTGGCCTGCGTGGGCATCAAGCTGCTGGTCATTGACTACATGCAGCTTATCAGGCCCGCCACGCGCCAGCACAGCCGCGAGCAGGAGGTGAGCGAAATCTCGTCCAGCCTGAAGGCGCTGGCCAAGGAGTTGAACATCCCCGTGCTGGTGCTGGCGCAGCTCAACCGCGAGATGGAAAAAGACACCCTGGGCGGCGGCGGCGAGGAATACAACCGCAAGCCCCGCCTCTCCGACCTGCGCGAGTCCGGCAGCATCGAGCAGGACGCCGACGTGGTGGTGGTGCTCTACCACCCCCGCCTGCGCGAGCGAAAGCGGGACAAGGAAACGGGGCAGGAATACGGTTTTGACGAGGCTGAGCACGTCAGCGAGTTGAGCGATGGGTGGCGGGAAAAGCTCGGGCCGGGCATGACGGACGCCGAAGCCTGCCGGCGCGTCAACGCCTGCCTCATCAAGCAGCGCGAGGGTCCGCAGGGCGACGTGGAGCTGCTCTTTGTGAAGGGCTGCATGAAGTTTGTGGACTACCTGCGGCCCGGAAGCTCCGCCGGCACCTACATCCGCACGCCCAAGCCTGCGCGCACCGACCTCCCCACCGAGGAAGAGTTGGGAGCGTTTAAGTGAAGCGGCGCAACGTCGTCATCTTATGAAACAAAAAACGACACTGTGCGAATGGCCCACCCTCGCCGCAATAGCGGTTCTCGTCCTCGCCATTCCGGGGCCGTGGGTGGTGAAGTCTTACTTTGAGGCGCAAGCCTACAACCGCCTCACCGGCGCGCACGCGACGACCTGGGATGCGATGTGGGTGGAGCTGCGTGTCCAACAGTCACCAAAGGCTCAATGATGCCAAACGAAAAGATCGGGCGCGACGCCGAGAGTGCCGCGCCGCAAACACAGAAAGGGAGCAAGCAAGATGAAAACTAAAGCAGCAGAGCGGGCGGCGTTGCCGGCATCGCCTAGTTCGTTAAATTTGACGCGGGAAGAGTATTTCCGGCTGTCGCAAAAGTCACAACAGCGAGTCGTGGCCTCGCCGTCCTATGACCACTTCCGTAAGCCGCACATGACACATCTGCACGCTGTCATTGAACTTGAGTGCGAAGGGGGTGAGCCGCTTTGCTCGTTCATCCAGCGTGGTGCAAAGGCGCGTTTCTATCGTGGTTATCCGCACTGGAGTGAATGGATGCGCCAAACGCCGGGCAGACGCCAGCCGCGCCTGAGCGTGTGCGTGGTGGATTCACCTAACGCCCCAAGCTCAGCGACGGGCCTGCTGACGCAACCAAACAACACCGCAGCGAAATAGGCCCGTTCGATGCACCGCATGGTTAGCTGCGGAAAATTTTATGAAGACCATCCAAATCCAAAAATATCAGTGCGAAATCTGCGGGCACTCCTACGGCACGGCAGAGGCCGCGAAAAAGTGCGAATCGAAACCCGTGTCGGAAGACAAGGGCGTGAAAATCGGTGACGTGGTGCTCATCACGAAAGGCGAAGGCCAAGGCATGAAGGCGCAAGTGGAATCCCGCTACATCGTGGACATGGAGTGGGGTCACTACGCATGGGAACGCTACTGGCACACCGCAAGCATCACGGCCAAGGTGCTCGACTCGTGGGGACACCGGCAACTGACGTTCGACAGCTACGAGCCGGTAGCAGCTAACGCCGAGCTGAGGCACGGCGGCGAATAACAAAGACTATGGCAAACACTGAAGGATGCGAACTGCCAGCGATCCCGCCGTTGCCTCCAGCGAATGGTTATGCCGTTGGTGGCGACTTCTACAACGGACTGGAATGGCTGGCGTGCTGGCTTCTCGACAACGTGGAAGGTGAAACAATCACGGAAGAACAATTAAGGCCGTGGGCTGCTAAGGCATGGGCTGAACATCTCAAGCGGCATAACGACTAAGCTCTGCCATGAGTGCCGCGACCCTAGACGTTCAATCGCCAGCGATGCCCGACGCGGCACTCATTGGCAGCAGCGCATGGTTGGGCCACGTCGTGTTGTTCGTGATGAAAGACTCTCTCTACAAGTCGCTCGGCTGTGACTGCTACGATGCAGAACGGAACGCGCTGACCTATGCGGGCAACGCGCCAGTCGTGGCACATCCTCCCTGCCAACTGTGGGGAAAGATGGCGAAGATAAATTATCTGCGATGGGGCGGCGACCACAACAAGCCCGGCAACGATGGTGGCTGCTTCCGATTCGCGCTCAATACCGTGAACCGCTGCGGTGGCGTGCTGGAACATCCGGCGGAAACCTACGCATGGCCCGCGCACGGTCTGCCGCGCCCGACAACGGGCTGGACGCGATGGAAGCAAGGATGGGTCTGCGAGGTCTGGCAATCGGCATACGGCCATCGAGCGAACAAACGGACGTGGCTTTACTGTTCTGGCACTGAATCGCCGCTGCATCCTCGATAGGAACGGCCAATCGGAACGCATCAGGTCGGATTCCACGACCAGCGCGGCAAGGCCGCAAACAAACCGACACTCTCAAAGCGTGAGGCGAACGCCACACCTCCCGCGTTCGCGCATTACCTGCTCGAACTGGCTGCGACGTGCGCCAAGTGGCCCAACAGGTGAGTAAGCCGAACCGCCGAGGAAGCGGGTGGAATGCACGGAAAACAATCGAACACGCGATGAGCGACGAACGCACCGGCAACAGCGGGGTTGGCAGCAGCAAGTGGTTCCCCTGCCCGTTCTGCGGACGGGTTGGAATCACCAGCGAATATGACTCCTACGGGACAACACTATACTGCGCCGACGGCTGTCATGGTCGCTTCAACTTCCCGGCGTTCGAGGCGGAAGTGATGGCGATGTGGAAGCGGAATCGCAGAAAACTCAGGCAGGAGAACGAAAAGCTGAGCCACACCGCCCCGACCACGACGCCATGACCGCGGAAACCACAATGCCGCCCGCGACTCCCGCCGAAGCCGGAGCGGGGGCGGTGTTGTGCTCCAGCGTCTTGTTAGGAGAACTTGACCTGCGACACACTGACTGCATGGCGATGATGCGAGAGACACCCGACCTCGCCTACGACCTCGCCTACGACCTCGCCATCGTTGACCCGCCGTATGGCATCAATGTCGGAGACAATAAAAGCGGAATGGGGCGGCGCAAAGGCGATGCGAAGGCGACGTATAAAATGGGCGACTGGGACTCCGCGCCGCCGCCCGATGAATACTTCGCGGAACTCCGGCGCGTCTCAAAGAATCAAATCGTGTGGGGTGCAAACCACTATATCGCCCGGATGCCGCTGAACTCTCCATGCTGGATCGTGTGGGATAAACGCTTCTCGAATGACGTGAGTTTCGCGGCGGTGGAGCTGGCGTGGACGAGCTTCCGAACCACCGCCAAGAAATTCGAGTGCCATCCGCTGCAAGATGACCGGATACACCCGACGCAAAAGCCGGTGGCGCTCTACTCGTGGCTGCTGGCGAACTATGCTGAAAAGGGGCAGCGAATCCTCGACACTCACATGGGCAGCGGAAGCATTGCAATCGCGTGCTACGACCACGGCTACGCGCTGACGGCGTGCGAAATAGACAAGGACTACTATGACCAAGCAATCCAAAGAATCAAACGCGAGACGGCACAGGTGCGCCTGTTCTCCTAACAGGTGAGTAAGCCGAACTGCTGCTAAAGCCATGAATCTATCTTCCACCCCCGACTTGGACTTGCAGCCGACGCCGTGCCCGGCGCTGCCGTGGGAGGTTTCGGCGCGGGACATGGCGCGACTGGCGCAGACGGAGGCGGGGCGCAATGAGCTGGTGGACTTGTTTCTCGCGCGCGAGGAGTTGGTGGCGCGGGCGGAGTCGGACCCGTTCCGGTTCGGGTGGGAGTTTCCGCCGTGGCAGGATGCGCGGCGGTTGCTGCGGTCGCACCAGCTTCTCTACATCTCCGGGGGCAAGCGCGCGAGCAAGAGCGAGTTTGCCGCCAAGACGCTGGTGCAGGCGGCGCTCAAGTATCCGCACGGCAAGCTGTGGGCCTTCCACGAGGCGGACAGCTCCAGCATCACGATGCAGCAGGCACTGGTGTGGAAATATCTGCCGCCGGAGATCAAGGCGCTGGAAGGCCGGCGCAGCACGGTGTTCAAGCTCAATTACTCCGAGGCCAACGGCTTCTCCGGTGCGCCCCGCAACAAGCTCGTGCTGCCCAACCACACGCAAATTCACTTCCTCGTCTATGGGCAGGAGGTGAAGGATTACCAGGGCTGGAGCATCGGCGGCATGGACCGGGGCGCGGCGTGGAATGCGGACCAGTGGCCGGCCGCCTTCCGCGAGGCGGCGCGGCAGTATCAGCAGGTGGACGTGCCCAACCTCGGCGCGTGGTGCGATGAGGACATGCCGCTGGTCTGGTATGAGACGGTGCGCTACCGGCTCTCAGATCGCAGCGCCAAGCTGCTTTGGACCTTCAGCACGCTCACGGGCATAACGCCCACGATCAAGGAATTCCTCGGCCCGGCGAAGACCCTGGAGCATCGCCCGGCGGAACTGCTCACCGACCGGGTGAACGTGGAGGATTGCCCGGCGGGGACCATGCCTTACATCCAGCAACCCGCCACGCGCGGCGCGGCGGCCATCTACTTCTTCACCGAGGCGAACGCCTTCAGCAACTACGCCGGGCCGGGCGGCGTGCGGGAGCTGTGCGCGGGGCGGCCCTCGCAATTCGTGGAGATGAACGCTTACGGCTACGCGCGCGACTTGAAGGGGCGCATGTTCCCGCACTTCGGCGCGTGGAACATCAGCGAGGACGTGCCCAAGGAAGGGACGGATTACCAGTTTGTGGACCCGGCCGGGGCGCGGAACTGGTCGGCCATCTGGGTGCGGGTGACGCCCGGCAAGGAGCCGAGGTTTCATGTGCTCGGGGACTGGCCGGACTGCGGGACGCATGGCGAATGGGCGGTGCCCAGCGGTGGCGGGAAGTTTGACGGCGACGCCGGGCCGGCGCAGCGGCCGCTGGGGTTGGGGGTGGCGGGGTATCGCCGGCTCTTCCGCGAGATCGAGGCGCGCGAGGGGTGGAAACCGTGGGTGCGGTTCATTGACCCGCGCGCGGGCCACAACCCGCACGCGGACGAGCACGGGGGGACGTGCTTGATTGACCAGCTCGCCACGCCGGACGAGGCGGCGGAGGGCATGGAGTTCCTGCCCGCCAGCGGGGTGCGGCTGGACATGAAGCTGGACGCGCTGCGGGCCTTGATGGCGTGGGACAAGCAGCGGCCGCTGGAGCCGGTGACAAACGCGCCCAAGCTGTTCATCCATCCGCGCGCGCAGCAGGTGATCTGGGCGCTACACAACTGGACCGGGGCGGACGGGGAGAAGGGCGCGTGCAAGGATTTCGTGGACGTGCTGGGCATGATGGCGTGCGCGGAGCTGCAACATGTGGACGCGACCGCGCCGAGGTGCTGGGTGCATCCGGGAAGGTGACTTGATTATGGGATCACTGCGAAACGAATTGGTGAGCTTTTGCCGGGCGTCAACGCTGGACATTCTCGACGAGTCGGTGCGGTGCGTGTTGGCGCTGCATCCCAATGAAAGGTCGGGAGATCTCGTAATCCGGCTGTTGAGTTGGTGGCCAACTCCGGCGGGCGTGGTGTTGGGATCGAAGCCGGTTATGGTGCTCAAGCTGCTCAAGGGATTCTCAGCCGATTACGTGCGGGAGCCTGATTTGGTGGAGCAGGTGCGCGGGTGGGTGGATTACGATCATCTGCTGCGGGCCGACTTTCGATTGCTGAAGGTGGAGAAAGTTTTGTCTCCGCTCTGGCTGGTCCAAGCGGAGCCGGCGTTGGTGCTGGAAGAAATCCCCCGCTGCTCGGTCTGCGAAGAGGCTTCCGTGGGGTCGGGCCGGTGGGCCTCGGAATGCAGGTTGTTGTGCGACTTTTGCCGACCTAAAAGTGAGGCTGCCTTCTCCGCTGTTACGCCCTGCAAACTTTTCGGAAGGCTCCGCAATGATTTGATTACCGACCGGGACCGGCCCGTGCTGGAGGGTTGGGAGAGCGAGTATTTGAGAGACAAGGATGCGGAGGAGCGTCGCCAGGCGGCGTTGTATTATCAATTTTCCAAGCTGCGTCGCCTGCGCCGGAGCAAGATAAATCCGGCTGGGTTGACTTTAACTCGACAGCTCGCGGCAGCGAGCGCGCTGTCACAAATCGAAAGGCAACATGAATGCGTTGGCGCTCCGTGAAGTGGAAGAGTTCAGCAAGTTGGTGATGGCGGGCATCGAGGCGTGGTGGAAGGCGGGCCAGATTGTGGCGCGCAACCTTGATGCGGACCCGGCGTGGCTGGATGAGGTGTGCCGGCGGTGCCCCGAGATCACCCCCGAAACGGTCTTGGCGTTTGACCGGGTGGGGCGCAGGAAGCTGCATCCCCGGCTGATGGGCAGCAACAAGCCCGGCGCGGTGCGCTTGCGGGCGTTTCCGCTGGAGTTGCAGGAGAAATACCTGACCCACCCGCTCCCGCTGCTGATTAAGAACGGCAAGGGCGTGGAGACGTTGGAGGTGAGCCTTTGGAATCTGACGGCGGAACAGTGCCGCCAGGTATTCGATGCTGAGGGCGTCCGCTCCGAAGGCGGCCAGCGGGCTTGGCTGGAGAGCAGGGAATCCAAGCGCGCCATCGCCAAACCCGTGGATGAGCCGTATCGGATTGTGGGCAGCACGCTGGTGGTGATGGGTCCGTGCCGGTTCACCGCCAAGCAGGTGCTTCAACTCGCCGCCCAGATGGCATGACCTTCGTGAGCACCTTGACTTCGCCGGGCAAACTGTCAGACTGAACCTTGTTCCGTGAAGGCTGGGAAACTTTCACGATGACCAACACAACGACCGCCGACGGGGCGGACACGATACTCGAAAGCCGCCGCACCCCCGACGTGCAGGCGCTGCTCAAGGATTACCAACAGGCTGGCGGCGTGTGGCAATACACCACCCGCTTCAACCGTTCCGAGGCTTCCCGCTTCATGGTTTGGGACGGCCAGAGCGAGGACGGCAAGAAACACCGCGACGCGCTGGGCAAAGAGCCGTTCCCGTGGGAGGGCGCGGCGGATGGGCGCATTCCCTTCGTGGATTCCATAGTGAGCGAACTCAAGACGGCGGACCTCGTGGCGCTGGCGCGGGCGCAGCTCAAAGTGGTGCCCACGCAGGCCGGGCAGACGGAGAAGGCGGGCGCGGCGCAGAAGCTCATGGACTGGCTGCGGCGCGATTGCCGGGCCGAGGTGCGCGCCGAGGGCGAGCTGTTCAGCGACTACCGCCACGGGCAGGGCTTTGCCGCGCTGCAAGTGATGTGGGACCGGCAGGAGGCGATCAAGGAGGAAACCCTCACGCTCGACCAGTTGGTGCAAATGGCCCAGCAATCGCCGGACATGGCGGGCTTGCCGCAGATGGTCTTGGACCCCACGCAGGAGGACGCCGTGGCGGACCTCGCGGCGCATTGGCTGGACCTGACGCCCAAGCAGGCGCGGCGGCTCGTGCGCGACTTGCGCACCAAGGGCGAAGGCACTTACCCGAAGCGTTACGTGGCGCGTAACCGCCCGTGCTTCACGGCCCGGCGCTGGGGTGACGACTGGTTTTGCGCCCCGGAGACGACGGACATGCAGTGGGCGCGGGCGCACTACATCCGCGAGTTTCTCGGCGAGACAGAACTGCGCGAGCGCGTCCACAGCGAGGAATGGGACGCGGAGGTGGTGGAGGACTGGCTCAAGCACGCCAAGGGGCAATCCAGCGTCTGGCAGTGGGCCGCGCAAGCGTGGCCGGTGCGGCAGGCGGGCACGGTGGGTTTCCAAACGCTCTCGCTCGTCAATGAGCTGGTGGAGGTGGTGCACGCTTACGTGAAGACCCACACGGAGGACGGCATCCCGGAGATCCGTTGCACGGTCTTTTGCCCGCACCGGATCAAGAGTGAATCCCGCGACCCGCTTTACGCGGCCTATTACCCGCTGGGTTTCGACCATGCGCTCTACCCGCTGGTGGTGGCCTCGCGCGAGCGGGTGAGCCGCCGCCCGGCGGACAGCCGCAGCGTGGGCGAGCTGGCCTTCACCTGGCAGAACGAGGTCAAGGCGCAGCGCGACATGCTGACCGACCGCACCAACTTGGAGATCAACCCCACCGTGCTGGTGCCATCGAGGGGCGGGCAGAAGTTCCAGATCGGGCCGGGCAACCAGGTGCAGCGGCTCTTGCGCGACGAGATAGACTACCTCAAGCCCCCGCCCGGCAACCCGTCGCTGGCCTTTGAAGTCATCAAGACGGTGGAGCTGCAAGCGGCCAACTACTTCGGCCTCATGCACCCGGAAGTGCCGCCCGCCAAGTGGCAGGCGTTCCTGCAACGCAGCGTGGAGGAATACCTCGGCGCGTGGGAGGCGGCGCTCAAGATGGCCTTCCAGCTCTGCCAGCAGTATCTCAGCGCGGAAGACTTGCAGCGCCTGGGCGGGGGGGCGGATGGCTTCCCGCGCACGCCGGAGGAGATCGCCGGGCAGTTTGATTTCCAGCTCGTGTTTGACGCGCGGGACTTGGACATGGAATTCACCTTCAAGAAGCTGGACGCGGTGCAGAAACTCGCGGTGCCGCTGGACCGGGCGGGCGTGATTGATTACGGGCAACTGGCGGGCTTCGCGCTGGCGAGCATTGATGCCAGCCTCGCGGCGGGCGTGGTGCAGAGCCAGCCGGGCGCGGCGCGGGCGGTCTATGAGCAGGTGGGCAAGGACATCGCCATGATGTTCCTGGGCAACGAGCCGCAGTATGTGGAGAACGACCCCACGGCGGGCATGAAGCTCCAGTTTGCGCAGCAGGTGATCGCGGCCAACCCGAACTATCAGCAGGCGCTCACGCAGGAAGGGCGCTTCAAGGAGCTGGTGGAGAACTACGTGAAGAACCTTCAGCAGAGCATCACCCAGCTCGGGCAGAACGTGCTGACGGGGCGGACGGGTGTGAAGCCGGTGGGGGGCTGAGAGTTGAGAGAAAGGCGAAGGCGTGACAGCGAAGACTGAACTTGCGGTGCGGGCGGCGCTCAAGACCTTGCCAGAGGCGCAGCGGGCGGCGCTCTTCACGGTGCTCGAAGACCTCGAAGACCAGTTGCAGCCCTACGTGGCGGACGAATCGCTGGGCGGGGATCATAAGCTCCAGCTCGCGGGCAAGCTCGCCGGCGTGTGGCTGGTGCAGGAGCGCGTGGAGCAGCTCGCCACGGCGGACGGCGCGCGTGAGCGGGACTTGCTCAAGCTCTTGCAGGAGGAGGGCAAGTGACCCTCAACGACTGGCAACGGTTGCCGCTCTCCCTCACGCGGGCGCAAGTGCTCGCGGTCACGGGCTTGTCCCGCAAGGCGTTTGAATCGCTGGTGGACGTGGGCACCCTCGCCCCGCTGCCGTTGCCCGGCCGCAAGCGCCGGTGGGCCAAGGTGGTGGTGGCCCGCGTGGTGGGGCTGGGGGTCTGACACCCGGACAAATTAGCCCCCATCGGCTCCCATTAGCCTCCCCTGACGTGCCCGGCCTTCTTGAAGGCCGGGCTTCGTGCTTTCTGGGGGTGTCAGCCGGATTCTGTGTTGCCGCTGACCTTGAACAACACTGTGTCGGACAGCGGACAAGCCGGCTCACTGGCTTGGGCAAACTGATGAAAGTCGAGACCGGGGCAGTGGAAACCCCCATCCAAACCACGAGCATGGCTGACACGACCGGGGCGGACGCGGTGTCAGCGGAAGCGCGGGACGCGAGCGCCTTCAACAGTCTGGCCCAGCACCTGTCCGCGTGGACAGAGACGCCGCCAGCGCCCAAGCAAGAACCTGCGAAGGATTCGAGCCGGGTAACTGAAGTTCCTTCTCATCCAGAAACGACCGAAGCGCCCAGCGCCGAGGGGGAGGCCGCGCAAGCGGAACCCGCCGAGGCAGCCGCGCCGGAACCGGAAGCCGAACCCGAGGCGCAAGCCGAGGAAACGGTGGCCGAGCCGGAAGCGGGCTGGACGCCCGAGCAGCAAAAGGCATTCGACCGCCGCGTGGGCAAGGAGGTCGTCAAGCGCAAGGTTCTCGAAGAGCGGATTGCCGCCCTCGAAAGCCAGGCGCAGGCGAAACCCGAGCCAGCCGCACCGACCGCCCCCGCTCCCATCCCCGCCGAAGCAGGCGGGCTGGCCGCCGTGAAGACGGAGGCCGAATTGCACCAGCTCTCCACCCTGGCCAACCGTGTGTTGGACGCCGTGGATGGGCAGATCGCCGAACTCCAGGACAACCCGGAGCAAGTCGAGCAATGGCTCAAGGAGCGCGGCGTGACCGAGGCGGAGATTGGTGGCGAGTTCACGGTGGGCAAGATGCACAAGCACTTGCTCAAGCAACGGGCCAGTGCCGACCGCGTGCTGCGGGAAGCGCCCCTGCGGCAGAGTTATCTGCGCAATGAGGCAGCCAACCGCAAGCAAGTGCAGGCCGACCCGAGCGTGGCGTGGGTCTTGAACCCCAACGACCATCGACAGGCGCATGTCCAAACCGTGTATGCCCAGTTCCCCAATGTCCGGGCTTTCCCGGACCATCTGGAACTGGTGGCCGCCATCACCGACGCGCTGCTGGCGCGGCAGAAAGCCAAGAGCGCCCCGCCGGTGAAAGCAGCGGCCGCCCCGAAGCCCCCGCCGCCCAAGCCGCCCGGACGCACCAGCGCCGCGCCCGCCCTGCCCGCCGCCGCCCAGATTACGGGAGCCGTGGCCGACAGTCGTTTCAGGAAGAGCCGGAACCTCAGTGACCTGGCGGAAGCCCTCGCCTAAATCGTAACCTCTATGCCCCAGACACTTGAAGCAAATTTGACTGGCCGGCGCGAACAGCTCGCCGACTACGTTGCCCTTGTGGATGAGAAGCAGACGCCCCTGGTCAGCCTCATCCCGAAGAGCAAGCAGCTCACCAACACACAGTTCGATTTCGTCGTTGACTCCTACGCCGCGCCCGTGACCACGGCGCACGTGGATGGTCAAGATGTCACGAGCTATACCGACGAGTCCGCCAACAAGGCGCGCCTCCTGAACTACGTCCACTACCTCCAGCAAGCCTCGGGCGTGAGCACGATGGCGCAGGAGATCGCCCACACTCCGTCCGGCAACCTGCTCGGCGAGGCGAAGGCCAAGGCCACTGTGGAGATGAAGCGCAGCATGGAAGCCGTGCTCCTCAGCTCCGGCGAGATGGTGCTCGGCTCCGGCGCAGTCGGCAGCCAGACGCGCGGCCTCGGCACTTGGATCAGCACCTCGGCCCAGAGCCTCAACCCGGTGCCTGCCGCTTACCGGCCTGCGTCCGCGCAGGTAGTCACCACGGCCACGGCGTCGCTGGCGGAGTCGGACCTCCAGAACGTGCTCGCCAGCATCTTCGACACCACGGGCATGACCGGTGACTACAAGTTCATCTGTGGCTCGGTGCTGCGCCGCCGCCTCACGGACATGACCACGCTCGTCTCCAGCGGCAGCACCAACACGCAGGTGGGCATCCGCACCTTCGACAGCAAGAGCACGGACACCATCACCAAGACCGTCACGGTCTATAACGGTGACTACGGCAGCTACGAGATCCTCAGCTCGAACTTCATCGGCTGGTCCGCAGGCGCGGCCGACACCGACCGGGGCTACGTCCTGGACTTCGACAAGTTGCTCCTGCGCTACCACACGATGCCGCGCATCGTGGATCTCCCCAACCTCGGCGGCGGCCAGCGGTTCTACATCGAGAGCATCTTTGGCCTCCAGGTCTCGAATCCAATCGGACTCGCCAAGTTCCAGCCGTAACCCACCCAGCAACCACACCTGAACACATCCAGAACATGACTATCTACCCTTACTTCAGCGAGGAGCGCGACGGGCGCGGTTTCACCCACAAGCTGGTGATTCCTTACACGGACCTCACGGGCCTCACGTCGGGATCGGCTTACAGCCTCTTCCCGGCGCTCAACAGTGCGACCACCTTTGCGGCGGGCACGCGGGTTTCCGCGTGCGCCATCGAGGTGACCACCGCCTTCACCTTCGCCGCCGGCACGCTGGTGGCGATCATCGGCGACGGCTCGGACGATGACCGCTTTCTCGCCTCCACGTCGCTCAAGACGGCGGCCAAGACCGAGAACACGCTCACCACCAAGCCCATGACCTACAACGCCGCCGACACGATTGACATCGTGATTACCTGCGGCGCGGGCACGCCCGCCACCATCGCCGCCGGCGAGCTGGTGGTGTATCTGAGGATTGACGGCATTGCGGCTTAGTCCCGCACCCCACGGCGGCGGCGCGGGTTCGCCTTTCCCCCGCGCCGCCGCCTCCTCCCCTCCTGGGGTTGAAAGGTGAAGGCGGAAAGTTGAACGACCATGCGGGAATCACTGGAAGCGAGCGAGGCGGCGGTGATGAAGATTCTGGAGCGGCAGCTTCAGGATGAACACGCCGCCAAGCGGGCCTTGATGGGCGGGCGGCTCGCCGAGACCCACACCCTCACCCGCAACCGCAAGGCCGTGAACGGCGCGGGTGCGCCGGTGGCGGAAATCCCGCTGGAGTCCTACCTCTACTGGCAGCGCCGGGAGGGCAGCGGCGTGTGGAAGGACAAGCGGTTTATGCACGAATACCTGCGGGACAACCCCGCGTGCCGCGTGAAGGCGCAGGGCACCAGGCTGCAAGTGGGTTACGGCACCTGCCAGACCTTCGAGCCTCGGGTGAAGTTCCATAAGTCCTATCCCTCGGCCTGAGTGAAGACCGTCAACTACAACCAAGTGCTCCAGAAGCTCTCGGAGATGATGGGGATGACTTACTCCTCGCTCCCGTCGGAGCTGGCGTTGCGCTACCGGGGCTTCATTGATGGCCGGTTGTGTTCCGCGTGGGAAAGCGAGTGGTGGCCGGATTTGAAACGCACCGAGCGCCGGCACTTGCGCCGCACCTACCGCGCCGCGACGGCTTACGTGCTGGGTGATGAGGTCTGGTGGCCGCAGGAGAACAGCTATTACCAGGCGCTCAAGAGCGGCAGCGGCACCGCCCCGACCGATGCCGACGGCAACGTGACCACCAGCATGTGGTGCGCGGTGACGACCAACCCGAGCGGCGACGCCTACAGCGCCACCACCGCCTACACCGCCGGGGTGCAGGTCTGGTATGAAGCCACGCAAAGCTACTACCAGTGCATCTCCGCCGTGACCGGCACGGCACCGGATGCCGCGAGCGGCCCGACTTACTGGGGCGAGATACGCCCCTTCAACCGCCGGCTGGCGGAGCAGCAGACGGAGGATGCCCTGAGTGTCTCCAGCATCACCAGCACCAGCGCGCTCTTCACCGTCACGACGGCGGTGAACCATGGGCTGGCGGTGGGCGATCAGGTGGTCATCTCCGGGGCCAGCCCGGCCACCTATCTGGGCCGTTGGACGGTGGGCGCGGCGACTGGCCCCAAGACCTTCACGGCGACGAGCACGCTGAACCCCGGCAGCGCGAGCGGGTCCATCACCTGCACGCCCTACCTTCGCCCGTTGGGGGATGTCTACTCGCTCTATGACACTGACCCGCGCAACACCACGCGCTGGACTGAGATCGGCTTCCGCAACCTGACGGACGGCATCCAGGTGAATGACCTGCCCGGCACGTTCTGGCTGGAGCACCGGCTGCGCCGGCCCATCCTGGTCGGCAGCGACTACGACAGCGCCGCCACCTACGCGGTGGACGATCAAATCCTCTTCACCACCGGCAGCACGGAGAACTTCTACACCTGCCTCGTGGCGACCAGTGCCGGGCAAAGCCCCACGACGCATCCGGGCAAGTGGGA
>SXGQ01860380.1_pt1 | contig 15318 bp, 9 predicted proteins | sample 3178371 | NCBI WGS metagenome assembly SXGQ01 (sample SAMN11356859, study PRJNA531348) | freshwater metagenome | isolation source: freshwater sample F1-20 | place: China: Fuxian Lake, Yuxi | collected 2017-12-25
ACCGGCGTCGATGAGCAGCTGCGCGTCGTCGCCGAGGCCCTCGCGGGCGGCAGCCACGTGGTCGGCGTCATCGGCCGCCGAGCCGGTGCCGTAGCTGCCCCAGCCGAACTTGACGGCGCGGAAGCCGTTCGTGCGGGCGAGCCGTGCGCGGTCGAGAGTCTCTTGCGGAGTGTCGCCCATGAGCATCGAGGCGTAGGGCAGCTTGGCGTGGTTCTCGGTGTAGCCGAGCATCTTCCACACCGGTTCGCCGCGCACCTTGCCGAGCAGATCCCACAGCGCGATCTCGATGCCCGACCAGGTGTGCCCCGCCTGCAGCAGGTCGAGGCTGTTGCGGCCGACCTGGCGTGCGATGCGGTCGATATCGTCCGGGCCGTCGAGGGTCTCGCCCAAGACGGAGACAGCGACCGGCTGGCAGACGCCGTGCGAGCGCGGGGCCACGAAGGCAGCGATCGAGGTGAGCGGGGACGCCTCGCACTCGCCCCAGCCGACCTGACCGTCAGCGACCACTCGGACGAGGAGGGCATCTTGACTACCATCGGCCTCGAGCGTGACCTCGGGCATCGATGCGTAGAAGAAGTCGACGGAATCGATGATCATGTGTCGTGTGCCGCCTTCGCGCTGGTCAAGGGATGCGTGCTCTCCGCGTGGAGAGTCGGGCATGAGCCCGTGACCGCCACTGCGCGATGCACCTTTAGATCATACGTTACCACCGGGAAGTGAGCGCGGCACGGTAACATTTTCGTATCCGACCTTGCGCAACGCGTCGCTAGGTATGATGTAATGGCTTCACCCACCGGGCTCCTGCCTGGTTCGGAGAAACGGGACGATGATGTCGCAGACGCTCGAGAGCACCCTGGCCCATGCCGGGCATGCCTCGCGCCTGCGCGCGTTCCGTGGCCTCCCCTCTCGACCTTCGGCCGGCGGCTTCGCTCGCCCGAAGCTCGCCGCATCACCGACGACCCGGCGACGTGTCGGCAGTGTGCGCGCGATTCCCGAATCGACCGGGGATACCCGGTCGAGCATTCCGATCGGAAGGACACAGCAATGAACAAACGACAGGCAGGAGCGCTCGCGCTCCTCACCGCGGGCGTCATGGTCGGCATGACCGCGTGCGCCCCGGCAACTCCTGAAGAGGGAGGAACCCAGGAGCTGTTGATCTGGGACACCGGAATTCTTGGGCGCACGCTCGAGAACGGTGACCCTGACCTCGAAAACTCGTTCCTCGACCGCATGGCCGTCGCCTTCGAAGAGGCGAACCCCGGCGTGGAGATCACGACCGCCCAGCAGGGTGGTGACATTTCGTCGAACAGTGCGGCCTTCCAGGCAGCGTCGATCGCCGGCACCGGGCCCGACATCCGCGTGCAGTACGCGGGTGGTCCGACCATCTCGTTCGCCGACTTCTTCATCGACCTCGAGCCGCTGCTGTCGCAAGAGACCCTCGACTCACTCGCGGGCTTCAACGTGAACCGCGAAGGCTTCGCTCCTGACGGACGCATTCTCGGCATGCCGTATGGCGCAGGCAACCTCTTCACCGTCTTCCAGAACCACGCGATTCTCGAAGAGGCCGGTCTCGACCCTGCAGACCGCCCGGCATCGTGGGAAGAGCTGATGGAGAACGGTCAGCAGGTCGTCGACAACACCGACGCCGTGGGCTTCTCCGTTGCCAACCTCGAGGGCTACGTCGGCGCCTGGGTGATCAGCGCCATGGTCGGCGGTGAGCTCGGTGAGACGGTCTTCACCGAGATGTTCGCCGGTGAGGTTCGGGTCGACGACCCCGCCATGGTCAAGGCCTACGAAGCCTTCGCCGAGTGGGGTGCGAGCGGCCTCACGAACCCCGACGCCGGCTCCTTGGGCGGCGGAGGTGCGCCTCTCTTCATCGAAGGCGGCGCCGCCTACTACGTCGTCGGCAGCTGGGAGAACAACCTCATGCTCGAAAGCTTCGGCGAAGGGAACGTCAGCTCGTTCTTCATCCCGACGCTCGAGGGCGCGGACTTCCCGCTCATGGGTGCTGGTGGACCGGAGATCGCCATCTCGATCACGGAAGCTTCGGAGAACAAGGAGCTCGCTGTCGAGTTCCTCGAGTTCCTGGCTGACCCGGCCAACCAGGATGTCTTCGTCGAGATCTACCAGACGCAGGGCTCCAACCACCCTGATGGTGACCCCTCGAAGATCCAGAACCCGTTGCTGCGGGAGCAGTTCGAGCAGCTCGCTGTCTCGACCGATGGCATCGTGTTCGCCTTCGACAGCGTCATGCCGCAGGCGACGATCGACCTGTTCTACCGGGTCAACGCGGCTGTGTTCTTGGGCACCCTCTCTCCTGAGGATGCCGTGGCTCAGTTGCAGGCGTCGTACGAGCAGGAGATCGCGAACCTGTGAGCATTGCGTCTCTGACCTCGCGCGCGGGTGCCGCTTCGGCGGCACCCGCGGGCGGGGGCCCGTCTGCGAAGCCCCGCCGCCCCGGGGCTCTGCACAGGAAGGATCGGTTGATCGGCGCGCTCGCGGTGCTCCCCGCACTGCTGCTCGTCGTTGCCTTCTCGGCGTACCCCATCGGGTTCGCCTTCTTCATTTCGTTCACTCGAACGAACGGGTTGACCTTCGAGTGGCGCTGGTTCGAGAACTACATCGCGATGGTCACCGACCCGATCGTGCAGCAGGTCTTCCTCAACAACTTCAAGTTCTTGATCGCCATTCCGCTCGTCATCTTCATCGCGATCGTCGTCTCGATCCTGCTCTTCGAGCGCGTTCGCGGGTGGAAGTTCTTCCGCGTCATCTTCTTCTTGCCGAACGTGCTTTCGGTCGCCGTCATCGGCATCATGTTCCGCAATGCTTTCGGCTACTACGGTGGGGTCAACCAGGCGCTGGGGCTCTTCGGGATCGAACCGATTGAATTCTTCACCGAGGGCGACATCGCCATCGCGATCATCATTCTTGCCCTCGTGTGGTCGGGCTTCGGCTACATGTCGCTGCTCTTGTTCGCCGGCCTCACCGCGATCAACCCCGCTGTCTTCGAAGCTGCTGCCATCGACGGCGCTGGCTGGTGGAAGCGGCTGTGGTACATCACGCTGCCGAACATCCGCAAAGTACTCGGATTCGTCTTCATCATCAACGTGATCTACACCTTCACCGGCCTCTTCGGGTTCGTGTTCGTCATGACCGCCGGAGGTCCCGGATACGAGACCACCACTATCGACTACCTCGTGTACTTGCGGGCCTTCTCAAGCTCGAACCTCGGGTCGGGGGCGGCGCTCGCCGTGATGCTGTTCCTGTTCATCGGCATCTTGACCCTGCTGCAGAACAAGGTGTTCAAACTGCAGGAGGAGGACTGATCGTGGCGGAAGAAGCAATCATCAGCAAGCGCTTGACCTCGGGCCGCGCGAATGGCCCGGTGTTCATCGTTCTGGCGCTCGTGGCCATCTCGATCGTGTACCCGCTCTACTTCGTCATCGTGACCTCCCTGCGACCGAACGTGGACTACCTGCGAGACCCCTTCGGCTTGCCGGGGGAATGGACCTTCGCCAACTACCTCCGCCTCCTCGAGTCTTACGGGGTCGGTCAAGCGTTCTTGAACAGCTTGTATGTCGCGGTCGTCACGATCGTGCTCGTGCTGATCCTGGCGACCTTCGCGGGCTACGCCCTCGCGAAATACCCGGTGCCAGGGGCGAAGTACGCGACCGCCGCGTTCGTGTCTCTCATGCTGATCCCGGGCGCGGTGCTCATCATCCCGACCTATGTGATGCTGGCCCGCTTGGGTCTCGTCGGCACCTACTGGGGCCTGATTCTCGTCTATGTGTCGAGCGCCTTGCCCTTCGCGGTGTTCTTCCTGTCGCTCACGTTTCGAGGTATCCCCGGCGAAGTCATCGAGGCGGCTCGCATCGACGGAGCAGGGTTCTTCCGCACGCTGTGGTCGGTCGTCCTTCCGATGGGTTCCAGCGGTCTCGCCACCCTTGCGGTTCTGCAGTTCCTCGGGGTCTGGAATGAATTGCTGTGGGCGCTCATCCTCATCCCCGAACAATCGATGAAGCTCCTGACGCCGACGCTCGCGAGCATCGGAACTCGGTTCTTGACCGATCAGCCGCTGGTGTCCGCAGGCTTGTTCTTTACCGCCTCTGTGCCCCTGCTGCTGCTCATCTTCGCGTCGAAGTACGTCATGCAGGGTCTGCAGGTCGGCGTCAGCCGCTAAGGCTTCTGCTCGCAGGTTCTCGCGGGGCCGGGTTGCGTACGCACTCGGCCTCGCGAGTCTTCTTCGGTGATCGCGGGGTCGCGAGTCAGCCGGCGTCGAACCAGCCGCGCTCGTGGAAGGTCGCGTCGATCGCGGGGCCACGACGGGTCGGGGCGGCCCACTGCACGCCGTTGGCGAGCACGCGACGGATGCCCGGGTGGTGGTACACCGGGTACTCCTGGTCGCCCGGCGAGAAGTAGAAGACCCGCCCGTGCCCACGCGTCCACGTGGCGCCCGAGCGGAAGACCTCGCCACCCGTGAACGACGAGATGAAGATGAGCTCGTCAGGGGTCGGAATATCGAAGAACTCGCCGTACATCTCTTGCGAGTCGATCACGAGGGGGTCGGGCACGCCGGCCGCGATCGGGTGGGTCGGGTCGACCGTCCACACGACTTCGCGGTCGCCGTCGTTGCGCCACCGCAGCGAGCAGGTCGTGCCCATGAGCTTCTTGAAGATCTTCGAGTAGTGACCCGAGTGCAGCACGATGATGCCCATGCCCCCGAGCACCGCGTCGTAGACGCGGTCGACGATGGCGTCATCCACCTCGGGGTGCGCCTCGTGGCCCCACCAGAGCAGCACATCGGTTGCATCGACCACTGATTGCGGCAGCCCATGCTCGGGCTCGTCGAGCGTCGCGGTGCGCACCTCGACGGCCTCGCCGAGCAGCTCGGTCAGGCCCTCGGCGATCGCGCCGTGCATCCCGGTCGGATACAGCTTCGCGGTGAGCGAGTCGGGGTAGTTCTCGTGGCGGTTCTCGTTCCAGACCGTCACGCGCAAGGGAGGTGTCATGACTCCAGTCTGACCTCTCTGCCCTCGGCGGCCGAGCGGTAGCAGGCGTCGAGCACGGCGGTGCGGTGCAGGGCGAAGTCGCCGCGGTGGGCATCCCAGTCGCCCCCTCGTACGGCATCGACGAACTCGGCGATGACGATCGGGTGCTCGCCGCCCGGCACGTGCACCTCGGGGGTGATCGTCATCGACACCCCGTCGACATCGCGATACATGCGCAGCGTGTCGTCGCTCGCGTAGCGCGGCACGAACAGGCGCAGCCCGCCGTCGACACCGAGCAACTCGATCGAGATGTCTTCATCGTCGACCGTGTGGCCAGCCCACGTGATCTCGAAGGCGACGCTCGAGCCGTCATCGAGTCGGAACAGCGCGCTCGCGAGGTCTTCGACCTCGAAGGTGCCCGTGTCCGAAGCCATTTGCTCTTGCCGGTTCATGGCACCGTAGCCCGCGCGGCCCAGCTCGCCGTGCGTCACGGCGCTCACCGCGACGACACGAGGTTCGCCGAGCAGGAACAGCAGCGAGTCGAGCACGTGCGGCCCGAGGTCGATGAGCGCGCCGCCTCCGGCCATCGACTTGCTCGTGAACCACGAGCGCAAGCCGGGAATGCCCGAGCGCCGCTTCCACGAGGCGCGGGCGTGGTAGATGCGGCCGATGCCCTCGGACTCGACGTAGCGTCGCGCGAACTGCACGTCGGCGCGACGTCGGTGGTTGAACGCCACCTCAAGCACGCGGTCGTTATCGCGCGCTGCCTGCACCATCTCGATCGCCTGCGCCGTGTCGAGGGCGAGCGGCTTCTCGCATAACACGTGCTTGCCCGCCGCGAGCGCGGCGACGGCGATCGGGTGGTGCAGCGCGTTCGGTGTGGCGATGCTCACGATGTCGAGCTCGGGCAGCGCCACGAGGTCTTCCCAGTCTTCGAAGAGGTGGGGCAGGTTGTACTCGGCCCCGAGCAGCGCCAGCCGGTCGGTCTCTTTGCCGGCGAGTGCGACGACCTGCACGCCAGCGATGCCGGCGAAGGAGGTGAGGTGGGTGGTGCCGGCGTAGCCGAGGCCGACGACGCCGACGCGCAGCACATCGGGCGTCGGTCGAGTGGGTGAAAGTGCCACGGAATTCCTTTGCGAAGTGTGCGGCGGGCGGGAGCCCTTAGGTATGATGTAAAGCCTACCGGTGAGGACCAATGATGACCCACGCAGTATTGCGCGCCCGCTCTGACGACGGAGGGCGCCTCATGGTCTCTCTCGGCGACTCGATGCTCAGTGATGTCGCACCCATCATGGTCGAAGTCGATGGCCAGATCGCCTCGTCGTGGGTGAACGCCACGGTCAGCAGCGCGACCGACGAGCTCATCGCACTGGACGGAGACCTCGCCGGGGTGCGCGAGGGCACCACCGTGCACGCCGCGTGGAGCGCTCGCCGGGTCGCTGGCCAGCCCGTCTGGGAGTGCGCGCTCACGCTGCGCAACGATGGCGAGCATCCGGTCACCATCACGCGCATGGATCCTCTGTCGCTGAGCGTCGGCGCCACGTGGCGCACACACGCCTTCCACAGCGCGTGGGGCGACGAGTTCCGGCCCATCATCGGCCACGCCGGCCACCACCTCGTGCTCGACAGCCGCTCGGGCCGCAGTTCGCACGGCAAGATTCCGTGGCTCGGCCTCGAGCGCGGCGGCGACAGCGGCCCGGGTGCGCACGCCGAACCCGGCGCGATCACGATCTCGCCGGCCTACAGCGGCAACTGGCACATTCACGCCATGGCGGTCGGATACATCACCGCGGGCATCTCGCCCTGGCAGTTCGCCGTCGAGCTCGCACCCGGCGAGTCGGTGGTCGCGCCGAGCGTGGTGCTGACGATCGCGGGAGATCTGGATGCGGCCGCGGTCGCTCTGCAGCGCGCTGTCGCCGCCGACTGGCTGCCGCGCACCCCGTTCACCGACGGCGTGCCGGTCGAGTGGAATCACTGGTGGCCCTACGAAGACCAAGAGGTCAACGAGCAGGTCATCGCCGACAACGCCGTGGCCGCGCGCGAACTCGGCATCGAGATCGCGACCGTCGACGCCGGCTGGTTCGGCGCCGCCGACCCGATGAGCAGCTGGCAGGAGCAGCGCGGCGACTGGTCGAGCGTCAACACCGCGAGGTTCCCCTCGGGGCTCGAGGCGCTCGGGCAGAGCATCCGTGATGCGGGCGTGCTGCCGGGCATGTGGATCGAGGCCGAGGCCGTCGGTTCGCACTCGCTGCTGCGCGCCGCGAAGCCCGACGCGATGGCGCACACCGTCGAAGGCCGTCGCCCCGACCCCTCGTACCGCGTGCAGACCGAGTCGCTCGATGACGACGACCCCACTTTTCTCGGCTACGTCTGCATGGGCTCGCCCGCCGGGCGCGAGCACGTGCTCGAGTCGATGAGCACGCTCATCACCACCACTGGCGCGCGCTGGATCAAGCTCGACTTCAACATCGACCCCGACGCGGGCTGCACGCGCACCGATCACGGGCACGGCGCCCGCGACGGGCTGCTGCGGCACTACGAGGGCCTCTACGCCGTGCTCGACGAGGTGCGCGCGCGCCACCCCGAGATCATGCTCGAGTCGTGCTCGTCGGGCGGCCTTCGCATTGACCTCGGCCTCGCGCGGCACGTGCACGGCTTCTTCTTGAGCGACCCCGACTACACCGATCACCACCTCGAGGTGCTGTGGGGCGTGCGCAATCTGCTGCCGCCGATCGGCATTCTGCACTGGTCGTGGTCGCAGTGGCGCGGCGATTTTCCGCCCGCCTACCTCGACTGGGCGACCCTCAGCGTCGACGACTTCGACACGACGCTGCGGGCGGCGATGCTGCACCGCTTCGGCGTGAGCCTGCGGCTCATCGAATTGCGCCCCGAGCTCTTCGAGCGCTTGCGCGTGCACGTCGAGCTGTTCAAGAACGAACTCGTGCCCTTCGTGCGCGATGGCGTGCTGCAGCCTCTGACCTCGACGCCCGAGCGCGGCGGGTTCGGTGAGCGTGCGCCGAGCATCCAGCTCGAGCACCCCGACGGCCGTCTCGTGATCGGCGCGTTCGTGCTGCCCGGCGGTGCGCGGCCCGACTCCGTGCGCCCGCGCGGGCTCATCGAGGGCGCCGACTATCGGGTCACCGACCTCGCGACCGGCACCGAGACCGTTGCCACGGGCGCCGAGCTGGCCGAGCATGGCATCACGCTCGCCGGGGCAGACACGGTCACCTCCTGGCTGCTGCTCATCGCGCCGACCTCCTGATCACCGCTCGCTCCCGTACCGAAGAGACGACATGCACAACGACCACCACCTCGTCGAGGCTCGCCTCGATCGCTTCGTGCGCGATCACCTGACGCCTGCGCTGTATCGGGATGCTCGCCCGCTCGCGGCGACAGCGTGGCAGGTGCCGCGCGAGCCCGTGCCCTTCGAGCACGCCGTCGAGCAGTCGTTCGAGCCCGTCGAGCTCGGCTGGCGCTGGGGGCGGGCGTGGTCGACGGTCTGGCTGCGGGTCACGGGCGAGCTGCCGGCGGAGTGGGTGCCGGCGCCGCCCGCAGGCACCCGCGTCGAGGTGCTGGTCGACTTCGGCTACAACCGTTCGCGTTCGGGGTTTCAGGCGGAAGGTCTCGCGTACCGGCCCGACGGCAGCCTCATCAAGGCGATCTCGCCCCTCAACTCGTGGCTGCCGGTCGCGCCCGGTGACACCTCGGTCGACGTCATCATCGAGGCCGCTGCGAACCCCGATGTCGCGGGGGAGTACACCTTCGACCCGACCCCGTACGGCGCGTGGGAGACCTCGCCCGGCGAACCGCTCTACGAGCTCAAGCAGCTCGAGCTCGCCCTGCTCGACGTCACCGTGTGGGAGCTGCTGCAAGACGTCTGGACGCTGCGCGGCCTCATGGCCGAGCTGCCGCAGGGCTCGTCGCGCCGCCACGAGATTCTGCGCGCGCTCGAAGACATGCTCGACGTGCTCGATGCGCAGAGCATCCCGACAACGGCGCAGGCCGGCCGTCTCGCGATCGCGGACGTGCTCGCCCGACCCGCCCACGCGAGTGCGCACCGTATTCTCGCGACGGGCCACGCGCACATCGACTCGGCCTGGCTGTGGCCGCTGCGCGAGACCGTGCGCAAATGTGCCCGCACGTTCACGAACGCCATGGATCTCATGGATGAGCACCCCGACTTCGTCTTCTCGTGCTCGAGCGCGCAGCAGTACCTGTGGATGAAAGAGCATCACCCGAAGGTGTTCGCGCGCATCAAGGAGAAGGTCGCGGCCGGGCAGTTCGTGCCCGTCGGCGGCATGTGGGTCGAGAGCGACAGCAACATGCCCGGCGGCGAGGCCATGGCGCGGCAGTTCATCGCGGGCAAGCAGTTCTTCCTCGACGAGTTCGGCGTCGAGTGCGAAGAAGCATGGATGCCCGACTCGTTCGGCTATTCGGGCGCGATGCCGCAGATCGTCGCGGCGGCCGGCTCGCGCTGGTTCTTGACGCAGAAGATCTCGTGGAACCAGATCAACCGCATGCCGCACCACACCTTCTGGTGGGAGGGCATCGACGGCACGCGGGTCTTCACTCACTTTCCGCCCGCCGACACCTACATCAGCGAGCTCAACGGTCGCGAGCTCGCGCACGCCGAGCGCAACTTCTCAGAGAAGGGCCGCGCGACGATGTCGCTCGTGCCCTTCGGCTGGGGCGACGGCGGCGGCGGGCCGACGCGCGAGATGATCGCTGCGGCGCACCGCACGGCCGACCTGGAGGGCTCACCCCGCGTCACGATCGGCAGCTCTCGCGACTTCTTCGCGGCCGCCGAGGCGGAGTACCCGCAGGCTCCGGTGTGGAGCGGTGAAATGTATCTCGAGCTGCACCGCGGCGTCTTCACCTCGCAGCTGCGCACGAAGCAGGGCAACCGTCGCAACGAGTCGCTGCTGCGGCAGGCCGAGCTGTGGGCGGCGACGGCGGCGCTGCGGGCGGGCTACGAGTACCCGCGCGACGAGCTGCAGCGCGCGTGGCACACCGTGCTGTTGCTGCAGTTCCACGACATCTTGCCCGGCAGTTCGATCGCCTGGGTGCACCGAGAAGCCGAGCAGCGCCACGCCGACGTCACCGAGACGCTCGAGCGCATCATCGCCGAGGCACTCGCGGCGCTCGCCGGTTCGGGCGACTCGGGGGCGGCGCTCGCCGTGAACGCGTCGCCTTTCGCGCGCGAGGGCGTGCCGGCTTTGGGTGCCGCTGCGCGCGAGACGGAGCATCCGCGAGTCACCGCTGACGAGACCGACGACGGCGCCACGGTGCTCGGCAACGGCGTGATTCGTGCGGTGGTGGATGCTCGGGGCCACCTGGTCTCGCTCATCGCGCACGCTGATGGTCGCGACGCGATCGCGCCGGGCAGCCCTGCCAACGTGCTGCGTCTGCACCGCGACCTGCCCAATCTCTGGGACGCGTGGGATCTCGACCAGCACTACCAGCGCACCGTGACCGAGCTGCTCGACGTGGATGAGCGGCGCGTGCGGCACGGTGATGGCGAGATCAGCGTGATCACGGTGCGACGCATCGGCGAGTCGACTATCGAGCAGCGCCTGATTCTGCGGGCGGGCGCGAGTTCGCTCGAGATCGAGAACCGCATCGACTGGCGCGAGCGAGAGAAGATTCTCAAGCTCGCGATGCCGCTCGATGTGCACGCCGACCGCATCGCGGCCGAGACCCAGTTCGGGCACCTGTACCGCCCGACGCACACGAACACGAGTTGGGACGCCGCGCGGTTCGAGGCCTGCCAGCACCGCTTCGTGCACCTCGCCGAGCCCGGCTACGGCGTCGCGATCGCCAACGATTCGACCTACGGCTACGACGTCTCGCGCGACACTCGCACCGACGGCGGCACGACCACGACCGTGCGGTTCTCGCTGCTGCGGGCCCCGCTCTTTCCCGACCCCGAGACCGATCAGGGAGAGCACTTGCTGCGGTTCCGCATCGCGCCGGGCGCCTCGATTGGCGATGCGGTCGCGCTCGGCTACGACCTCGCGAACCCGGTGCGCGCGGTTGTCGCGGCAGGCCCGATCTCGCCGATCGTGACGAGCAGCGACCCTGCCGTCGTCGTCGAGACGGTCAAGCTGGCCGAAGACGGCAGCGGCGACCTCGTCGTGCGGCTCTATGAGTCGCGCGGCGGGCGAGCGCACACGACGCTCACGCTCGACGGCACGGCTTCGGCGATCGAGTCGACCGACCTGCTCGAGCGGGCGCTGCCTGACGAGCCATCCGGTGCGGGCAGCAGCATCGAACTGCCCTTCCGCGCCTTCCAATTGCGCACGATCCGATTCCGACAAGCGAGCACGTCATGATCCGTCCGGTGCAGGTGCATCCCCTCGACGACCCCAAGCCCGCACCCGGCGGCCTCGCGCCGACGGCGACGCTCGGCACCGACGCTTCGGTCATCTCGCTCGATGGGCAGTGGCGCTTCCGCTGGTCACCGAGTGCCGCAGCCGCGCCCGTCGGCATCGAGCGGGCCGACTTCGACGACAGCGAGTGGGGCACGATCGCGGTGCCCTCGAGCTTCACGATGCCCGTGCACGACGCGACCGTGGTTTCTGCAGACGGCGTCGGGCGGCACGGGGCTCCGGCCTACACGAACGTCAAGTACCCCTTCCCGATGGATCCGCCCTTCCCGCCCGATGCGAACCCCGTCGGCGACCATCGTCTGACGTTCTCGCTCGACGCTGTTGCGGCGACCTCGCACCTGCGCTTCGAGGGGATCGAAGGCGCGGGCGACGTGTGGCTCAACGGCACGCTGCTGGGCTCGACGCGCGGCAGCCGACTGCCGACCGTGTTCGACGTGAGCGGGCTGCTCGAGGCCGTCAACGTGCTCGTCGTGCGCGTGCACACCTTCAGCGCCGCCTCGTACATCGAAGACCAGGACGAGTGGTGGAACCCCGGCATCATCCGCTCCGTCACCGTGCGCGAGCGGCCCGCACTCGCCATCGACGACGTGCACGTGGTCGCCGGCTGGGGCTCGAACGGCGCGAGCCTGCGGGTCGACGTGCGCGCAGCATCCGACTCGATCACGATCGAGGTGGTCGAACTGGGGCTGAGCGTGGCGCCCGGCGTCGAGGTGATTGTTCCGGATGCTCTGCCGTGGTCGGCCGAGAGCCCTCAGCTCTACACGCTGCGGGTCTCGAGCGGCGCGGCCGGCGACGGGGGCGAGACGGTGACGACGCGCATCGGCTTCCGCTCGATCGCGATCGTCGACGGCGAGTTCACCGTCAACGGCGCTGCCGTGAACCTGCGCGGCGTCAACCGCCACGAGCACCACCCCGACTTCGGCCGGGCGGTGCCGCGCGAGACGCTCGAGCTCGACCTGCACCTCATGAAGCGGCACAACGTCAACGCCATTCGCACCTCGCACTACCCGCCGCACCCCGATCTGCTCGACCTCGCCGACGAGCTCGGCTTCTGGGTCATCGACGAGTGCGACCTCGAGACGCACGGCTTCGGCGACATCGGCTGGCGCGGCAACCCCACCGATGGCGAGCAGTGGGAGCCAGCGCTGCGCGACCGAGCCGCCCGCATGGTCGAGCGCGACAAGAACCACCCGAGCATCATCATGTGGTCGCTCGGCAACGAGGCGGGCACGGGACGCAACCTCGCGGCGATGGCGGCCGAGATCCGCGGCCGTGACGCCACGCGCCCTCTGCATTACGAGGGCGACCAGGAGTGCCGCGACGTCGACGTGTGGAGCCGCATGTACGCCTCGCACGCCGAAGTCGCGCAGATCGCGTGGCACGAAGAGCCCGCGCTCGATGACCCTGAACTCGATGCGCGCCGTCGCGCGATGCCCTTCATCCTGTGCGAATACGTGCACGCGATGGGCACGGGGCCTGGCGGCATGACGGAGTACCAGCAGCTGTTCGACGGCCACCCGCGCCTCATGGGCGGCTTCGTCTGGGAGTGGCTCGAGCACGGCATCCACCGTTCCCTGCCCGACGGCGGCGGCGTGGGCACCTTGTACGGCGGCGACTTCGGCGAGGTCGTGCACGACGGCAACTTCGTCATCGACGGGCTCATCGGCGCCGACCGCACGCCGCGCGCTCAACTCGCCGACCTCGGGGCGGTCTTCGCGCCGATGACGATGACGGTGGATGCTGATGCCGGCATTCTGCGCGTGCACAGCCGACTCGACCACACCGACACCTCGCGGTATCAGTTGAGCTGGCGCGTGGCGTCGGCCGCTTCGTCAGTCGACAGCGACGGGCTCGACGCCGATGGGGTCACGCACGGTCGCGCAGGCGTGTTCGCCCACGCGCCCGTCGCACCGCGCGGCGCTGCTGAGATTCCTCTGCCGCCGCCGCTGCTCGAACACGTGCGCACGCCCGGAGTGGTCGTGACGATCGAGGCGAGCGAGCTCGACGACACAGCGTGGGCTTCGGCCGGCTGGGTGGTCGCCCGCACGCAGGTCGTGACGGTCGAGCCCGAGGCGGCACGGCCCCTCGCGCTGCCCGCCCCTCGCGCGCTCACGCTCGACGACTTGCACCTCGACGACGCGACGGGCGCGGTCACCGCGCTCGGCGACCAGGCCGTCGGCGACTGGCGGCTCGAGCTGTGGCGCGCGCCGATCGACAACGACCGCGGCATGGGCTGGGACACCGGCGGGGCCGCAGCAGACGCCGACCACTGGGCGTCGCTCGGCTTCAACCGGCTCGTCTCCCGGCTCATCTCGATCGACCGCTCGACTGACGCGGTCGAGGTCGTGACGCACGTCGGTGCGGCTGCGACCGACATCGCCGTGACCATGACCTGCCGGTGGACGGCCGACGCCGACGGGCTGCAGCTCGACGTCTCGATCGAGCCCCACACGCACGGGGCCCCGCGCGTCGAGTGGGCGCGCGCCGGCATCTCGTTCGCACTGCCCGGGCTCGTCGATCGCGTGCAGTGGTTCGGCCGCGGCCCCGGCCCCGCCTACCCCGACACGGGGCAAGGGGCGCACGTGGGATGGTTCACGCGCGATCTCGACGGCATCCTTGAGCGCACGGTGCGCCCGCAAGAGTCGGGTGCCCGAGCGGGCGTGCACTGGGCGCGGCTCGAGGGCGCCGGCGACGGGGCGCTCGAGGTCTCGTCTCCTGAGCCGCTCGCCCTCACCGTGCGGCCGTGGTCGACCGAGACTCTCGCCGCGACGACCCACGATCATCTGCTGCGCGGTGACGGGCGCACGCACGTTGTGCTCGACCTCGCCCAGCACGGAGTCGGCACGGGCGCGTGCGGCCCCGGCGTGCTGCCGCAGTACCGGCTCAGCGCTCGAGCACTGCGTGCGAGCATCCGCTTCACCACGACGACCGCCACGACCACCGCGACGAAGGAGTCACGATGACCGACCACGAGACCAGCCGCACCGAGCCCACGACGATCGAGTCGGGCGTGGACGGAATCGTCATGCGCCTCACGCCGACCGAGCGTCTTACGGTGCGCAACTTCGTCGACTGCAACATGGCGACGGCGTGGGTCGGCGATGAGTTCCGCATCTTTCCGGGAAAGTACGGAGAAGACCCCCTGTGGGGCGACGCGAACGAGCTGAAGTTCGCCGGTGGCGCGACCGTCGCCGAGGCGTTCGACCGTGGGCCGGAGGAGTTCACCGAGCCCGTGCTGCCGCCCAACACGCCGCCGGGCGAGCCCGGTCTGCACGGCGCAGTCTGGTTCGAGACGATCTACCAAGACCCCTCAGACGAGTCGGGCCGCACGCTCTACGCGCTGTATCACAACGAGAACTACCCCTCGACGCTGCCGTTCGACGAGACGACCGGCGAGGGCTACCGCGACATCGACTGGCCTCCCGGACTCACCGGGCCCGAGGGTGTGCAGGCGGTGCCGCGCATCGGCATCATGCACTCGACCGACGGCGGCGAGAGCTGGGTCAACCGCGGCATTCTGCTGCAAGACCTCGACGACCGCATGATCAAGCTGCCCGTCAACCGCAACAACTGCTTCCCCGGCGGAGTCGGCGACCCGAGCGCGGTCGCCTCGGGTGACCACCTCTACGTGTTCTTCGGCGAGTACGCCTACCCGACGGCGTGGAGCGCCGAGACATGGGATCGCGAGACCGAGGCGGCGGCGCAGTGCGTGAGCGTCGCGCGAGTGCCGCTGGCTTCGCTCGACGAGCCCACCGGGGCTGCGCGTCGGTGGAGCGGCACCGGCTGGGATGCGCCGTGGGACGGCGTCGGCGAGCCGATCGCGAGCTTGCGCATCCCGATTTCCGAGGGCGGCGGAGCCGTCTCGCAAGGCGACGAGCTCTACTACTGGGGCCCCTCGGTCAGCTGGAACGAGCACCTGCAGGTGTGGGTCATGCTGCTCG
>SXGQ01058008.1_pt1 | contig 15317 bp, 17 predicted proteins | sample 3178371 | NCBI WGS metagenome assembly SXGQ01 (sample SAMN11356859, study PRJNA531348) | freshwater metagenome | isolation source: freshwater sample F1-20 | place: China: Fuxian Lake, Yuxi | collected 2017-12-25
CATGGTAAATTTAATTATACACTAGATTTTAAAATTATCTATGTCATATCTTACCATACGCTCTACGAGGTTGTCAAACGAAATTTTCGGTTTCCAACCTAATTCTTCTCTGGCTGGAGTTGAATCTCCCAAAAGAAGTTCAACTTCAGCAGGTCTGTAAAATTTAGGATTAATTTTAATTAAAATAGATGATTGAATTTCATTTTTAATTGCATATTCAGTAGAGACACTCATTTGTTCCTCTTGTCCGTGTCCATGCCAAACGCCTTCAATTCCAGCGCATAAAAAAGATTTGTTTATAAATTCTCTAATTGTATGGGTCTCATTGCTTGAAAGGACATAATCTTTTGGTTTTTCTTGATTCATGATAGTCCAAACACCTTCTACAAAATCTTCAGAATCTGACCAGTCTCTTTTTGCGTCTAAATTTCCAAGTTCGATTGGGGCAAATGGTTGATTATTTTTAATAGCATTATATATACGAGCAACACCTTTGCTGATTTTTCTAGTTACAAATTCTTCTCCGCGTTTAATTCCTTCGTGATTAAAAAGAATAGAATGAACAGCATATAAATTATAAGACTCACGATAGACCTTAACTAGATGACGGGCAGCAGCTTTACTTGCGCCGTATGGACTTCTAGGTCTAACAGGATGAGCTATGTCTTGAGGACTGTATTGAACATCGCCAAACTCTTCACTAGATCCAGCAGAATAAAAGCGACACTTAGGTTGGAATCTACGAATAGCCTCTAAACATCTGGCAACACCGTTGGCATTTATATCAAAAGTTTGAAGAGGTATTTCCCAACTGCACCCAACAAAACTTTGAGCAGCAAAATTAATAAAATAATCAGGTTGTATTTCTCTAACTAGATTATCTAAACTCACATTATCAGATAAATCTCCGTAAACTAATTGAAATCTTTGATTATTGATTAATGATTTACAATTTATAAAATTAGGATTAGATGTGCGCCGAATCATTCCAAATATTTTAGCACTTGTATTCTTGAGCAGATATTCAACCATATTTGATCCATCTTGACCCAGTATTCCAGTTACTATGACTTTCATAATTTAAGTTTATCTTGATTATTTAAATACCAATTATAAGTATGTTTTAACCCGTCTTCTAATTTTATTTTTGCTGTGTAGCCAAGCTTATTTAATCTTGAGCAATCTAATAATTTTCTCATAGTTCCATCAGGCTTAGATAAATCAAATTTTATTAAACCTTCATAGCCTACAGTAAGTGATATTTTTTCAGCTAATTCGTAAATCGTGGTTTCAATTCCGCTTCCGATATTTATTTGAGAAATATTCTGAGAATATAGATCTTCAGCATCTAGATTATTAAGAATATGTATACATGCATCAGCCATATCATCAACATGCATGAATTCTCTTTTTGCTTTTCCAGTTCCCCAAATTTCGACAAAAGGTTTGTTTTCTATTTTAGCTAGATGAAAACGATGCAAAAGACCTGGAAGAACATGAGAATTTTGTAGATGAAAATTATCATTTGGACCATAAAGGTTAGTAGGCATTACAGATATAAAGTTGCATCCATATTGTTTATAATAACTTTCGCACATTTTAATACCAGCAATTTTGGCTATAGAATACGGTTCGTTTGTGTATTCTAATGGAGAAATTAATAAATATTCTTCTTTGATCGGTTGTTCTGCGAATTTAGGATATATGCAAGAACTGCCAAGAAATAAAAACTTTCTAACATCACTTAGATAAGAAGCATGAATTAGATTGTTTTGAATCTGCAAGTTTTCATAAATAAAATTAGCGCGATAAGTATTATTTGAATATATGCCGCCAACTTTAGCAGCGCAATCAATAACTAAATCAAAATTATAATAACAAAAATATTCAAAAACCCTGGTTTGATCTAATAAATCTAAAGTCTTTTTTTCGACAGTATGAATTTCGACATCTGTTTTATTTGCAAGTTTTTTTAAAATAGATGATCCGACCATTCCTTTATGACCTGCTAAAAAAATTTTCATTTATTGTTGCTTAAATAAATGTTTATACTTATCTTTATTTTCTATTAGATATTTTGGCAAATCAGATTCATCAATTTTGAAAGTAAATGGAATGCCACGCCAATCAATTTGTCTTCCAACGTAATCTTGATTATTTTCAATTCTATTTTTTAAATTATTGATAATTAATGCGTTATTAAACTCTTGATGATCATAAGCGTCTATTTTTTTTAAAATTTGATTTAGCCCGCCCATATTTGTAAAATGCCATCCACCATCATCTAAATGATTAATATGATTAGCTCTTAAATAATTAAAACTTGCATTTTTTATATTTTTATTTTTAGACACTATAGTTCCAACCCACTGTTCAGAAGATTTATTATTTAAATAGTAACAATAATTTAATTGTTTTAAATTATAACTTTTATTGTCGATTTGCTTTGGTTTCCATATTTCATCTACATCTCCAAAGTAAATTATATCTTCATCATTAGCGTCTAAAAGACCTTTTTTCAAATTATCTTTTTGAAATGCGGCTATATCAAATGAATCAGTATGATTTGTAAAAAGAGGGTGTTCAACATGAATTATTTTATGATTCCATTTTTCAAATTTAGATTTATTCTCTAAATAATACAATGGTTTAATTTTATTACTAAAGGTTTGTTTTGATTCGCCTATTACAAAATAATCCACATATTCATCTAAAATATTTAAACGAATTTCTAGAATATCCAATTCATTAAAAAAGCTAAAACAATCGTATATCATATTCTTTGTTTAAAAATAAAATCTAAATCTAATTTATTCATATCTATTTTTTTAGCTTCTTCATATAAATGAGTATTTTTTTCTAAAATTTCTTTTGTTAAATTTTTGTAATTGTCTATAAATAAAACAGGGAAACCTTTAAATACAGCTTCTTTATATTTATGATATTCTAAAACTGGAACTCTTTTTAGATATAGAGTTTCCCAATTACGAGCAGAACCTATTCCATTTCCGCTTGGACATAGCACAAATTTATGATCTTTTATATTTGTTAGAAACTCTTGATAGTTAACTCTTTTAGTAACAGTTGCAAAATCGCTTAACATATCTTTTAAGCCTACTCTACTTCCTGTGTCGTCTCTATGGCTTACATATAATAATTTGGTGGCTTCTGTATTCTGTTCAATAAAATTTTTTAATATTTTATGATTATTATATCCTGGGTACATAATTCTTTCAATACCATGAGGCATTGGAAAAATTTTTTCATTTAAATAAACAGCGTTTGTAGCATTGATTGATTCTACATTGTCTGGAATTCTTCCTTCTATATATTTGTCTAATGGGGTATCTTCAAAAGCTGTAAAAATAATAAAAGTTATTTCAGGAAATTGAAAACATAGTTTTAATAAATCTTCATCTTCGTATTTATCAATGATAATTTTATCTATTGCAGAAATCGGTTTGAGTTTTTCCCAGTCTGAAAAATGTATAGGTCTATTATAAAGTCTAATATTATCTATAAATAAAGTCATTTTTTTGCCAATAAAATTTTTACAAAATGTTATAAATTCTTTATTATTAGAATTTGCCTTTTTCATGTAGGCGTTTGGAAGTCTAGCATAAGTTCCAGAATGATCGCCAAATGAGTAATCTACCATTCTTTGCAACTCTTCATATTCTAATAATTTCATTTTTTTATTATAATAACTTGATACTCTTTATGAATCAATTCGATTTCATCTTTAAATAAATCTAAGAATATATTTACACCTTTTTTAGGATGCAAATTTTCGTCATCATATGGAGACCATTCATAATCATCAAATGCCATAATTCCATTTTTCTTTAAACAATAAAAACTTTGTATAGCATCTATCAATACGTCTTTTGCTTTATGAGATCCATCAATATAAATAAAATCAAAGTTATTTTTATCAAATCTTCTAACATGCTCATACGATTCTCCATGATTTATATTTATTGAATTTATATAATCGAAAGTATTTTCTTTAAAAGCTGTAAGTAAATCTTGTTGCACATTATTTTCCATGCTTCCAAGAAATGTATCTATAACTTCTATTTTACAATTTGGAATATTTTTACACATCCATCTAGTACAATAACCTTCATAAACTCCAATTTCTAAAATATTTGGATTATTGGGAAGACATGGTAATATTTTTTCTCGCCAAAGAGAAATATTATTTTCGAACCAAGAAACGGTGAACATATGTTTAATTATATTTAATATTATTATTTTTCAACCAATTTAAAGTTTCATTTTTACATTCTTCATATGTAGAAAGGTTGTTTTCTCTATCTAAATATTTAAAACAACGAGTATAAATCTCACCAGTAGCCCAGTATCCATTGCTAACATTATGTCTAGCCCAATATTTAGGCGCTATAGTTAATTTACTATTCTGATTAAGCCATGCTGCCCACCATCCAAAAGAAGAATTCGATATAATTAACCATTTTGCTTGATTTACTGCATAAAAATCAAATCCTATATCAAAATGATAACAGGGAATATCAAATGGCATAAAAGATCTTGCACATACTGGATCGTCAGAAACAATAATAAATTTCATATTATTATTTATTTTTAACATTTGATCTATAGCTCCTTTCCAATATTCTTTTCTAAGCATAACATTTGGAATATTTTTATATTCTCCACCTCTAAAATTTATTACGCAAGTATTTTCATCTAATTCTATTTTAAGATTTTTTAAATGTTCGTTATATTTATTTTTATATTTATTATTAATTTGGAACCATTTTAATATATCTTGTTTTCTTTCAAAGATATAGTCTTCGCACTGTAAAATAGCTCCAGCAGCACCATTATCTCCAAAAATTTTAGTATTGTCTTTAATTTGTAGCAATTTAGGATCAAACATAGCTATATTAACTTGATCGATATGAGTTAATGAAGGCCAAGGTTCAAAATAATTATGTTCAATTAAATGAAAATCTTTATCACCAAAATCGACATCCATGAAATACATTTGATTTTGTCCATTGTGATAATCATGTGATGGTGAAGAGTTAATTCCCCATTTATAATTAAGTTTTTCTGCAATACACCTGCAAACAGCGTATTGCCACATATGATTTCCTAAATTTCCTGTTAAATTAGTTGTAATCATTTTATAGTTTATTGTTAAATTTTTTTATTTCAATTATTTGATCATATAAATTTAATTCTATTGGGGATGTATATAAAGAATTTAAATTTCTAAAACATTTTTCAGGGGTCTCTATTTTATTTATAATTATATTTAAATTATAAATTTCATTAATTATGTTTAGAAGTTCATATTTTGAAACAGTTTTAGGAGAAAAAATATGTTTAACACCAGGCCAAAAATTTTTAGTTTTAATCATGTTGTCAATTAATTTTGATAGCTCTAAACAAGTTATTCCATTCCATAAATGATTAGAGTATCCATTGATTGTCTTATTTGACTGTGACTTTGCCCATTCAATTAATGATTTTTTATTATTTATTTCTTCTCCAATTATTGATGTTCGTATGATAGTCAAATCTTTATTTTCACCTAAAGATTTTGTTTTACCATATTCGTCTAAACAGTCATGATAATCATTTTCTGTATAATTACCTTTAAGTCCATTATAAACACAATCAGTTGTAATATGAATTATATTACAGTTTATATTTTTTTTAAATTTTGACAAAAGATTTGGGAATATACTATTAACATTGATCATATCATTAATATTGTACTCTCTTTGTTTAATGACTCCTGCTGCGTTTATAATTAAATCTTTTTCAGAAACGTGAGTTGATAAAAATTTTAAAATTTCATTTTCGTTTGATTTGCTTAAATCAATATCTTTCCTAGTTATTGGAACAACATCGTAGATTTCACTCAAAAAATTATTTAAGTATCTTCCTAACATTCCGTTTGAACCGAAAATTATTATTTTCATTGAAAAAAGTTTTTATTTTTTAAATAATTAAATAAAGCCTGTTTAGAAATACAATTATCTTTTGATGAGTATTCATCATTGTTAAACTTCAATTTGTTAATTATTTTATTTGGATATAGTATATATAGATTATTGTTTTCAATAAACTCCATTCTTCTTATCTCTTCAGAAGAAGCCATAATTTCATGTATTTTTTCACCAGTTCTTTCAGTTGTTACTTTATATTTTAAACCAAAATTTTCAGAAAAAATATCGAATAAATCTTTTATTAGAAATGATTTTGCAATAGGGATTAAATTGCAATTTTTATAATTGGTTGATTTTAGAATTAATTCGATTGCCTCGTCAACATCTAATAAAAATCTAGTCATGTCGGAATTATAAAGATCAAGTTCCTTTTTTGAATTGATATGATTCCAAATTAAAGGTATTATTGATCCTGTTGAATTAGTTACATTGCCATAGATTGCAGTTGTGAGGTTGCAATCAGAATTATTTGCTATAAAAGATTCTCCTGCAACATATTTCATAGCGCCATATAAAGTTGTTGAAGCCCTGCTTTTATCCGAAGAAATAAAACACGCTGATTTAAAATTATTATTTTCTGCTGCGATTCTTGAGTTTATAGCTCCATCAATAATTATAGATTTAGCTTCTTCAAAATTATCATTACAAGATTCAATTTGTTTTAAAGAAGCCGCAAAAATACCAACTGTATGATTTTTGCTTTTTCTTATTAATAAATCTTTATTACGAATATCGCCAATAACAAACTTAACTTTTGGGTATTTTTTCTTTAAAAAATAATGTTTGGCTTCATCCCTAGAATAAACAGTGATTTCATTGTCTTTATATAATTTTTTAATAATATTTTTGCCTAAAAAACCCGCACCACCAGTGATAAAAATTTTTTCGTCTTTCATTTTTATTGTAAATATACAAGTTGTTTATTTCTCTTCATCTTTTTGAGAATAGTAACACCTGGATTAAAAGGAAATGTAATAAGTTCAAATTCATCAATAAAATTTTGTTTTATATAAAGAGCTGTTTTATATACATCGTGACAAGCTCCTGGGTGAAAATAAGATTCATCCCAAGGATAAGTATCATGAAAAAATATAAATCCATCTTCAACAACCTTGTCTTTAACATTTAAAAAATCTTTTAAAGATTGTTCATGAGAATGATCCGCATCAATAAACACTGCATCAAACATTGTATTTTGATCTAAATTTTTAAAATATAAATCGGTGTTTTTTGTGTGATATTCAAAAATTTTAGACTTTACATCATTATTATTAAATTGTTGTGGAATAATATCAACTGCAATAGCTTTTTTACAATATTGTGAAACTGAAATAAAATTTCGTCCATCTCTTACTCCTAATTCTAAATAATGCTCTGGTTTTAAAAAGGAAAAGAAGAATTTTAAAAATTCAACATGGTCGAAGGTTTCTGCTGGTGGTGGCACGTTTCTTAAATAAATTGGAGACAAATTATTGTTTTCCATAATTTGATTAATATATTTTGATTTTATTTTTGAGTTTGAAGTAAATAAAGTATATATAGCTCTTTCAAACATGTGAGCTTCTCCTGTAACAATATCCCATCCTATGAATTCTCTCATTTTTTCATAGAAATGTTTATTATATTTTAGCATGTCTTTTTTAGGTATAATATAATTTGCACCTGGAGAAAATCTAACATAATCTGTATGCTTAAAATTTTCAAAAATTTCATCAAAAAGTTGATTTAGAGAATTAAAAAATTTAGGTCGATGCGAAAACAAATACCAGCTATTATTAATTTCTAAAAATCCAAATCCATCAGAATCTAATTTACTGGCAGGTTGTTCTTGTCCATAATATCGCTCATGAGAAGAGGCTCCAAAATCATGAACTTCAGTAAATTCGGTGTTATTACAGATTTTATTAAAAGTTTCTTCAGAACAATTTCCTGTAGACAGTTTTTTCCCATTTTCGTCATATTTTTTAATTCCATCATCTTTTGGATTCAAAAATGCTGCTCTACAGAAAATAGCTATTTCAGGTAAATTTTCATAATTTTTATAAATAAAATCAAAAATATCATAAACATTTTGGCCTACATTATCTTGTCGTTTAATTTTTTCTGATTCTTGAAATCTATGAAATCTATCAAGAATTAAATAATTATCAGTATATTTTGTTATCCAAGAATTTTCAATATCTTTAGGTAGCCAATTATAATCACTAAGAACAAATAGTGCTTTTGTTTTTATCAGTTTTTTCATTTTTTAAAATTTAGGGTATTGGATATTTGCGCCGAGATAATTATGAAATGCGAAAGGTTTAATTCCTCTAATTTCAGGTATAACACTTTCATGTGAAAAATATTTTGCAATATCAATATCTGCAAATTTGCATCCTTTTTCTAAATATTTATGTCTATAATTGCAACAAATAAATCCATCTTCGTTAGTATATCCATGAAAAAGTTTCCATTCAAGATTATATTTTAATGGAATATTTAAAAGTTTTTTACTTCTAAGAGAAACACTATTCCCTACTCTTATTAAATTATTATTAATATCTCTATAAGAATAATCGTCTACAGGTAAGGGCCAAGGAGCGCCAATATAATCATATTTTAAAAATTCATCTTTCCAACTATTTGGATTAACTATAAATCCATTATCATGTATAAGAATACAAAAGTCAGTTTCAATATAAGTAGGAAGTTTATATATTATTGCATAATTCCATTCGTCGATATTATTAATTTTTTCTATTTTATTAAAAGAAATCTTATTTGATAAATTTGATGGTTCTATATCTGAAATTAATTTTATACTTCCAAATTCTATATCTTTAGAACTATATTCTAAAGCTTTTATAGTTTGCTCTATTCTAACTGATGAAACTGCAACTAAAGTTACTTGAGGTAGATTTATCATATTAATTTATTTAATCCATCGTTTATTGATACTTTAGAAATAAATTTTAAATTTTTTAATTTAGTATTATCTAAATACATATCACGAACTTGGACAATTTTATGAAATTTAGGTATTTCTATTGCATTTATTTTTGATTTAGACTGAGTTTGAGCGACTACATGATTGATAATATCTTTAAAAACTAAAGGAATTCCATTTGCTATATTTATAATTTCATTAGGTTGCATATCGTTTATGCAAAAATTAACAGCATCGCAAACATCATCTACATGCATGTAATCTCTTATAAAATCACCATTTTCATAAAGATTAATTTCTTCATGATTTTTCAGCTTATTTATAAGAAATTGTAATGCATTTTTTTTTGCTGATGCGTTTTTATCAGCATCACCATAAACATTAGATAATCTATAGATTTTATAGTTTATATTATAAGTTCTGCAATAACTGATCAATAGATCTTCAGCACACTTTTTAGTTATCGAATAGAATCCTTTAGGATTACATGGTGAATTTTCTTTAGCTGGAAGATCTGAATCTCCATATACAAACCAAGAACTAATAAAATTAAAAGTCTTGATTTTATTTTTGTTATATTCTAAAACTTTTATTAAATGAGTTAAATTTGTATCAATATCAATAAAGGGGTTGTCTAAAACATTATAATTATGAGTGGTGCTTATAAAATATAATATCTCATCTGATTCCGCTTTTAAGCTATTTCTAGAAATAGAAATGCAATTAGATTCAAATTTTTTAACGAATCTATTTCCTATAAAACCATTTGCACCAAAAACGCTTATCATACATTAATTAAATTTTCATTCACTACTTTCTCAATGTAATTAATTTTTTCATCATTTATAGTTGGAGAACAACCTAAAAAGAAAACTCTATCAAGAACAATATTTGCATTTGGATACTTTGACTTATCGTCAAGATGTCTATAAGCGGGATGATATAAAATATTTCCAGCAAAATAATTTCTTGTTTGAATGCCATTGCTTTCTAACAGTTGAACCAACTTGACCTTTAATTTAGTATTATTACAAATTATTGGCACACCAAACCAAGAAGTTTCAGAATTTTCCGTGTCATTACAAAATTTTAATCCGTTGATCTTTTCAAAAATCTTTTGAATTTTATTTTTATTTTCAATTCGCTTAGAATGGATTTCATTAAATTTTTTAAGTTGTACTAATCCTATAGCTCCTTGAAGATCCAAAGGCTTCAGATTGTAACCAATTTCTGTAAAGAAATATTTATGATCTATTTCTACATCAAGATCTTCAATCCATTTAGAAAATCTTTTACCACAACTACCTTTGCTTAAAAGATTCTCAACACCAACACAATAACAGTTTCTACCCCACCATGCTAAACTCCTAGCAATCTTAATTAAATTTTCACTATTTGAACAAATCATTCCTCCTTCACCCGTGGTAATATGATGCGCTGGATAGAAAGATAAGGTAGACAAAGTAAAATATTCTGAAATATGTTTACCTTTCCACTTGCTTCCAAAACTATCGCAACAGTCTAGAAGAAGTAGTATGTTGTATTTTTCTGAAATATAAATAAGTTTATCTATATCAGGAACATTTCCTAAAACAGGAGAAACGAAAATAGCTTTTGTCTTCGAAGTTATTCTTTCCTCAATTTTATTCAAATCAAAATTCAAAGTATCGAACTCAATATCTATAAATATAGGTTTTAAATTATTTTGAATAATTGGATTCAATGTCGTTGGAAAACCGACAACAGAAAGAATAATTTCATCATCATCTTGCCAATTATAATACTTTTTAGCTGCTGCTATAGCTATCAAATTTGCAGAACTTCCAGAATTCACCATCAAACAAGATTTTTGATTTAATAGTTTGGCAACTTCAGTTTCAAACTCATATACTTTTTGTCCACTCGACAACCATTTACCAAACATTAAAGTATCAATAGCTTCAACAATTTCTTCCTTATCAAAATATGGACCACCATAATAAACTTTTCTATCATTCTTTAAATTATGGCAAAATTGAGGAATAAATGAATTTTCTTCGTTTTCAAGTTGATTTATAAAATTTAAAATTTTTTCTTTTCTATTCATGTTTATGTTTTAAATAAGTATATTTTATTTCGTTTTGTATTTGAGCCTCAGTAATCGAACTGGAAGTTTGAAAAATGGTTGTTCTGTTTACTACATTGATTGTATTCAAAATCTTTGGATTTCCAAATTTTTTATAACAGCTTTTATAATAGTCTACATCCATAAGCCAAGTTATATTTTCATCGAAATATAGTTTATTTTCTGAATTTTTTATAGTTAATACGGATGGACTGCTTATGGTATTATTGCCAAGATGAATTTCATCATGATATCTGGGATAAAAAGATCTATAAAATGTTTCGCCGTCATTACTGTGTTCGCAAGCGGTTACAAGCCAATCAAAATTATTAACTGTTTCATTTGCTATATCTGCTAATGAATTTTTAGAATATAAAAAGTCATCCTGATATAATATTTTAATATATTGACCATTAGAATTTCGAATAGCACAATTTGTATTTTTAGACATCCCAATATCGTTATTTTTAATATATTTTATTTTAAAACTTTGGCTGTATTTATTTACTAAATTTTCTATTTCATTATTTTTGCTATTATCAGAAATGACGATTTCAAAATTTTGAAAAGTTTGTTTTTTTAAAATATCAAAATTCTTCTCTAAAAACGATACTCCAAAACCTTTTGCTTCATAAGTGGGAATTGCGACAGATATTAAAGGGTTATAATTCATAAAGATTTCCAGTTAGTCAGACATTTATCTATACTATCACTGATGTGATCTAAATTAATTCCACAGTTTAATATTTTTTGATTGTTTAATATACAATTAGATCTTGGAGCTATAGCGCATGTGGAATAAAATTCTTCTTCAGAAATAATATTAAATATCTTATCTTTAGCAATTGTTTTTTGTAATTTATATATCAATTGCTCTGTTGTAATTGTTCCTGAATTTACGATGTTATAAATACCATACGGAACTTCTTTTTTTATCATTTCAATACAAACTCTGACAAAATCTTGTTTATTTGAGCAAGAATTTTCAGCGTTAAGTAATTTATTATATCTTAAAATTTTGCTTATGTAATTTCTATTGTTGTCATTTTGTTCAAATGGTATTCTTAGTCTACAAATATAAGTTTTTTCATTAATTAAAACAGCTTTTTCTGCCAAAGCTTTAGTTCCGCTATAATAACTACAATTATTCTGTTTAAAAGTGAAGTTCGGTTCAATGTCTTCAGTAAATCCTTTTCCATCAGGACCATTTCCTGTAAAAATACAACCGCTGGATATATGAAGTAATTTAATATCATGTAATGCACACCATTGGCTCAATAAATGAGGCCATACTACATTTCCATAAAATGTTTCTTCTTTATTTGATTGGCAAGCATCAACATTTGGTTTGCCAGTATATCCAGCAGCATTTACTACCAATGTTATTTTATTATGTTTAATAAAATCATGAAGATGATCAAAAGTGGTTGTTTTTGGATCATGCCATACCATGAATTTTATATTTTGTTCAGTTAATTGTTTTTTAAATTCTGAACCTATGTATCCACTTGAACCGAATAATAATGTCATAGAAGTTTCTTTAAATAGTTTTTATATTCACTATTTGGAAGTTTATCAACAAGATTTTTAAATTCTTTTTTGTTTATGTTTTTTGATTTGTAAGTCTCTTCTTCAATACAACCAATTTTATGACCTTGCCTTTTTTGAATGGCATGTATATATGCAGCACTTTCAAATAAAGTTTCAGGAGTTCCAGCATCTAACCAAACAGAACCTCTTGGGCATTTTAGAACATTTAATTGATTTTTTTCAAGATAAATTCTATTTAAATCAGTTATTTCTAATTCGCCTCGTTTAGAAGGTTTTAAAGATTTAGCATATTGACATGCATTTTTATCATAAAAATATAAACCACAAATTGCTAGATTGCTTTTAGGATTTTCAGGTTTTTCTTCAAGCGATACAGGGATACCATCTTCATTCAGTTCTAATACGCCATAAGCAATTGGATTATCCACTTCATATGCTAAAACTGTTGCGCCATTTTCATTAAGTTTAGCTTTATTTATGCCATGAAATATATTGTCACCTAAAATAAGTGCTACACTTTCATTATTAATAAAATCTTCAGCTATAATTAAAGCTTCTGCAATACCTTTTGGTTCTTTTTGAACTTTATAACAGATATTTAAACCCAGTTCAGAACCATCTTTAAAAATACGTTCATAAATTTGCAAATGTTCAGAAGTTGAAATTATGCAAAATTCTTTTATTCCAAAATGAATTAACGTGCTAAATGGATAATAAATCATGGGTTTATCATAAACAGGAATCATTTGTTTGTTTATAATGGTAGTTAGTGGATAAAGTCTTGATCCACTTCCTCCAGCTAAAATTATACCTTTCATTGTTTATAAAAATTAATTGTTTTGTTTATTCCATCTTCTAGAGGTGTTTTGGGAGTCCATCTAAACATATTATAGATTTTTGAATTGTCTATAGCATATCTAAAATCATGCCCAGGTCTATCTTTTACATATTCTATATTTTCATTTAATTGTTTATTTAAACATTTGCAGATTTTTTCTACAATTTGTAAATTGCTTTCTTCACTGTCTCCTCCAATACAAAGATTTCCTATATGATCGCTTTTTAGAATTTTAAATAAAATTTCACAGTGATCTTCGACAAAAATCCAATCTCTAATATTTGAACCATTAGAATAAATAGGAACTTTTTTATTATTAAAAAGATTAAAAATAGTTTTTGGAATAAGTTTTTCAAAATTTTGATATGGACCATAATTATTACTACAATTAGTGATAACCGCATTTATTTTAAAAGTATTAATAAAAGATTTAACAAGCAAATCTGAAGCTGCTTTTGTTGCAGCATATGGGTTCTTTGGGTTGTAATTACTATTTTCATTAAATTTATCATCTTCTTTAGACAAAGAACCAAACACTTCATCTGTGGAAATTTGATGGTATCTAATGGATGGATTTTTTACTACATATTGTAATAGATTATGAGTTCCTAAAATATTTGTTTTTACAAATACATCAGAATTAGATATTGAATTATCTACATGAGTTTCGGCTGCAAAATTTATTATATGAGTTATGTCTAATTTAGATAAAACTGTATTTAGTTTTTTTATATTTGATATGTCAACATTTTTATATAAATATTTGTTTTTAAATAAATGTTTATGTTTTTTAATTAACCCTTTGTTTGAAGCATAGGTTTGACAATCTATGTTATAAATTTTATCTATATCGTTTTTATGTTTTTGAAGGTAGTTTATAAAATTGCCTCCAATAAAGCCCAAGCCGCCTGTTATTAATATTTTCATATTATAATTATATTGTAATCCATTTTTCAGGAATTAAAGATTTGATCGCTTCGTCTACCGAGTATTCTGAAATAATTTTTATATATTCATTGCTAAACCATTTTTTAGGAGCTACGATTTTTTTATTTTCATTATTGTTTAAATAAGCGGACCACCAAGAGAAACTAGAATTTGCTATTATGTTACTTGAACACAAAGACATAAGCTGCAATTCACATAAATCAGCCGAAAAATAGCTAAGATTTTTTCCAGAATAATCAATAAAAACAAACCTTTCGTCTTTTAAATTTTCTTTGCACCAATTGATATCATCAGAAAAAACAAAGTATTTATCAGCATTTATTATATTCATGGCTTGTTTATAATAATCAATTGATTGTAAAGGATGAGGATTGAGCGGATTTGTTTGTGCTATTTTTACATAATCGCCTCTTCTAATGTGTACAGAACAACTATTAGAAAAATCCATGTTTTTAACAGCTACATCGAAAAAATAATTTTTTATTTGAAGTAAATCAAGTATGATGTCTTTGTTTTTTTCAAAATATTTATAAGATTGAAAATATCCATTTAAAAATATGTTTTCGCTAGAAGATATTTTTATATCTTGATGGCAGAAATCAGATTCAAAATAAGTGTTGCTAATATTATTGAATTGCTTGGTTGTGTATTTTTGTAATTTTGGAAGATATTTAAATATCTCGCTATCGTTAAAAATAAAATCGTGACCGTTTTCAATAGCTATTCCGATTGTAGAAGCTATTTGAAAAAGTTGGTTTCCGATTCTTCCGTTATCCCCTATTGATTGATAAGCGATCATTTATACTTAAATTCCTTATTTGAAGTTTTTTTGCGTTGTTATCTTGTTCTGTATGATAAGCGTCAATTTTTCTATCAAAAGTATAATATAATAATACTTCTTGCATGTTATGAAATACAAAATGTTTAGACGCTCTCATCCATAAATCTAAATCTTCGTTA